>Ga0256841_1001825_pt1 | contig 17585 bp, 12 predicted proteins | sample 356308metaG_FD_185971 | JGI IMG/M metagenome (GOLD analysis project Ga0256841, IMG submission 185971) | Hydrothermal vent microbial communities from Mid Atlantic Ridge, Atlantic Ocean - 356-308 | ecosystem: Environmental > Aquatic > Marine > Hydrothermal vents | place: Atlantic Ocean: Mid... | reverse complement strand
CCGCCTACGTTGTGGTGCGACTTGATGCGGTGCGCGCCTTTGCGCCCTGTACCCGCGCTTTCGATCACGTCCGGATAGATCGTGCCTTGTGCCAGCCAGTCCAACGGGCCGAAGCGCTCGGCGGTGCGCTCAAAAACTTCAACGAAGGTGCGCCCGATAATGCGGCGCTTTTCCTCCGGCTCGCTCACGCCGCGCAGCGCCGAAAGAAACTCTTCGGTGGCGTCAACGGCAGTGAAGTTGCGCCACCCCAGTTGACGGGCCAAGGCGACCACTTGCTCGGCTTCTCCCAGGCGCAACAAGCCGTTATTCACAAACACCGGCACGAGCTGCTCGCCGACCGCGCGGTGGATCAGCTCACCCGCGACGGACGAGTCCACCCCGCCGCTCATGCCCAGCAACACCCGCCCTTGCCCCACTTGTTCACGGATCGCTTGCACGGCTTCTGTGATGAAGTTGTCCGGTGTCCAGTGGGCGGGGGCGCGGCACACTTCCAGCGCAAAGTTGCGCAGCATCTCAGCACCGCGCGGGGTATGTTGCACTTCCGGGTGAAACTGCACGCCGAAAAGCGGACGTTGACGGTGGGCGATAGCCGCGTAGGGGGCGTTGGACGTGTGGGCCAGCGCCAAAAAACCTTCCGGCAAGCGCTCCACGCGGTCGCCGTGACTCATCCAAACGGTTTGGCGGCGCTCCATGCCCGCAAAAAGTCCGCGCGCGTCCACGATCTCCAGCATGGCGGGGCCATATTCACGGCGTGAGGCCGCCGCCACCCGCCCCCCAAGCGCTTGGGTCAGCAACTGCATCCCGTAGCAAATGCCCAACACCGGCACGCCCACGTCCAAAACCCACGCGGGCAGGGTGGGGGCGTCCGTCGCGTAGACGCTGGCCGGGCCGCCGGAAAGGATCACGCCGCGAAAGTCCGGCACGGCTTGGCGCGCCTGGGCAAGCGTGGCCGTGTGCGATAACAGCGCCGCATAAACGCCCGCTTCGCGTACTCGCCGCGCGATCAGTTGCGCGGTTTGCGAGCCGTAGTCCAAGATCACCAGCCCGCCGCGTTTGAGCGACACGCTCAGACCTCCACCGTGCGGGGCGGGTCGTCGGCGAACTCGATGCGCTGTTCGTCCATGTTGGTGATGACGACCAAAGACTCCACCGGCACGCCGTACTTTTCCATCAATTTTTGCCGCCCACTCTCAAACGCCTTTTCGACGATCACCGCGATACCTACCAGTGTACAGCGCGCTTCTTGCGCCATACGCGCGAGGGCAAAAAGCGTGCGTCCGGAGGCGAGGAAGTCGTCCACGATCAAGATGCGCTCACCGGCGGGCAAATACTCCGCCGCCACCATCAAATTGACTTCGCCGCCTTTGGTCGGGCTGGGTGCGGTTTCCAAAAAGATCGGCCCGTACATGGTGAGCGGCTTATGCTTGCGCGCGTAGACGATCGGCACATCCAACGCCAGCGCCGCCATCAAGGCAGGCGCAATGCCGGAAACTTCCGCCGTCAAGATGCGCGTAGGGCGTGCTTCTTGAAAGCGCCGCGCGATCTCCTGCCCCATTGCCTGGATCAACTTGGGGTCCATCTGGTGATTGAGGATGCCGTCAATTTTCAAAATACCGTCGCCGAGGTACTGGCCCTCGGCGCGGATGCGTGCTTTTAGCTCTTCGGTTACGGATGTGCCCACCCCGTATACTCCTCTTCTGGCGCTTACGTGCTAATGCTTTTCAAAAGGCACGCCGAGCGCTTGCGGCGGCGCGGCGCGCGTAAAGCGACGCACCACCGGTTTGAAGCGATCCGGCGTATACCTGTCGAGCTTGGTCAACACGCCGCTGGTTGCCACAAGCAGCGTAATGATCATCAGCGTCCAGGGCAACATATTGACGATCTGCGAAGGCAGGTCGATCACGTTGTTGTCCTGCAAGTCAATCGCCACCGAACGCAACCCCACGATCAGATACGCGCCCAGCGCCACGCGCCAGGGCACCCACAAGCCGAAGATCACGATGGCGAGCGCGATCCAGCCTTCGCCGCTGAGGTCTTCCTTCCAGCCCAACTTGACCGAAAGCGAGTATGTAGCCCCCGCCAACCCCACCAGCGAGCCACCGAGCAGCGTATAAGCGTAGCGTAGCAAGTTTACCGGCGTGCCGCGCACAAAGGCCGCTTCCGGTTGTTCGCCGATGCTGCGCAACGTCAGCCCGGGGCGTGTGCGGTAAATATAAAACCACACCGCGACGGTCAAAAAGAGGCTGAAGTAGATCAATATGTTGTGGTCAAAAAGCACCGGCCCCAGGAGCGGAATATCTTTGAGGACGGGGATCGGCGCGTGAGGGATTTCTTTGCCGGGCTGGTTGAAGTGCGGCTTGCCCAGAAAAACGGCTAGGTCGGCGGCCAAGATGGTCAAGATGAAACCGACCGCCACTTGGTTGAGCTTCAGCGCAATGCTGGAAAAAACGACGATAAACGCGATCGCCGCGCCCACGCCCATCGCTGCCAAAACCGCCGTGGTCAAACTGCCGGTGTTTCGCACGACGGCGTGCGCGGTCATGGCAGAAAGCATCACCGTTCCGTCCAACGCCAAATTGATCACGCCGGAACGCTCGGTGATCAGCTCGCCTTGCCCTGCGATCACAATCGGCGCCGCTGCGCGCACGATGCCGCGCAGTGTGCTTTCAAGTCCGGTCATGGTTCTGTATCCTCGTATGCTGTGTTGTCTGCATCTCCGGCGGGCTGCCAAGCGCGCTTGAAGGTCACCATCACTTCCACATCCGAAAGCCAGCGCAAGTTCATCACTTCCCAACCTTGTTCGGCATAAGCGTTGAGTTGCTGGGAGATCGCCTTGCCCGCCCAGCGGAGCAGCTCCGCCCGCTCTACCGGGTCGGGGAAGTCCAGCGCGCCGGAGATGTAAAGCGTCAAGTATTCCCACTCCTGCATCACAAACACATCCCGCAAACCGTGCTCACCCAACAACTCAGGTGCGGTCTATCTCTTCCTCGTCATCTGGGATCGGCTGCACGCTGCGCGGGGGGAAGAAACGGTTGCGCACGCCAAAGGCCAGCACCACCATCAACACCACCGTACTTTGCAACACGCGCACCAGCGAGCGGTCTAGCGTGATGTCGAAGTCCCACTGAAAGCCGCTTTCCATGCGTTGCCCACCCTTAGAAAGCACCGCGAAGGCAAACGACACAAACGGCACAAGCAAAACCGACGTAGCCGCCAACAAGACCACCAAAATCGCCTGAAAGCCGATGCCGCCGGAAGGCGTTGCGGTCAGCTTGACCACGTCCGGGGCCATCACGCGAAAAGCGCCCGCCACGCCTGCCATGCCGCCGCAAACGGCCATCGCCGCGATAGCGTTGCGCTGGGTGTGCACGCCCAGCAAAAAGGCGGACTTCTCGTTTTTGCCTTGCGCGCGGAGCTGCAACCCCCAACGCGAGATGTACATGATCACGACGACGACGACAAACGCCGCCAACGTCATATAGATCGTGGTCGGACTCAACCGTCGGTAGTTCTCCATTGCAGGCAAGCGCGCGATCTTCGGGAAGCGTGCGGTTTCGGTGGCGCGGCTGCCGGCTGGCTGCCAAGGGCCGCCGTTAGAAACCAGGTACATGTTGAAGGTCTGCGCGATGAAGTTCAACGCCACGCCGCCGAAAATCTCGTTTACGCCGCCGCGCGTCTTCAGCACCGCCGCCACCGTCGCCCAAAGCGCTCCGGCTATCGCCGCAAAAATAAAGCTGGTGATCAAAATCCCTGTGCGGCCCATTTCCAACCCCAGAGGCGGGGCCTTGCTTTCTGCAAAGAGCCGGATCGCCCAAGTTGCGCCGATCGCGCCCATGACGATCTGCCCCTCTACGCCGATATTCCACAAACCGGCGGTGAAGGTAAGCACCAGCCCCAAAGAGGTCAATGCCAGCGGCATCCAAAAAGCGACCAGATCGGCGCGCTTGGCGGCGGTCGCCAGCGAGCCTTCGTAAACATAGTCCCAAGCCACCTGTGCGTCGGCGCCCTGCCACTTCAAGATCAGGATGATGATCCCGAAAGCCACCACAACCCCGACCAATGGCGCGAGCATGGCCGGCAGCATATCCAAAAAGCTGCGCCAAAGCATTTGCAAGCTCCACTGCGGCCATGCGGACGATGTGGGTTGTTTTGAGGTTTGCTGCATCGCTACATCCTCCCGCCGATCAGCTCGCCCAGGTGTCCAACGGTCATTTGGGCGCGGTCTTCCACCAACGTCGTTTGCCCGCCGAAAAAGACCATCACACGGTCACTATAGGCGACGATCTCGTCCAATTCGGCGGAAATGAAGATGATCGCCGTGCCTTGCTCTCTGCGGGCGAGCAATTGCTCCCAAATGTAATTCGCGCTTTCCACGTCCAACCCGCGCGTGGGGTGCTCCAAAAGCAACAAGCGCAAATTGTCCGGCAAAAGCGCCAGCGCAAAACGCTGTTGGTTGCCGCCGGAAAGTGTTTGGATCGGGCTGTTGGGCCGCCCTTTGACGTTGAAGTGCTGGATACGCTCTTGGGTCACGCGCCAAGCCCGCACCCAGTTCACCCAGGGTGCACGGCTGGGCAAGGTCAGCGCAAAATGTTCGGTGAGCGTCATCCCCGCGATCAAGCCTTCTTCGAGGCGGCCTGCCGGCAAAAACGCCACGCCCGCCGCCGCAAAGTCGTGGTAGGAAGCGCGGGTCATATCGCGCCCGTCCACGCGGATCGTGCCCCGCATAGGCGGAAAAAGGCCGCTGATCGAGCGGATAAACGCGCCTTGCCCGCTGCCATCCAGCCCGGCCAAGCCGATCACCTCGCCTTCGTGCACGGTCAGCGAGAGATTTTCGACCGTCAGGCGATGGCTGCTGAGTGCCAAGTTTTCCACTTCCAACACCGGTGCGCCCACCGAAACGCGCGGGACTTCTTTGCGCTCGATCACCTTGCCAAACATCAGCTCGACCAATTGGGGGATGGGGCAAGGGATTTCCTTTTCGCCCACAAAACGTCCACGCCGCAGCACATAAGCGTGGTCGCACAGCTCGATCACGTCTTCGAGCTTGTGCGAAACGAGGATGATGGTCATCTGCTCGTCGTGCGCCAGGGACTTGAGCACATTGAAGAGCGCTTGCTTTTGCTCCGCGCTGATCCCCGTCGTTGGCTCGTCCAAAATCAGCACACGCACGCCCAGCGAGAGCAAGCGCAAAATTTCCAGTTGCTGTCGTTCTCCGATGGTGAGCATATCCACATAGCGGTCGGGGTCGAGCGCGAAGCCAAAGCGTTCGGTCAGCTCCAAAAAATGCTGCCGTGCCGCTTCCATGTCGGGGAAGACGCCGCCAGGTCGCCCTGCGATAAAGTTTTCCAGCACGGTGAACGGGGGGAAGTCCAGCGGGTCTTGGTAAAGCATCCCGATCCCATGTTCGATAGCGTCTGTTGGGGCGCGCAGTTCGAGGGACTGGCCGTCCACCACCACGTGGCCGCTGTCGGCGGCCTGATAGCCGGACATAATTTTCATCAAGGTGGACTTGCCCGCGCCGTTTTCACCCAACACGGCGTAGATATGGCCTTCTTCAAAGGTGAGGGAAATATCTTGATTGGCCCGCACGCGCCCGAACGTTTTGGAAATCTGTTGCAGTTCAACGCGCATAAGGAATTCTCTACTTTTTAGCTACGATGGTAGGAGATAAAGCGAAGGGAGAGAAGCGGACGCCTCTCTCCCTGGCAACAGCCCCACAGTTTGGGGCTACTCAACCGAGCCTGTCACGCCTTGCAGCAATTGCGGCGGGGTCACTTCTTCCAAGCTGGCCGCTTCCTCAGCGTTGCGCGCTTGATACCAAATCTGCTTGGGGGTGGCGGTTTCGCCTTCTTCCAAGAAGACCGAGCCGTCCTGGAAGTTCAACGGGCCAACCCACAGGTTCAAGCCGCCCTCTTCGCCCATCGCGCCCGCGCCGAGCGCCGCGATGAATTCATCCAACATCGCCCGGTCGTCTTCGGTCAGGCCGTCGCCGTAAACGAAGCCGACCGCGCTGGTGTCCGGATTGTTGATGTCGGCCCAATCCGGCCCGTCCCATTCCCAGGAGGCCTCCCAAGTGCCTTCTTGCACGGCCTTAACGGCGCGCAGATAGGCGGGGCCCCAGTTGAAGTACGGCACGCCCAGGCAAATTTCCGGCGCGGTTTCGCAAGCGCCCTGATAGTCATAGGGCACGGCCCACACCGTCTCGCCCTCGGCGGCGCGCTGGCTGGCAACCACGATCGCCTCGGTGGTGTCGATGCCGGAAAGCAGCACATCGCGCCCCTCGTCCAGGAAGGCGTTGGCGACTTCGGTCGGGTCCAGCGTGACGCCGGGGATATTGAACCAGAAGCCGATCCAGGTCACGGCCAAGTCCAAGTCGTCGGGGTTCATGCCGCGATAGTGCTCATAGCAATAGCGCGCGCCCAAATAAACCGAGTTGGTCAGGCGCACGGTTTCGGGGTCAACCAGCGGGCCGATGTAGCCGATTTTACCGCTTTCGGTCTTCAGCGCGGCGGCGCAACCGGCGATCATCTTGCCATATTCCATCTGGCCCATGATATTGCCCAAGTTCGGCGGCGCGATGCCCCAAAGCGCATCGTCACCGGAAATATTGACGAAAGCCACATCAGGATAGAACTCGGCCACCACCGACGTATCCACCTCAAAGTCCGCCGAGGTGGTGAAGATGATCTTGGCGCCCTGGTCGACCATGTCTTCGACCACCTGGTCCAACGTCGTTTCTGGACGGGCTGCCGAGTTCAGGCTTTCCAGCGCGATCATCTTGGCGCCGGGCAGATTTTCTTCCACATAACGCCCGGCCTCATAATGAGCTTGGCTCCAACCGTGATCGTCTTTGGGGCCAACGAGAATAACGCCGAAAGTGATCTCATCCTGCGCGCTGGCACGCGGCGCAGCCACGATCACCCCGCTCAAAATCAACACGACGGCCAAAGACAAAACGATAGCTTTTCTGAACATACGTTAACTCCTAAAAACTCTTCTTGCCTGCAAAGTCCAACCCTGGAGCGCCCGTGCGCTCCGCTACCATCCCCAGTTTAGTGCAAAATTTGCAAACCGCAAAGTTTTTTTGGCAGGGCATTCTTGATTGGGGGAAAACGCGCTTTTGGGGGACGCGGGGGCGGCTGTCGGCGGCAAGACAAACGCGCGCGCCTCAATCTTGTTCCTCGAAAGTTGCAAACTCGCCCTCGGCTTGGAATGCCTCCCGCTCCCCCTAGTTTGTCCCCTCAGAGCGAGCAAGCTAAAATCCAAATGGGCACGACTTCAACAAAAAGCGGCACGTATGGCGAAGGAGTCCGATATGCAGCGCAAAAGCTGGCTGCTCGCAGGAAGCGTTTTGGTGCTTTTGGTCTTGGCGGCGTGTGGAGGAAAAACACAAACAACTCCGCCTGCCGAACAAGAAGGACAGATCGGGCCGTTTGACTGGGAGCGAGACCCCAACGCGATCATTGTGCGGCTGGATGCGCGCATGGTGGATGGGCCGCCTGCCGTTGACCTGAACAGCATTCCCCCTTGCACCATTTGGGGAGATGGGCGTGTGGTGTGGAGCGTCACCAACGCGGACGGCTCGGAAACGATCCTGGAAGGGCGCATTGACGAGGAAACGATGCGCGGCTTTCTAGAAGAGATCATCAATCGCGGCTTTTATACGTGGGAAGATGAGCTTGTCCCCCCCAGCTATGAAGAGCCGGTGATGGAAAGCGTCACGGTCATGCTCTACGGCCAAGCGCACACCGTGCGACGTTACACTTCTTGGCCGCAAAATAGCTATATCCGCATCTTGGAAAGCTGCCAGCAGCTCAGCGACGCCCCGGTGCTTGTCGAGCCGACGGCGGGCTGGGTCAGCGCTTACGCTACCCCGCTGGACGAAGAAGCGCCCAGTTGGATTTGGTGGCAAGACGCGCCCTTCACGCTCCACGAGCTGGCCGCCAACAAAGAGTCTCGCTGGCTGGAAGGGCCATTGGCAACGGAGATTTGGCGTAGTGCGCGCGAAGGCCGCGACGATATCCAAGTTTGGGAGCGCAACCCCAACGGTGGCGGCTTCGATGCTTTTTATGTGGCGATAGTCGCGCCGGGCTATTCGCGGGACGCCACCCCACCTCCGCAGTAACTTAGCCCACCGAGGCTAAACGCGCTCAAATCGCCGCATCTCGGATCGAGGGGAAGCGGCGATTTTCTTTTGGGGCGGGAACTTTTCTCCTGCGGTGGGCGTCTTAGCCGTAGAAACAAACGCGACACATTCTGTGGCTAGGAGGCCTGCCATGAAACGGATATGGACGATATGGACGAGCGTGGCTCTGATTGCGATCGTAGGTAGCGCGCTGCTGAGCGGGGTCAGCGCAGCGTATGCCTCGGCTGTGCGCCCCGCCGCCCAACTGCCCTTTTGGGTGGATAGCGGCGTTGTGATCACGGCGCACCGTGTGCACGTGACGATAGACAACCAGATCGCCACCACGCGCATCGAGCAAATTTTCGCGAACCGCAGCGACCGCATGGCCGAAGGGACGTACCTTTTCCCCTTGCCACGTGGCGCGGCGGTCTCCGAGTTGGTGATGTGGGTGGACGGGAAACGGGTGGAGGCGCGCATTTTGGAAGCGGACGAGGCGCGCGACATTTACGACGAGATCGTGCGGCGAATGCGCGACCCCGCGCTGTTGGAATATGTGGGCACGAACGCCATTCAGGCCAACGTCTTCCCCATCCAACCCGGGGACGAGGTGAAGATCGAGATCGAGTACGGCCAACTGCTGCCGGTTGAGGACGGCTTGGTGCACTACGTCTATCCGCTACGCACCGACTACCTGACCCACCGCGCGGTGGAGCAGCTCAGCGTAGACGTGCGCGTGCACTCCAAAGACCCGATCAGCACGATCTACTCGCCTTCGCACCCTGTGGCGATCTCGCGGGAGGATGACTACAACTTCCGCGTGGGCTACGAGGCTGCCGACGTGCGTCCGGAAGAGGATTTTAGCCTGTACTACAGTCTGGCCGAAGAGACAATCAGCGTAAATTTGCTCAGCTACCGCGAAAGCGCGCGCGAAGACGGCTTCTTTGCGCTGCTGATTACGCCGCCGGTCCGTCAAGACGCCGTCCGTGTGATCCCCAAGGACGTGATCTTGGTGGTGGATCAGTCCGGCTCGATGTTCGGGCCGAAGTGGGAACAAGCGCGCGCGGCGGCGCAGTTCGTGCTGGAAAATCTCAACGCCGAAGACCGCTTCAACGTGATCGCGTTTAGCACCGGTTGGCGGGTTTACGCCGACGAGCTGCAGCCGATTTCCGAGGCCAAAGACGCGGCGGAGTGGCTGGATAGTCTGGACGCGCTCGGCGGCACGGACATTGACGGCGCGCTCGGCGAAGCGCTGAAGATGGCCGAACGCGAACGCCCTACCGTGATCCTCTTCCTGACCGACGGGCTGCCCACCGAAGGCGAAACCGACACGGCATCCATCTTGAGCCACATCACCGAAGAAGCCCCGCCGAACGTGCGTCTTTTCGCCTTTGGCGTGGGCTACGACGTGGACACGTTCTTGTTGGACCAACTCGCCCAGAAGTTGCGCGGTGTTTCGGCCTATGTGCGCCCGGAGGAGCGCATAGACGACGAGGTGAGCGCGCTCTATAGCAAGATCAGCGCGCCGGTGCTCACCGACTTGGAGCTGGAAGTCGAAGGTGTGCATGTTGAGGATATGTACCCCGCCGCGCCGCTGCCCGATCTGTTTGTCGGGTCGCAACTGATCGTGGTGGGACGCTATCGGGACGGCGGCACGGCGACCGTGCGGCTTTCCGGCGAGTTGGAAGACAGCCGCCAGACATACAGCTATGAGGTGCGCTTCCGCGACAACGCGGGCGGCGAACCTTTTATCCCGCGCTTGTGGGCAACGCGCAAGATCGGGGCGCTGTTGAACGCCATTCGGCTACACGGCGAAGACCCGGAGCTGGTGGATAGCATCGTGCGGCTGAGCCTGCGCTATGGCATCATCACGCCGTACACGTCGTTTTTGATCACCGAGGACGACATCGTGCCGCTGGACACCGTCGAAGAACGAGAGCCTTTCGCGCCCCAGTTCAACGCTCCTGCCAGCGGACAAGCGGCAGTAGACGCGGCGGAAATGGCCGCCGGCTTGGCCGACGCCGAAGCGCCTATGGCCGCACCAACGGCGATGCGCATCGGCGCGGACGAGGCGGGAGCAAGCAGCGCCGACGTTGGCGCGCAGCGTGTGCGTTACGTGGGCGACCGCACGTTTGTTTGGCGGAACGGCGTTTGGGTGGATACAAGCTACGATCCGGAGCGCATGACCCCCGTCCAGGTACGCTTCCTCAGCGACGAGTATTTCGCGCTGTTGGATCTCGGGCCGACGGTGGGCGAGTTCTTGGCGCTGGGCGAGCGAGTGATCTTTGTGTGGGAAGGCACGGCTTACGAGATCGTCAGCGCGTAGCGCGCACGTTCCCCGCACTTGGGTTTGGGCGGCGGCTGGGATGGTGCTCAGCCGCCGTGTTTTTTGAGGTATGCTGAGGGCGGGAGAGTTTTCAGGAGGTGGAACAATGCTCGCTCAAACGCCGGATTTTTACCGAGCGGAGCGCGTGGGAACGCTTTACGTGCCGGATGTGGCCGCCGCCGTGCAAGCGGGGCAAGCGCTCGGGCTGCCGCCCGCCGAAAAGGACGCGCGGCGCGTGTTGTTGTTGCTGGTGGACCCGCAAGTGGACTTTGTGCACACGGACGGCGCGCTGAGCGTTCCCGGCGCGGTCGAAGATACGCGCCGAACCATTGCGTGGATCTTTGCGCACGTGGGCGCACTGACGCGGATCGCGGTTTCGCTGGATAGCCACATCCCGACGCAAATCTTTTTCCCTACGTGGTGGCTGGGTCCGCAGGGAGAACATCCCGCCCCCTTCACGCCGATCACGGCGGCAGAGGTGGAAGCAGGGCGCTGGAAGCCGCTTTTTGAGCCGCAATGGTCACGGCACTATGTGCGTGAGTTAGAGGCCCGCGCCAAAAAAACGTTGATGATCTGGCCGTACCATACGCTGATGGGCACGCCCGGGCACAGCATCACGCCCGCGCTTTACGAAGCGATCATCTACCACGCGGCGGCACGAGCCGCCCAGCCGATTTTGTTGCCCAAAGGGACACTGCCAAAAACCGAGCACTACTCGCTGCTGGAGCCGGAGGTCAAAGTGCCGGGCGAGCCACAGGGGGAACTGAACCGCGCTTTTGTGGACGAACTGACCCACTATGAGCGGATTTATGTGGCAGGGCAGGCCAAAAGCCATTGCGTGCTGGAAACGCTGGGAACGGTCATGCGCGTTTTCGCCGACCGCCCGCAGGAGATCGCCAAGTGGCACGTGCTAACCGATTGCATGTCCTCGGTGGCGCACCCGGAAATTGACTTTGAGGCGCAAGCGGAAGAAACATTGGCACGCTATGCAGAACGTGGACTGAAGCTGACTACGTCGCGCGAGGCCATGTAGCTTGCGCGTTCGGAACAAAAGGGGGCGTCATACCCCACCACGCGCACACGCTCAGGGGGTGGGTGTGCGCTGCAACGTAAGCGAGGCGCGCAACGGTGAGGGGGTGTTTGTGGGGATGATTGTGGCCGCTATCGTGGCCGTCGTTGTGTGGAGCGCCAGCGTGGGCGCAGGCGTAGACGAAGGCGCGCGTTGCGCTTCTATGGCTTGGCGTGTGGCCGTGAGCTTGTAGATCGCGGTGGCGGCATAATCATTTTCCGCCGCAGGCACAGGGGAAAGCTCCAGCCAATAATATAAGCTCCCTGCCAACATCACCAGCAAAACACCGCCGAGCACCAGCGCCATCAGCGCCCACGTGGCCCAAGGTATACGGCGAGAAGTGCGACGGCGTACTCGTCCCCAGCGGCGTCCGTAAGGTTGCGCGCCGGTTGGCACATAGGGCGGCAGCACTTGCAAATTGGGCGTTAGCGAGCGCACGGGGGCGCCGGGTTGGGCCAGCGGTGAGGTGTACGCAGAAGGCAACGGTTGCCCGCGCCGTGCTGCTCCTTCGCGGAGCGCTTGATTGAGCGACGGCTCGGTTTCCGCCATAGACGAAGTAGCGGGCACATCGTGCGGATGCTCCAGGGCATGACGTAGCGCCTGGGCCAGTTCGGCAGCGGTTTGGTAGCGGCGGTCGGGGTCTTTTTCCAGCGCTTTATAGAGCACATGCTCCACACTCGGCGGCAAATTTGGGTTGAGCTTGCAGGCGGAAGGCGGCGGCTCGGTGACGTGCTTCACGGCCACGCTGTAGGGCGTTTCGCCTTCAAAAGGACGTTGGCCGGTCAGCATCTCAAAAAGCACCACGCCCAGCGCATACACATCGCTTCGCCCGTCCAGCTTATGCCCCTGAGCTTGCTCCGGCGACATATACGAAGGAGTGCCCACCACGCCGCTGGTGGTGAGCGATGGTGCGTTTTCTCCTAAGATGCGCGCGATGCCAAAATCCGTGATGTAAGCGTCACCGCTGGCGTCCAGTAAAATATTGCTGGGCTTCAAGTCTCGGTGTAAGACGCCTTTTTGATGCGCGTAGTCCAGCGCGGGGGCGATTTGTTCCACGATGTGCAGCGCGCGCTGAGGCGAAAGTGCACCGTGCAAAAGCAGCTCTGCCACCGAGCCACCGTCCATATAGCGCATCACGATATACGGTAGCCCGTCATGTTCGCCGTAATCGTGAACAGGCACGATAGCGCGATGTTCTAGCCGTGCGATGATGTTGGCTTCTTGCTTAAAACGCTCCAACGAGTTGGCCTGACGCAGCAAATGACGGGGCAACACCTTGAGCGCCACATCGCGATCCATCGAAAGTTGGTGCGCGCGATAGACGGTCGCCATGCCGCCCTGCCCGACGATATCTAAGATTTGGTATCCCCCAACAATCGTGCCGATGGCAAACTCGCTCATAGGTGTTGTGCGCCCCCTGCATATGCGCGGCTGCGATCCCTGCCCGTTTATACCACGAAACGCCCGATGGAACATCGCCCCGCACCGGTCGGAAAGGGCATATCCTCGCGGTTGAAATGGGTGAGGGAGTTTTGGTTTCTCTTTCAGAGCGCGTAGCTGGCGTCAGGATGGGCTACCGCAGTATGCTTAATTAAAGATGCGACACCGTGATAAAGTGATGAACATCAAATAGCACCTCGGCCAGGCGACACACATGGGCACTGTAACGCAATTTCAAGTCGCATAGGAATTGTATCGGGCAGAGTTGCGGAAACTACCCGTTTTGACGGGCTTAAGATAAACTAAGGAAAAAGTTTGATTTCTGTGATCAAAGGGGCTGGGGTATACTAAAAACGTCCGTGTGCACATGACAGTTGGGCGGCGTGTGCGTCTTTCCTCTGTGTTGTCCGCCCATACACACCGAGAGCGCCGATGGTTACTGATGATCCGCTAATCGGGAAGAAGCTAGGGGACTACACCATTCTGAACCTGCTCGGTCGGGGTGGCATGTCGCGCGTCTATAAGGGATACGACGAAAACCTAGATCGCTACGCGGCGGTCAAGGTGATTGACAGCGACTTCGCCACGACAACCGAGGCCGAATATACGCGCCGCTTTCAGATCGAAGCGCGCGCCATTGCCCATTTGCGTCATCCGAATATTGTAGGTGTGTATCAATTCGGGCGCAGCGAGGGCATTTACTACATGGCGCAGGTTTTTCTGGAAGGCAAAGACTTACGCTCTTTGCTTAAGGAATATGTGCGGCGTGGAGAACGGATGCCCGTAGACGAAGTGCTCCAGATCGTGCGGGACATCACCAGCGCGTTGGACTATGCGCACGAGCAGGGCGTCATCCATCGAGATATCAAACCTTCCAATATTATGTTGGAAAGGAAGACGGGCCGCGCGATTTTGATGGACTTCGGCTTGGCGCTCAGCGTGCATGAAGGCACAATGGGCGATACCTTCGGCAGCGCGCATTACATCGCGCCGGAGCAGGCGGTTTCTTCGGCTCAGGCCACCGCTCAAAGCGATCTCTACTCGCTGGGGGTTGTGATCTATGAAATGTTGACGGGCAAGGTGCCCTTTGACGATCCTTCGGTGATGAGTGTGGCGCTCAAGCACCTGAACGAGCCGCCGCCGCCCCCCACGCTTTATAATCCGGGCTTGCCGCCCGCTGTGGAGGCGGTGATCTTGCGCGCATTGGAAAAAGAGCCGGAACGTCGTCACCCCAACGGCAAGGCACTTTACGAGGACCTGAAACGCGCCTTTGAGCGTGCTCAGCCCACCGCAAACGGAGCGGCAGCCGTCAGCGAGCTTTTGAATGCGCCATCATCCGAATTGGAAGACTGGCCGGACGAAACCGCGTCGGTAACCAGTCCCACACCGCTACATCCTCCCAGCGCACTGAAGAAACCGGAAAGCCCACAAAAGGGACTGGCCGGGCGTTTTGCGCGGCGCAAAGCAGAAAAAGAGCTGCAAGCCGCGTTACAAAAGGGCGAGTTGGAGCTAGACGAGCAAGGATTGGAAGCGTTGCTTTCCAGCTATGCCGACCCCAGCGAGGTCGGTTTGGTGGGAGAAGGCGCGGCGGGGGTGACGCGCCCTTTGCCGCCGGAAGCGAAAAAAAACAGTGACTCGGAAACGGCTACGCCCCGCAAGCCTCGTCGCTCTCGGGTCGGATGTTTGTTGGTGTTGATATTGCTGCTGGGCACGGTGGCCGCGTTTTTGTGGAAAGATCGCATCTTGACACCGCTAGAAACAGCGCCCATAGAAACAACGCCCACAGCTCTTAGCGCAACCGCACCGACCGTCACCGCAACGCACGCGACCTCATCGGGCGGCGGCGAGGTCACCGAAACGGTCGAGGCGGCGTCGCCCACGCGCACAGCGACCGCCGTGCATACATCGGCTCAAGAGCCGACTCAATCTACCGCCGAAGTTGCCGCTGCTCCCTCGGCAACCGCTACCGCTTCGCCTACAGAAACGGAAGCACCACCGAGCGCCACGCCGACCACCGCGAGCACGACAGCCGTCAGCACGCCTTCGGAAAATGCGAATATCCGCCTGCTTTATAAAGACGAGGGCGACGGTGAAGGCTATTTTGTACTGATTAACAAGGGCACTAAACGGCTGGACATCAGCCCGTTGGTCTTCGAACAACAACGCGCGGACGGAACAACACTGCGCTATGAAGCGCGCTGGTGGGCGCGCAGCGATATCAGCGCTGATCCGACGGCGATGCCCGGGCGGAGCTGTTTCCAGCTCGTGACGACCAACGGAACAAACTGGCGTTTGGGCACGGCGGATTGCCCGTACTTTTTAGGCTACTACCGCACCGCGATTTCCTCGCGCTATTTTTGGCTTTCCGACGATCCGACGGCGACCTTTACGGTGACCGTTCCGGGCATGAGCCAACCTTTGGCGACGTGTCCGGTTGGGACGAATGAGTGTGTTTTCCTCTACGATCCGGATGCGGCTGCCCAAGCAATTGCTTACGCCACCGCTGAGGCCGAAGCCCAAAAACAGGACAATACCTTGCGCTTGATTTACGATGCGGATAGCTTCCTGGTGGTCAACACCAGCACCAGAACGCTCGACATCAGCCAGTTGATCTTTGAGCAAGAGATGCCGGATGGTGCGGTGCGTCACTTTGAGGCGCGTGCTTGGGAGCGTCCGGATATTTTGGAGCCACCAACACGTATGGAGCCGGACGGTTGCTATCAGTTGGTGCGGGCCGACAGCACTCAGGTCACGCCGCCACGCAGCGTGTGCCGACGCTTCTTGGGTTGGTTTAGCACCGGCCTGAGCCGTCGTCATTTTTGGATTGCGGAGAAGAGCGGCGCCACCTTTACAGTGAGGTTAGACGGAGAGGAAGAACCTTTGCGCGTTTGCCCGATTGACGAGGGGACGTGCACGGTTTATTTGCCGGAGTGATCCGCAGCGTAGACCATAAAGCGCGCCTACCTGTGACGGGTGGGCGCGCTTTTTGTCTTTAGACGTGTTCGGCGGCTTGTCTCAGCGGCAAACCGGCCACCTCGCGCAAAAAGTAGCGGTGGAAACGGGCGTCCGAGGTGAGTTCTGGGTGGAAAGCTGTTGCCAGCCAATGCCCTTGTCGCACGGCGACGATGCTTCCGTCATCCAGCCGCGCAAGCACCTCCACACCCTCGCCGACGCGCGTCACACGCGGCGCGCGAATAAATACGGCGTGGAATGGTGGCGGCCCGAGCACCGGTACGTCTAGCTCCACCTCGAAGCTATCCACCTGGCGACCGAAAGCGTTACGCTCGATGGTCATATCCATCACGCCGATCAGTGGCTGGTCTCGCCCGATGTCTTTCGCCAGCATGATCATTCCTGCGCATGTGCCCCAGACGGGCTTTTGCACGGCAAAGGCGCGCAAGGGTTCTAACAAATTAAATGCGACGGCTAATTTGCCGATGGTGGTGCTTTCTCCGCCCGGAATGATCAGCGCATCGATGGCGTCCAGATGCGGCGGCAAACGGACCTCGACCGCTCGTGCACCCAGGCTGTGTAACAGTTTCTCATGTTCGACAAATGCGCCTTGCAGCGCGAGTACCCCGATCTTCATGCGCTCTCCTTGCGTGGGCCTAGCGCGGTCGGGAGCGTGTGCGTGGGGCGGGCGCGCCGCCTGGGGCGAGCTGCGCTCGCCCCGACGCGCGGCTCTGCCGCGCGTAGTGCGCTTTTCAGCGCACGGCGGCGCGCCCGCAGCGTCCCCAACCGCACGCGCTCACCAGCCGCGACCGGCGATGCGCTCTGTCTCCGGCATCGTGCTTACGTTGATGCCGACCATCGGCTCGCCCAGGTCTTTGCTCACCTCGGCGATGATCTGCGGATCGTTGAAGTGGGTCACGGCCTCGACAATGGCCTTAGCGCGCCGTGCCGGATCGCCGCTCTTGAAGATGCCCGAGCCGACAAAAACGCCGTCCATGCCCAATTGCATCATCAGCGCGGCGTCTGCAGGCGTGGCGATGCCGCCCGCCGCAAAGTTGACCACCGGCAACCGTCCGAGTTCGGCGGTTTCTTTAACCAGTGCGTAGGGCGCGCCGATCTCTTTGGCGAAGGTCATCATCTCGTCTTCGCGCAATGTGGAAAGGCGGCGAATTTCGCCCAGCACGGCGCGCGCATGGCGCACCGCTTCCACCACGTCGCCGGTGCCGGCCTCGCCCTTGGTGCGGATCATGGCCGCGCCTTCGCCGATGCGCCGCAACGCCTCGCCCAAGTTGCGCGCCCCGCACACAAAGGGCACTTTGAAGCCGTGCTTTTCGATGTGGTATTGCTCGTCAGCGGGGGTCAGCACTTCGCTTTCGTCAATGTAATCAACCCCCAGCGCTTCCAAAATTTGCGCCTCTACAAAGTGCCCGATGCGGCATTTCGCCATCACGGGGATCGAAACAGCTTCCATGATACGCTCGATCAGCGCCGGATCGCTCATGCGGGCCACGCCACCGGTCGCGCGGATATCCGCTGGCACGCGCTCCAGCGCCATCACCGCGACCGCCCCCGCTTCCTCGGCGATGCGGGCTTGCTCGGGCGTCACCACGTCCATAATCACGCCGCCCTTAAGCATCTGCGCCAGGCCGCGTTTGAGTGTATCGGTGCCTTTTTGC
>Ga0256841_1001824_pt1 | contig 17595 bp, 16 predicted proteins | sample 356308metaG_FD_185971 | JGI IMG/M metagenome (GOLD analysis project Ga0256841, IMG submission 185971) | Hydrothermal vent microbial communities from Mid Atlantic Ridge, Atlantic Ocean - 356-308 | ecosystem: Environmental > Aquatic > Marine > Hydrothermal vents | place: Atlantic Ocean: Mid... | reverse complement strand
GCAAAATACTCCGTTGAACAAAAAACGATTACGGTTAAATGGACAGGTTACAAAACAACAGCCAAAGTAGGAGTTAAAGGAGAATTTAAAGAAATTACCATTACAAACACTAAGACAGATACCACAGCAGTAGGAGCATTAGATGGCGCCAAATTTGAAATTCCGATTAGCAGTTTAAACTCCGGAAATGAAGAACGCGACGGAAAATTAAAACAATTGTTTTTTGGAATTATGGACGCAACCGTTTCATTAACCGGAACATTACACTTAAATAATGACGGTACCGGAAATATTGATTTATTAATGAACGGCGTACAAAATAAAATACCGGTAACCTATATTGACAGCGGGCAAATGATAGCATTAGAAGGCACTATGAATTTAGACGACTGGAATGCCCAATCTGCTCTAGCCTCTTTAGCCAAAGCCTGTTTTGAAAAACACAAAGGTGATGACGGCGTGAGCAAAACATGGAGCGAAGTAACCGTAGGTGCTGCTATATACTTAAAAAAGAAATAATGTTTTTTAATGTTTCAAATAAAATAGCTAAAAAAACTAAAGAAATAAAACAGATACCATAAAAATTGCATTTTTTATTTTAGTGCAAATAAGTTTCTCAAGCTAAGTTCTAATTAGAACAGCATAATAACTAAATTATTAAATATCATTCTAAAATAAAAAATGGGAACTATGATAGCATCCTGTTTTTACCATAAAATTCTCCTGCAAGGTTTATCAAACCTTGTAAGTCTTAATTTTAATACCTACAAGGCCTTTGAGGCCTTGCAGGAGAGTAGTTGCTATTTTTTGCTGTGGTAAATAGAACTTAGCCGTTTCTCATTAAAATTAGTAACTTATTTTAAGAATGAATAATACAATAGTTTCTTTTTTAATACTTCTTATAATGTGTTGGCAATTAAATGCACAAACGCATAATTGGCAGAGAACAAACCCTGGCGGCGGTGGGGCTTTTAGTACAGTTGGGGCAAGTACATCGGGTATTATTATTGCCGGAAGCGACCTCAGCGGAGCCTACAGAAGCCTAGACGCCGGGCTTCATTGGGATGTTATTGGAGTAAATAAAGGACTTTTAAGAACCCATGTCAGCGGCGTGGGGTTTGACCGTATTGACGGTAACATCCTTTATATTGGTACAAACCACGGAATTTTTAGAAGTACTAACGGCGGAAATACTGTTAACAACGTACTTTCAAATGGATATATTACTGATATTGAATTTGGCACAAATGTGCCTTCCGTTGGATATGCATCGTACCATCCCACTTTCACTTCTAACAATGGAGTATTGTATAAATCGTCAGACCGTGGCTTATCATGGTCACAAATAAGTACAAATCTCCCTTCAGGAATACGAATACTAAAAATTATTGTAAATCCGAATAATGCCAATACGGTTTATTTACTAACCGGAAAAGGGCGATTTGCCTGTGGCCCTGCCGATGTCTTTAGAAGTACCGATGGAGGCTTGCTATTTAGTAATATCACAACCTCACTACCCGAAATTTTAGATTTAGCCATCGACAAAAACAACCCAAATACCTTGTATATTACAACCATGAATGCAAACTGTTCTGCACAATTTTATTGGACAGATACAAATGGTTCAATCTATAAAAGTACTGATGGCGGAACTAATTGGGGCAATGCACTTTCAAATCATACCGGAATCATTTGGATTGACAAAAATAATTCTTCAACCATTCGATTGATAGACCCTCGAGAGCCTTATCCTTGGGTAAGTACTTCGGGTACATGGACTTCTACTGACGGAGGCACTTCTTTTGCCAAAACCGGGGATGTTTCAAATTGGGATACATTTTTTAACGAAGAGTTATTTCATTCTTATGGAAGAAGTTTTAATGGCATCTGTAAAACGTTAGGCGAAGATTTATCAAACAATAATTATTATTGGGTTACTTCTCAATGGATTTACAAAACCACTAATAACGGAACTACTTTTCAAAATATTTTTACCGATGAAATTTCTCCCGGATTTTGGAAAAGTAGGGGCTTTGACAATGTAAATATGATGGATATTTCTATCAGCAAAGCCAATACCAATCTGATTTACTTGGCTTATTTCGATATAGGAATTTGGAAAAGTACCGATCACGGAGAAAGTTGGCAAAGTTGTAATCCTACCAATTATACAGGAAATTGGCAAGGAAAAGGAGGAAATTGTGCTACTATTTTAGCAGACCCCGATAGAGAAAATGTGGTGTGGGCTTCTATGTCAGGAAATCAAAACGGCCAAGTACCCACTTACTTATTAAAAAATGTAAATACCGGCGATAGAAATAGTTGGCAATTATCTAATTCAGGATTGCCCGAAGAAGAAATTATGGGGCTTTCTATTGATGTAAATAGTGCTCAGAATAATAGAACTCTTTATGTAACTGCCTTAGGCGATGTATATAAAAGTACCGATGATGGAGCTACCTGGTCATTGAATTTTGATTGTAATGGTTGCCGTTTTACAGCTGTTGATAATTTCAATAGCAACATTGTCTATGCAGGCGGTGAAGCTGGGGTTTGGCGCTCATCCAATGGAGGTGTCAATTGGATCGATATTAGCAACCCTCAAATGAAAGCCAGTGTCGGCAATGGCTTTTGGAATAGAGATTATGATGGCATTTTTGATATTAAAACTGATCCAAATAATACAAATTGGGTATATGTAACAGCGTTAGGTACAAATAAAGGGCTCTATAAAAGCATTGATAAGGGTACTACTTGGCAAAAATTGCTAACCGATAATTTTATGCGAAAGATAGCTATTAAACCACAAAATTCTGCCATTTTATACGCTACCTCATCAAGTGCCTTTGAAGCCGGTGGATATAATTCAAATTCTAATGGTATCCTATTTTCAGAAGATGGAGGGCAATCATGGGTACAACAAAATCAAGGTATGGCATATCCTTTTGCATTGGCAGTAGCTATAGATGATGCCGCAAATGCAACTGTTTTTGTTGGTTCACCCGGTACAGGCTTTCAAAAATCACCCGTATTTGATACCACAGCTAGTGTCGAAGAAAATAGTATAAAGGCAGTTAAATTATTTCCAACTATAAACCTGGGTACCTTTACCATTGAAGCTTTTGCTATAGAAAAAATTGAAATTTTTAATGTTCTTGGGCAAAAAGTAATCTCGAAAACTTATCCACAATTAAATAGCGTTCAATTTAGTAACAATCGATTGAAAGAAGGAATGTATTTTGTTACCATTAAAACTTCTCAATTCAAAAAAACGAAAAGAATACTCATCCAAAAATAAGTTCTAAACTAGAGTTTCCTCGACATTTTTTGATAGATTAAATTAACAGCTTTTAAAGGGCGAATAAACACTTTAAAATCGGTAATTTTATCATTATCATTCCACGTTATCAAATCTACGCCATTGATAAAGATACCTTCAATTTCAACGGTAAATTCTAAGGCGGCATGGCTATCGCCTATAATTTCACGCACATAGTGAAACGAATCATTGTACAAAACATAAAAAGCGGCCATTAGGTATTTCGAGGTAATTTCTTTTCCTTCTTGAGGCGTATGTACGACCGGAGAATGAAACACAACATGCTCATCCAAAAGATTTTGTAACCTTTCAGGTTTTTTTGCCTTGAGTATTTCATGCCATTTGGCTATTGCTGTTGGTTTCATAGTACACAATTACTTCAACGTATTTAAACTCGCTTTCAACGTTTCTATTTTAGTCAACGCATCGGCTTCTTTTTTACGTTCTATTTCAATTACTTTTGCCGGTGCATTATTTACAAAACGTTCATTAGACAGTTTTTTACGAACCGATTGTAAAAAACCTTCGGTATAATTTAATTCATCGGTTAGTTTTTTTATTTCTTCGGCTATGTTGATGGTTCCGGAAACGGGAATAAAATATTCGTTTGATTTTACCCTAAATGAAACCGAATTGGCAACTTTTTCTTTAGTGTTTTCAATAGTTGAAACATTGCATAGTTTTTTAATAATCACATCAAAATCAGCATTATACTTTTCTTTTGCAGCGACAAAAACAGCCAATTGGTCTTTAAAAGGAATGTTTTTTTCTTTACGGATATTCCGAATGGCCGAAACCACTTCGGCAGTATATTCAAAATCAACGATGTGCTGTTTATCATACGGTATTTGTTCAGGATACTGTGAAACAATCAAGGCTTCATCAGGGGTTCTCTCTTTGATAAGGTGCCAAATCTCTTCGGTTAAAAATGGCATAAAGGGATGTAGTAATCTTAAATTATTTTCAAGAATTTGTACTACGGCATCAAAAGTTTTCCGGTCTATAGGTTGCTGATATGCCGGTTTCACCATCTCTAGCAACCATGAACAAAAGTCATCCCAAAGTAACTTATAAACAGCCATAAGGGCATCAGACAATCTGTATTTAGAGAAGTGACCTTCTAAATTGGCAAAGGCTTCTTGAAATTTGGCATCATACCATTGCAAGGCCATTGTGTTTACTTCGGGCTGTGGTATTGCATCTGAAACTTCCCATCCGTTTATCAATCGAAACGCATTGAATATTTTATTAGAAAATGCCCTGCCTTGTTGTAATTTTGATTCGTCAAATAACAAATCATTGCCTGCACCCGAACTCAACAACATCATTCCGGCACGAACGGCATCGGCACTATAATCTTCTATCAATTGCAATGCATCGGGTGAATTGCCTAATTGTTTTGACATTTTACGCCCTAGGTGATCCCTTACAATCCCGGTAAAGTACACATTTTTAAAAGGTTTTTCGTCTCTAAGTTCATATCCTGCAAAAATCATTCTCGCTACCCAAAAGAAAATTATATCAGGCCCTGTAACTAAGTCGTTGGTAGGGTAATAATAGTTTATTTCTTCATTATCAGGATGTAAAACTCCGTCAAATACACTAATGGGCCATAACCATGATGAAAACCAAGTGTCTAACACATCATTATCTTGTTTTAAATCATCAGCTGTTAATTGTAGGTTATTGGTTTTTTGTTGAGCTAATTTTAATGCTTCTACCCTATTTTCGGCAACGACAAAATCATCTTTCCCGTCACCGTAATAATATGCAGGAATCCGTTGTCCCCACCATAACTGGCGCGAAATATTCCAATCCCGTATATTTTCGAGCCAATGGCGATAGGTATTTTCAATTTTTTTTGGAAAGAGTTTGATTTCCTTATCCTCAAACACCGCTTTCAATGCCGGTTTTACCAAACTGTCCATTTTTAAAAACCACTGGTCAGACAACCTCGGCTCAATGACAGCTTTGGTACGTTCGCTGGTACCTACTTTATTGACATACTTTTCGGTTTTTATCAAATAGCCTTTTTCTTTTAATTCTTCGGCAATTTCTTTACGAACCTCAAACCTGTCTTTGCCTTGATAGTGCAATCCGAAACTGTTCAATGTAGCATCGTCATTAAAAATATCAATGACTTCCAACCCGTGTTTTTCGCCTAATTTCTTATCATTCTCGTCATGTGCAGGGGTTACTTTTAAGCAACCGGTTCCGAATTCTATATCTACATACGCATCTTCAATAATCGGAATTACCCTGTTACACAAGGGTACAATAGCTTTTTTGCCTTTTAAATGTTGAAACCGCTCGTCATTCGGATTGATACAAATTGCGGTATCGCCCAAAATGGTTTCGGGGCGTGTTGTGGCGATGGTTACACGTTCTTCGCTTCCTTCAATAGGATACGACAAATAATACAATAAGCCTTGTTGTTCTACATATTCAACTTCTTCATCTGATAAGGTAGTCTTGGCTTCCGGATCCCAATTTACCATACGGTATCCTCTGTAAATCAATCCTTTATTGTATAAATTGACAAAGGTTTTAATTACGGCTTGGCTCATGACATCATCCATGGTAAACGTTGTCCTATCCCAATCACACGAACAGCCTAATTTTTTTAATTGCTCTAAAATAACCCCGCCGTATTCATGTGTCCAATCCCATGCGTGTTTTAAAAATTCTTCACGGCTCAAGGTATTTTTATCAATGCCTTGTTCTTTTAATTTGGCCACTACTTTGGCTTCTGTGGCTATAGAAGCGTGGTCGGTACCCGGAACCCAACAGGCATTTTTTCCTTGTAATCGCGCACGACGTATCAACACATCTTGTATGGTATTATTTAACATGTGACCCATGTGTAAAATTCCGGTTACATTGGGAGGCGGAATTACGATAGTATATGGTTCTCTTTCGTCAGGTATTGAATGAAAATAACGATGTTTCATCCAATAGTCATACCACTTACTCTCTACTTGACTTGCATCATATTTTGATGGAATGTTCATAGTTTGGAATACTTTTTGAAAATAGTTAGCAAAGTTACAATTATAGACGGGTTCTTAAAACAATATGCTAAAATTTTACCCGTTATACATTCATAAATAAAATTAGTATCTTTACAACTTCAAAATTTATAATAAAAATGAAAAAATTTGCACTTATTTTATGCATCGGATTCTTAGGATTTACGATGAATGCCCAAGAACAAGCTACTTCTAAAAAAAATGACGAGAAGGCTCCTATTTTTAAATTTGAAACAGAAGTATTAAACTATGGTGAAATTGCTCATAATTCTGACGGAGTTCGAGTTATAAAATTTACCAATGTAGGAAAATCGCCATTAATCATTACTAATGTAAAAGGCAGTTGTGGCTGTACGGTGCCTACGAGGCCCAAAGAACCTATTATGCCCGGAGCACAAGGTGAAATTCAAGTAAAATATGCTACTAATAGAATTGGCCCTTTCTCTAAAACCGTAACCATTACTTCAAATGCCAAACGGTCAACAGTGGTAATTCCTGTCAAAGGAAAAGTATTGAACGAAAAAGACAGTGCTACCCTCTTACAAAAAAAGAAAACCGTAGTTTCTCAATAAATAGAAAATATTTTTAGACTGTAAAAAATGAGGCCTGACAAGTTCTAAAATTTGTCAGGCTTTATTGTATTGTGACGTTTTATACCAATAAAGTTTTGAAATCTTAAACCTGTCACAACATACTTTCCAACCTAAAAGAATAGGTCAGTACTTCGCCGTTTCTATCAATGAGTAATTTGATTTGTTTTCCTGGTTTTTCAGAAAATAACCGATTGATTTCCTGTAATTTAAAATTATAAGCCGGTTTTCCGTTAATTTGAAGGATGATATCTCCCACCAATAATCCCGCACGGTAAGCCGGCGAATCTTTTCTAACAACAGAAATTTGATATGATTGCTTAAAGGCATACACATAATTATATACAATTTCTACTACGGTGGCATTGGCACTTTTATTAAGCCCCCTATCAATATTACTGTGTTTTTCTTTAACCAACATCATACCGCTATATGACAATTCTAGCCCGCTCATATTGTACAAAAAAGGGTCACTGTAAAACTTTGATTTTTTCAAGAAAGTAATTTTACGGTGAGGATAATCAAAAATTACGCGAAAGCGTTTTAAAATTTCTGAACCCAAGGTTCCGTTGCGTTGTTTGTTTTTGATAGCCGACCCGATAGAACTCGAATCAGGATAAGAAACATTGGCATTTGTAAAAAAGTAATCTCCAATAATTATTTTATCAATCTTGGCGCGTTTGCCGTAGATATTGCCACTCAATCCTTTTCCTAAATAATCTACATAGTATTTTTCAGGAATTTGAATACTTTCATTTGAATTTTCAAATAGCCACAAAGCATCTCCGGCACCCGAGTCTATCAGTAATTTTACCTCGGTGGCTGCTTTACCATTATTTTGTACCTGCAAGTTTATATAGGGTTTCTTTTTGTGAAATTTTAGTTCAAAGGTGTTACACTTTCTACATTTTTTATAAGTATAGGCCTTCGGGGCATAAAACTTCAATCGTTTGCTGCTATAATTGATGTCAATGACAAAATCGTGAAATAAATCGCCTCCTATGATACCGTTTATATTTATTCCCAACTGAGAAGACAGGTCAAATTCTTTACCCGGAATTAAATATATCATATGATAGCCGTTAATAACCTTTCCAATCCTGAACGTATTATTGGTTGATTTCAATGCATTCAAATGCCCTCCTTCACCTAAGCCCCGCAAACGCACTTTTTCTATATTCTTTAGCTTCAAGGAGTCTTTGATGTCTAAATTAAACATAATCGTATTGCTAATTCCGGTATCTAATAAAAAATTTAATTCGCTGCCATTTACGCCTATGGGAATAATTATCAAGTTATTGATTAACTTAAACGGCATATTGTAGCTCTCTTGGTTGCCCATAATTTTAAAAGTGTCTTGGGCAGAGCCGGGCATAGAAACAAGGAAAACAAACCATACTATTGCAATGTCTCTAATCATATTATAAATAAGTTCTTAGCGCCTCTTGGCATTTTAAAACGTAACTGTTTTTAAAGTTATAGAATTTTTAATTGCAATGACAATTTTTAGCAAAACTTTAACGCTAAAAATTCTAATGAAGACCTATCGTTTTTCGAATTTATTTTTGCAATTTTGTTGTAAAATAAAACAAATGCCATCCATATCTAATAAAGGGTTAAAAATGCCCGAATCGCCCATTCGAAAATTAGTTCCTTATGCCGAAGATGCTAAAAAAAGAGGCGTAAAAGTATTTCATTTAAACATCGGCCAACCCGATATAAAAACACCTCAAATTGCATTAGACGCGGTAAAAAATAATACTATTGAAGTCTTGGCTTACGCACGTTCTGAAGGTTCTGAAACGTATCGTGAAAAGATTGCCCAATATTATAAAAAAAATAATATTGAAGTTACGGCTACTGACATTATTGTAACCACCGGCGGCAGTGAAGCCTTATTATTTACTTTTGGAAGTATTATGGATGTTGACGATGAAGTGATTATCCCTGAACCGTTTTATGCCAATTACAATGGTTTTTCTACGGCTTCGGGTGTAAAGGTAGTTCCTGTAATTTCAACCATAGAAAATAACTTTGCCTTGCCTCCTATTGAAGAATTTGAAAAATTAATTACCAAAAAAACCAAGGCAATCCTTATTTGTAATCCGGGAAATCCGACCGGCTATTTATATTCAAAGGAAGAAATTCAACAATTGGCAACCATTGCCAAAAAATATGATTTATTCTTAATTGCCGATGAGGTTTATAGAGAATTTACGTATGATGGCTTGGCACATTATTCGGTGATGCAAGAACCCGGTTTAGAGCAACACGCCATTATGATAGATTCTGTTTCTAAGCGCTATAGCATGTGCGGTGCAAGAATTGGGTGTATCGTTTCAAAAAATAAGGATGTCATCGCTACGGCATTAAAATTTGCCCAAGCAAGGCTGAGTCCGCCCACCTACGCCCAAATTGCCAGTGAAGCGGCTTTGGCAACGCCACAGCGTTATTTTGATGCGGTTATTAAAGAATATGTTGGCAGGAGAGATATGTTGGTTGCCGAACTCCAAAAAATAGAAGGTGTACATGTTGCGAGCCCGAAAGGTGCTTTTTATTGTATTGCCGAGCTTCCTGTTAAAGATGCCGATGCTTTTGCCCAATGGCTGTTAGAGCATTTTGCATTAGATAATGAAACGGTTATGGTGGCTCCTGCCGCCGGTTTTTATGCTACCAAAGGCATGGGAATGAATCAAGTGCGCATTGCTTATGTACTGAATAAAAGCGATTTAAAACGCTCGGTAGAAATCTTAAAGGCAGCTTTAAAAGCCTATAACCAATAATTTTACAATTTCTATGTTATATTTACTAACTTGAAAATTCAACACAACATATCTTTAAAACCCTACAATACTTTTGGCATTGATGTCAAAGCTACACAGTTTGTTGAAATTACTTCGTTAGATGATTTAAAGACATTTCTCAATACCGAAAAAGATTTTTTTACCTTAGGCGGAGGCAGTAATATATTATTGACAAACACTATTGACAAACCGGTGATACACATAAACACTAAAGGGATTGCCATCATTAAACAAACCAACCGCCATGTTTTTGTCAAAGCACAAGCCGGCGAAAATTGGCATGCCTTTGTACGTTGGTGTATTGTACATAATTTTGGCGGGGTAGAAAATTTATCACTAATTCCCGGAAATGTAGGCACTACGCCCATACAAAATATCGGTGCCTATGGCGTAGAGGTAAAAGATACTATTTATGAAGTTGAAGCCTTAGAAATAAGTACCCTTTCTACCTTGACTTTTACAAATGAAGATTGTGCTTTTGGGTATCGCAATTCTATTTTTAAAAATGAAGCTAAAGGAAAATATATCATTACCGGCGTTACCTTTAAACTTACCAAAAAGCATCACCAACTAAACAGCTCGTATGGTGCCATTCAATCAGAATTGGATACACAGCATTGTAAAAACCCTACTATTGCTGATATTTCAAAAGCGGTCATCGCCATCAGGCAACACAAATTACCCAATCCGGAAGAAATTGGGAATGGCGGTAGCTTTTTTAAAAATCCTGTAATTACTAACACTAGTTTTGAAATGTTCATCAAAAAATACCCTGAAGCCCCACACTACATCGTTTCTAATGATACGGTAAAAATTCCTGCCGGTTGGTTGGTAGAACAATGTGGCTTTAAAGGAAAGCGTTTTGGAGATGCAGGCGTACATAAAAACCAGGCCTTGGTTTTAGTAAATTATGGCGATGCAACGGGAGAAGAAATTGTTGCATTATCTGAAAAAATTCAACAAGCTGTCAAGAAAAAATTTGGTATTCAATTGGAAACTGAAGTAAATATTATATAAACTCATTTAAACTTTTTATAAGTTTTAAAATGCGGTTTTGTAGGCTTCTCCTAATTTTTGGTGTTTTGAAAATTGATAGTTAGAATTTAACCCACTACTTTTGATGCATAACTACCTAACTTCTCAACTATAATACCTATCTTTGTACCAAAGTTTAAAAGGTTAAACAGATGAAACTTTTCTTACTTACTGTAGGTTTATTAGCATTAGCGGTTGCAGGAATTGCAATTAAAATTTGGGCTAAAAAAGACGGTAAATTTGCCGGTACTTGTGCCAGTCAAAATCCGGCATTGAACAAAGAAGGGGTGGCTTGTGGTTTTTGTGGAAGAACACCCGACCAATTTGATACCTGTGACGAATCTCAACATTCTTAATAGGTATTGAACATAAATATCAATAGTGTAGATGCTATTTACTTTATTTTATGTTTTTATAGCGAGTGTAGCCATTCAGCTATGTTACTATCTTTTCCTTTTTAGAAAATTTGCTTATGCCCATCAACCGAAAGCAACTCCCAATACTTTTGGGGTTTCTGTGGTTATTTGCGCAAAAAATGAAGCTAAAAACCTAAAAGCCAACCTTGAAGCCGTACTCACTCAAGAGCATCGTAATTTTGAAGTAATTGTGGTAAATGATGCTTCTGATGATCATAGCCTATCCGTTCTTAAAAATTTTAAAAACAGGTATCAACACCTTAAAATTATAGATATTGCCACTACTCTAACCTATTCGGGCAACAAAAAAAATGCATTGGCTGCAGGTATAAAAGCAGCCAAAGACAATTATCTTCTCCTTACCGATGCCGACTGCAAACCCGTGTCAAAATATTGGATTTCATCAATGACATCAAAGTTTACAAAAGAAAAGAAAATCGTCTTGGGCTATGGGGCTTATCAAAAAATCGACCACTCTTTTCTCAATAAACTCATCAGGTTTGAAACCCTACTCACTGCGGTTCAGTATTTTTCGTATGCAAAATCTGCACTTCCCTATATGGGTGTGGGTAGAAATTTAGCCTATGCCAAAACTTCTTTTACAGCCGCCGGTGGTTTCTCTACTCACACCCATATCGATTCGGGTGACGACGATTTACTCATACATCAAATAGCTACAAAACATAATACTACCTGTTGTTTTTCTAAAGAAAGTTTTACCATTTCAGAACCTAAAAAAAACCTAAAGGCATGGTTCCGGCAAAAAAGAAGGCATATTACCACGGCAAGCCATTACAAACCAACAATTCAATTTTTACTGAGTTTATTTTACCTTTCGCAATTTATCTTTTGGGTGGTAGCAATAATACTACTGGCTTTTTCGTTTAAATGGCAACCTGTAACCATATTGATAATTATTCGTCTCATTACACAATATATAATTTTAGGAAGTTCAGCCCAAAAGCTCTATGAAAAAGACCTCATCTTATTTTTTCCTGTACTTGATGTAACGTTGGTTGTACTACAACTATGCCTATATATTCGCAATGCAATTTCTAAACCCACAACTTGGTAAATAAAACAAAAGACATATTAGAAACCATCCACAAAGCCAAAAATGGTGAAGAAATATCGTATACGCTATTGCTAAATATGTTTTGGAAGGATATCTATCGTTTTTTATACCGCAAAACGAACAATGAAAACGAGGCTGAAGACCTTACCATCAGAACCTTTGCAAAAGCCTTTGACAAGATTCATACTTTTGATGAAAAATATGAATTTAAAACTTGGCTGATTTCCATTTCCAGTAATCTCTATATCGATCAATTGCGAAAACGCAAAACCGAAACCGTTTCTATCAATAAAAAAAGTGCTGAGGTAAATAAAATAAAAGACGATGAACCAACACCCGCTGACAAACTTATTATCGAACAAAACTTAGCCGAGCTACTCGCTTATATTAAACAGTTAAAACCTCATTATCAAGAAATTATAAACCTTCGCTTTTTTCAGGAAATGAGTTACAAAGAAATGGCAACCACGCTTAATGAGCCGATGAGTAATATCAAAGTAAAACTTTTAAGGGCTAAAAAATTACTGGCAGAAATTATCAATAAAGCCAATTCTTAATTTTTTTAGTATTTTCACACGTTTTATTTGTTGTAATCATCGCTGTCATTACATTTTGACAGGGTGTTAAACTGTGTTTAAATAATGAAAAAAAAATGGTTAAAATCGCTAGGCCCGGGCTTACTTTTTGCCGGAGCTGCCATCGGAGTATCGCATTTGGTACAGTCTACACGTGCCGGTGCCAATTTCGGGTTCGGTTTACTCTGGGCTTTACTCTTGGTAAATCTTTTTAAATACCCTTTTTTTCAGTACGGTCCGCGGTATGCCACTGCCACCGGCGAAAGCCTGATAGACGGTTATAAAAGATTGGGAAAAGGGGTTTTATTACTTTACTTTGTACTCACCTTTGCTACTATGTTTACCATACAAGCTGCGGTAACAATCGTCACAGCAGGGCTCGCTGTAAACCTTTTCGGAATCACCGCAAATGTAACTAACTGGAGTATTATCATCACGGTTATTTCAGTTTCCATACTATTGATAGGTAAGTATAAATTATTAGATAACCTTATTAAAATTATCATTGTCATTCTTACCGTAAGTACCATCATCGCTGTAAGCATGGCCATTTTCAACACAACAAAATCATATAACTTGTCACAAATATTCCCTAAGGGGACATTAGAAATTTCTTTTTTAATCGCCTTTTTAGGATGGATGCCTGCCCCGCTTGATATTTCGGCATGGCATTCGTTATGGGCATTAGAAAAGCGTAAAGGCCTCCACGAAAATTTTGATACCAAACAAGCGGTTTTTGATTTTAATATCGGTTATGTTGGTACTGTCTTTTTGGCGATTTGCTTTTTGTCATTAGGAGCCTTAGTAATGTACCAATCAGGTAATGAATTTAGTAATAGTGCCGGAAAATTTGCCCAACAGATTATCAGTTTATATACCAAAAATTTAGGAGGCAGTGCCTCAATCTTTATTGCTATTGCCGCTTTTACTACCATGTTTAGCACTACCCTCACAACACTAGATGCATCGCCTAGGGCAATGGCAAAATCTACAGAATTACTGATCAATAAGCCGTTGAAATACAATTATATTTTTTGGATAACTTTACTTGCTTTAGGTACTATATTGATTCTAACAAAATTTATCTCTAATATGATTGCCATGGTTAAAATAGCAACCATCTTGTCATTTTTAACAGCACCCTTTTATGCTATTGCTAATTTTATTCTGATTTCGAGTAAGCACACCCCTAAAGAATGGCGCCCGTCAGTATCACTGAAAATTCTAAGTTATTTAGGAATTATTTTTTTACTAGGGTTTAGCAGTTGGTATTTAATGAATTTATAATGGCATTGCCAAAAATCTTAATAGTTTTTTATATCTTTTCTTTGTAATTTTGCCCTTTATATTTTATAACCGATGTCAGAAAAATCTGTAATAGTGCCACCAAAAAAACCCAAATGGTTACGTGTAAAACTCCCTGTAGGGAAAAAATATACAGCCTTACGGGGGTTGGTAGACAAATACAACCTACATACTATCTGTACCAGTGGCAGCTGCCCAAACATGGGCGAATGCTGGGGTGAAGGTACGGCTACCTTTATGATTTTAGGAAATATCTGCACTCGTTCTTGTGGGTTTTGTGGCGTAAAAACGGGCAGGCCTGAAACCGTTGATTGGGAAGAGCCTGAAAAAGTTGCCCGTTCTATCCATTTAATGGGTATCAAACACGCTGTAATTACTTCGGTTGACAGAGATGACTTAAAAGATGGCGGTTCTATTATTTGGGCAGAAACCGTAGAGGCTATCCGAAGAGCCAACCCAAAAACAACCTTAGAGACTCTGATTCCTGATTTTCAGCTTATTCACAGAAATATTGATAGAATTATTGCCGTGACTCCCGAAGTGGTTTCACACAATGTAGAAACCGTACGCCGCTTAACGCGAGAAGTTAGAATACAAGCAAAATACGACAGAAGCCTAGCCGTACTGCAGTATTTGAAAGAACAAGGAATTAGAAGGACAAAATCAGGGATTATGTTAGGCTTAGGCGAATTGGAAGAAGAAGTATTGCAAACCATGGAAGATTTACGCAATGTACAAGTTGATGTAGTTACCATCGGCCAATATTTACAGCCCAGTAAAAAACATTTGCCTGTAAAAGAATTTATCACTCCCCAACAATTTGAAAAATATAAAGAAATCGGATTGAAAATGGGCTTTCGGCATGTTGAAAGCAGTGCTTTGGTACGTTCGTCATACAAAGCACAAAAGCATATTTTATAGCAATTCTTAACACTTTTTTAGCAGTATTTAACGGTAGCTTAACATTACCTGCACAATTTTGGCACAACAATTGCCGTTATATATACGAAGCAAATCTAAAAATTTGTTTTCATTGTATAAATTATTTGAGTTAGTTAAAAGAAAACGTCCTATTTTTTAGGGCGTTTTTTTATGGGAAAAACTTTCTGTGTTTTTAAACCCGAATTCTCTTATTTTTACTATTGTAACACTTTTAAAAATATAATACCTTGCAGGCAATAGAATTGAATGACTATGCTAAAATTTATTGAATCCTTAGGAAACATTAACCCTATTGGATGGAAAGAATAATAAATCAACAACATTCTAAAGATGCTTTTTTATTTGCTTTTTCAAAATTATTTGAAAGCGCCTCCTACTATGGAATAAGAGTGTTAATTGTATTGTATGTAGGTAGTGAAAGTTTTCAAATGTCTAGTGTAGAAGCTTTGAAGAATACTGTTTTTGGAGTTCTGAATAAATTCTCTTTACAGTTACTAAAAAACCAACCTGTCTAGTCTCCGAGTGGTGTTTTTTAGCCTCATTATGTGCTTTCGCAATGTAGCAGATTTAAAAAATAAAAGCTTGTATTCAATCTCCTAGAATATCAATTGCCAATTTTTTGCTTATTTAACAAAACCACTGCAGTTTCTGTACAACAAAATTACATTTAAAGTGTAAATTTATAAATCTGTACCACTTTTTCGTAAAATATTTGTGTTAGCAAATACTTTTTTTATAAATTAGCATAACCTCTAACCACATCTATAAGGGAAAGATGAAGATTTTATGTTGAACTTAAAGTGTATACATTGTATACCTTAATAGGTTATGCTAGAAATTCATCTTGATTAAATTGAAAAGCAAATTTTAATACGATTATTGTATTGTTACCATTGAGTTTACAAAAGTAAGCTATGGGCAAACTACTGATAATTAAAATATAAAACTAAGGAAAGTGATAGCTAAATTTTTAAAGAAAACCTATGCATTAGCCACTGCAGAATTAAAGAAAATTAATTTCATCAATCTAAGTAAGGTAACAGTTATTGGCGCTTTAGTAATAATTGCCGTAAGGGCTCCTTTTATAAGTAAAAAATACGAGTTTGTAAATAGCATATACTCGCCTGAATACGAAGCCTTAAAAGCCACTTACAAACCAATCATAAAAAATCGGAATTTAGCTTTTGAAAACTTAATTAATGATTTAGAAAAAGGTAAAATTTCAAAGAATGAATTTATATTAAAGTACCGGCTTGTAAAAGAAAATTCAAATCGGCAATTAAAAGAGTATACCTCTAAAAAAAAGGCACTGCAAAACAACTATAAATATAGGGGTTTTAATGGTTATTATTTATTTCTATTGTCCATAGGTACTCCCATTTTAGCATTGATTACTTCTGTTTTTTTTATTTTTAATGTTCTCAATCCTATTTACACTAATTTAGGTAAAATCATTTTCGTAAGTATCGGAGGGTTATTTATGGCAACTGCACTATATCAAATATTATGGGCTTTGTTTGCTCAGCAATTATTCAATGGAGATTTTCCTGATTCTTGGTATGATAATATATTATTCTATGCACCATTTCTAGTAACTTCTATCTGTATATTATTGTTTTATCATTATAATTCAATTGAAACAAACCTCAAAAACATTATCAATAGGCTAATCATTTTTATTGTAAAAAGTAATGAATATATAGATAAAGAGGATAATAAAACTCAATATTTTAAAGATTATATGAAAGAATTTAAAAAGATTACAAAATGAAAAAACAAGAAGCAAAAGAAGTACTAAATAAACTTAAAATAAAGGGGTATTTAAAAAATAGGAGAATTGAAAAAACCATTTATCAAGAAATTGTCATTACCAATTTAAAAAGTGAGATTGAAGGTTTGAATTACGAAACTAAAAATTTACTATCAAAAATTTGTGAAATCAACGATCTAAATCGTGTTTTGAAATAATTTCTTGTAATTTTTCATTTAATTTTTGCGCTACCATTTTATCAATGGCCAAGCGCAATACACTATTTTGCATAAAAACGTCTTGATTCTCCACAAAAAATACAGCGAGTTCTCTTAGCGATATTTTTGTACCGTCTTTCTCTAAATATATTGAACTGCAAGCGTCATTATCCTTGTTGCCGAATATTCTATTCAGCATGGGCCGTTTTGTCTCCGGAATAACACCGTCATTTTCGTAATTCACAATAGTTCCTCGGCTAACACCTAGCAGTTTAGCAAGTTTTTCTTGCGACCATCCTCTTTTTTTTCTTTCTTTCTTAATATCCAACATTTTGGTTATTAACTAGTTATTATGAAATAATTAATATTAAACAATATTTTTTGAAATGTATAATATTATACATATATTTGTACATATCAGTATGTCAAATTTACATAATTATTTGACATATTGAATTTAAATAGTATGGAAATAATATTTAAAAATAAGGGAAGTAGTTAAAATCTATAAATAGGGAGTATAACTTTAAACCCGGT
>Ga0256841_1001823_pt1 | contig 17598 bp, 13 predicted proteins | sample 356308metaG_FD_185971 | JGI IMG/M metagenome (GOLD analysis project Ga0256841, IMG submission 185971) | Hydrothermal vent microbial communities from Mid Atlantic Ridge, Atlantic Ocean - 356-308 | ecosystem: Environmental > Aquatic > Marine > Hydrothermal vents | place: Atlantic Ocean: Mid... | reverse complement strand
GATGGAGCCAGGGGCTCCGCCGTGATCGCCACCAAGCCGGCCAACGCGCCATTCAGTGCCATAGTGAGATCCGCCTTGCCGAACATCAGCTGCGCAACGATCAAGGCAGCTACAACACCACCTGCCGCGGCGGCGTTCGTATTGACGAAAACGGCAGCAACGGCATTGGCCTCGCCCACATTGGAGATAATCAGTTCGGAACCGCCATTGAAGCCGAACCACCCCAACCAGAGGATAAAGGTACCCAGGGTCGCCAGCGGCATATTGGCACCAGGTATGGCATTCACCTGGCCGTCGGGACCATATTTCCCCTTGCGCGCACCCAGCAGGAGCACTCCGGCGAGTGCAGCGGACGCACCACACAAATGGACTACGCCCGAACCGGCGAAGTCGTTGAATCCCAGGCCATCCAGGAAACCACCTCCCCACTTCCAGTATCCCTGCAGCGGATAGATGAAACCGGTCATCACCACGGCGAAGGCGAGAAAGCTCCACAGCTTCATGCGCTCCGCAACCGCCCCGGAGACGATAGACATGGCAGTGGCCACGAACACCACCTGGAAGAAGAAGTCGGACATTCCGGCATAGTAGTCACCGTCATACCAACTGCCCATATCCTGCGCCAGCACCTTGGCCGGATCGTGATCACCCCCGAACATAAAGGAGAAATCGAGTGCCGGGAAGACTCCGTTGCCGTCCGACGGATACATGATGCCGTAACCCACCAGCATATACATGATGCACGCAATGGCGAACAGGACAATGTTCTTGGTCAGGATCTCGGCGGTGTTCTTGGCACGCACCAACCCCGCCTCCAGCATGGCGAAGCCGGCCGCCATCCACATAACCAGTGCGCCGGACATCAGAAAATAGAATGTGTCCAGCGCATAACTCAGATCTTTGATGCTGTTTGCTACATCCACTTGGCTACCCTCCGCTGAGATATGTTTTTAGAGCGCCTCGTCACCGGACTCGCCGGTACGAATACGGACGGCCTGCTCCAGCCCGGTCACGAAAATCTTCCCGTCACCGATCTTGCCGGTATTGGCAGCCTTGGCGATGGTGTCTATGACCTGATCGACCAGATCGTCACTCACGGCAATATCGATCTTCACCTTGGGCAGAAAATCCACCACGTACTCCGCGCCGCGATAGAGTTCGGTATGCCCCTTCTGCCGGCCAAAACCCTTGACCTCGGTCACGGTGATACCCTGCACCCCAATTTCGGAAAGCGCCTCACGAACATCATCAAGTTTGAACGGCTTGATGATGGCTGTCACTAATTTCATATTCAATCTCCTGTCACGCTGAAACTGTTGTCCGGCTCGCCTGTTGCTCAATGGTGTTACACCGCTGGAACTCGACAGGGGGAAGTCAGCACAGCTTGTGCCAATTGGAAATATTTCTTGTTTAATCTGACAGTTAACCCATACGAAAGGGCGTTGCACCCGACACCAGCGCACCACTGCAGTGCGCCGCCGGCCACTGGCGCACAAATCTGGTGCGCAGTAGAAAAAAGGGACCGAAACGGCCCCTCTTCTGGCAACTGAAATGGGAATGGAATCCGTTACTGAAGGTTGTAACCTCGCTCCTCGTGAAGCGCAATATCCAGCCCTTCAATCTCTTGATCCCCAGCCACCCGCAAACCAACCAGTGCATCTACGATCTTCAGCACGACGAAGGTTATCACAGCGGTAAACACGACCGTGGCGATGACCCCGATCAGCTGAACATAGATCTGCCCCCACATGGATCCAATCCCCTCGGCATAACCGTAACCGCTGAATACCCCCAGGGAGACGGAGGAGAACACCCCCGCCAGAAGGGTACCCAGCATCCCGCCGACGCCATGAACGGGAAACACATCGAGTGAATCGTCGATTTCGAGAACCTGTTTGAGGTACTGGGTTGCATTGAAACAGACAAAACCGGCCAGCAGGCCGATAACCAGCCCACCTCCCGGCCCAACGAATCCGGAGGCCGGTGTAATCGTCCCCAGCCCCGCAACCATCCCGGTAACGGTACCCAGAACGCTGGGTTTTCCAAACTTTTTCCACTCGATGAACATCCAGGTCAAAGCACCCGTTGCGGCGGAGATATGGGTCACCAGCATGGCCATGGCAGCGTTGCCATCGGCGGCCAGCGCACTGCCACCATTGAAGCCGAACCAACCCACCCACAACATACCTGCGCCGGTCACTGTCATGGTCATGTTGTGCGGCATGATGGCCGCACTGCCGAACCCCTTTCTCGGCCCCAGCATCACCGCGGCCACCAGTGCGGCCACCCCTGCGGTAATATGCACCACGGTACCACCGGCAAAGTCGTACAGCCCCATCTCTCCCAGCCAGCCACCACCCCAGACCCAGTGGGTCACAGGGACATATACCAGTATCAGCCACAGGGCGCTGAACAGAAGCACCGCCGAAAACTTCATCCGTTCAGCAAAACCGCCAATCACCAGTGCCGGTGTAATCACCGCAAAGGTCATTTGAAACAGCATGAAGAGAGATTCGGGAATCGTTCCCACCAGGGAGTCCCGCCCGACACCGGCCATCATCACCTTGCCGAAGTCGCCGATAAAGGTGTTTCCCTGGCCGAAAGCAAGGCTATAGCCGAACAGCAGCCAGAGAATCGAGGAGACGCCGGCGATGGCGAAACAATGCATCAAGACGGAGAGCACGTTGCGGGTGCGAACCAGGCCGCCATAGAACAGCGCCAACCCTGGAAGGGTCATGAACAGAACCAGCGCGGTAGATGTCAGGATCCACGCCGTATCTGCACCATTAAAGCCAGAATCATCCGCCAGCACCAGGCCGGGAACAATCATCAGTAGAATCAATACTATGGCCACCGCAGGCCGTCCACGAGTCACATGCATTGTCAATGTCCACCTTGTTTTTGAATTAGCCCGGCAACAAGATATGTTGCATTCAGGGCTTCGGGCCTGCGCCGCCCCGAGCCCCCAACCCTCCGATATTCAACGACAGGCGGCGACGTACCGACTCGCGGACTGCGTTACCCCATCTTGCTGCAGAGTGGCTGCAGCGACAATGGGCTGCGTTGCTGCAAACCGGCGCGTCACGGCTGAATCCGATATATATCGTTGCCGGATTGATCGCAGCAGGTTTCGGTAGTCGAGCGACGCATCCCGCCATTCCCTGAATGAGACTACAGCGCCTCTTCACCAGATTCGCCAGTACGGATCCGGATCACTTGCTCCAGATCGACCACGAAGATTTTTCCATCTCCGATCTTGCCGGTATTGGCGGAGCGGCTGATGGCTTCGATGGTCTGTTCCTGCATATCATCCGGGATGGCGACATCGATCTTCACCTTGGGCAGAAAGTCCACCACATACTCGGCACCGCGGTAGAGCTCAGTATGCCCCTTCTGGCGCCCGAATCCCTTTACGTCGGTTACGGTTATACCCTGCACCCCAATCTCGGAGAGCGCCTCACGAACATCGTCGAGTTTGAAGGGCTTGATAATGGCCGTTATCAATTTCATCGTGTTTTCCTCTTCGTCTGTTACCAAAAACATGGATACACCGGCAAAACCGGAGGGCGCCAACCATCTGATTTACACAAACAATCACGCTTTTCGTTTTCATCTAACAGAACGGGCAGGGTATTTTTCGACAGCCGGTCAGAGACGACCTGCCTCCCTCTGTTTCGTTACGCAGAAGAGGATAATATCACGCTGTCGCGCTCATGCGCACTAAAACGGTGCAAACCGGCCGGTTCATGCCCTGTGATGGAGTGGCACTACAAACTTTCTCCGGTTCCCGTTACAATCCCATCATGATCAAAAGAGAGTTTCTGGATAGTCTTGTGCATCAAGTGATGGATTCCCTTCCTGGAAGGGGCAGCGCCCTCACTCGGGATCTGGAAAACAATCTGCGCGCTGCCATGCAGGGGGTGTTCAACCGCTTGGATCTGGTGACCCGCGAGGAGTTCGAGATACAGTCCGAACTGCTGGCCCGCAGCCGCACCCGGCTGGAGCAGCTGGAGAAGCAGGTGGCGGAGCTGGAGGCACGGCTCAAGAGCAGAAACTGAAACCGGGATGCCGCTGGCAACCACGTTCAGCCGGGCGCAGATCGGTGTCAGTTCACCAGAGGTGGTGGTGGAGGTACACCCGTCCAACGGACTACCCAGTCTGAGCATCGTCGGCCTGCCGGAGGCGGCGGTCAAGGAGAGCAAGGATCGGGTTCGCGGCGCCATCCTGAACAGCCAGTTCGATTTCCCGATGCAGCGCATCACCATCAATCTGGCGCCAGCCGACCTACCCAAGGAGGGGGGGCGCTTCGATCTTCCAATCGCGATCGGGATTCTGGCCGCATCGCAACAGATCCCCGCACAGGCATTGGCGCGTTACGAATTCTTTGGTGAGCTTGCCCTGAGTGGCGCTCTGCGGCCAGTACGCGGAATCTTGCCTGCCGCCCTCCAGACGCGGGCCGCAGGACGTATCCTGGTGGTACCTGAAAGCAACGCCGAGGAGGCCGCCCTGGTGGATGGCCTGGAAATAGTCGCAGCGCGCCATCTGCTCGAAATTTGCGCGCTGCTGAATAGCGGCCAACCTCCCTCCGGCTACATACCGAAACACCCCCGCAACAGGTTCGATTCCCAAGAGGACATCAGTGAGGTTCGGGGGCAACATCTTGCAAAGCGGGCGCTGGAGATCGCCGCAGCAGGGGCACACAGCCTGCTCATGGCCGGCCCTCCCGGAACCGGCAAGACCATGCTGGCACGGCGCCTGCCCGGCATTCTTCCCACCATGACCGAGCAGGAAGCCCAAGAGACTGCTGCCATCCAATCCATCAGCGAAACCGGATTCAACATCAAGGAGTGGGGAAGACGCCCCTTCCGCGCACCGCACCATACCGCTTCGGCGGTCGCTCTGGTTGGAGGCGGCAGCCAGCCGCGTCCGGGTGAGATCTCCCTGGCCCACAACGGGGTACTGTTCCTGGATGAGCTGCCAGAGTTCGACCGCCGGGTACTGGAGGTGTTGCGCGAACCTATCGAGTCGGGACAGATCACCATCTCACGGGCGGCACGACAGGCGGAGTTCCCCGCCCGCTTCCAGCTCGTCGCCGCGATGAATCCCTGCCCCTGTGGCTACCTCGGCCACAGCAGTGGACGCTGCCACTGCACCCCGGATCGGATCCGGCACTACCGTAACAAGCTGTCGGGTCCGTTACTGGATCGTATCGATATGCATATCGAGGTACCTGCCCTGCCGCTGCGGCAGTTGACCCACTCCGACGGGGAACCGGCGGAGACCAGCGACCAGGTGCGGCTACGGGTGGAAGCGGCCCGCCGGTTGCAGCTGGAGCGGGCAGGACGTCCCAACGCCAGGCTCGGCAACCGCGAGATCGACAGTGTCTGTGTGCTGAAGCCCGCCGATCGCCAGCTACTGGAGCGGGCCATCGAGCAACTCGGTCTCTCTGCCCGTGCCTACCACCGGGTACTCAAGCTGGCCCGCACCATCGCCGACCTGGAAGCCTCCGAACAGATCACGACCCACCATCTCACCGAGGCGATCAACTACCGGAGACTGGATCGCAAGGGCGCGGGATGATCACCTGGAGGAGCTCTTCCAATACCGCGAGAAGGATGAACCGCTACCGAGAACTCATCGTCGGCTCGATTGGGGTGAGATGAACCGACGCGGTGCATCTCCTCCCTGACCGGCGTAGTGGGAGAACCAGATTTCAGAACTATCGGAAACAAAGCCTTCCCACAGGGTAACAGCAGAAAGTCACCCTGAAACATTTTGTTCCCAGCGGATCTCCAGCCCCGGTTCTCCGCTGCGGGCCTGAAACGGTCCACACACCAGCAACCCCGCCACTGCTGCCAGTTCATCATCCAGATAGATGAGCGGAATGCGCTCCCGCTGCCACGGCGCAACCGCCAGCTCCTGCAGCAGTTTTTTCAGTTTGTGGGTATGGGCGCGGCCCGCCGGACGGCAGCGTTCGCCCCCCTGCCTGAAGCGGACGGTTACCCGCGCCCTCCGGCACAGCTCCTGCTTGATGCCCCGGCCGGTGACCGGTGTGGCCCGCAGGATGGAACCGTCTCGCAGGCCAACTGTTCCCGCCATGTCCCACTCGTGGATCTCGCCGCTGTCGTGGGGCGGCAGCGGGGCCATTACGTAGAGATGGCCACGGTAACGGCGGACCTCGGCGCCGCTCCAGCCTATCAGGGGGGTGGCGTCCGCAGCGGCGGGCAGGATCTCGTCGATAATCCGCTGCAGATGAACGCTGTCCGGCAGCGGCAGGCCGGACTGCCTGATCCAGTAGCGCAGCAGGTTGCGCTGGCGGCCGGCATCGAACGTTTTCAGCCGGCTGATCTCCAGCTCGCCCTGCGGCCCGGTGACCAGATCCCGCGCCGCCAGCTGGTCGAGCAGCTGCGCGGCCTCGGCGCTGTGGCCGGCGACCCGTGACAGGGTTGTTCCCAGCGCCGGCCAGTGGCTTCGCAGCAGGGGAATGACCTCATGGCGCAGAAAGTTGCGCTCGATGCCGGTGTCGTAGTTGCTCTCATCCTCGACCCAGTGCAGCTGCTCGGCCTGCGCAAAGGAGCGAAGCTCACTGCGGCTGAAATCCAGCAGCGGGCGGCCCCGCCATCCAGCCCCGAAACAGTCCCAGCGGGGCATCGCGGCCAGTCCACGCGGACCACCGCCGCGGAGCAGCTGCAGCAGGACGGTCTCCGCCTGATCATCCTGATGGTGCGCTGTCAGCAGGCCATCACCCTGTTCCAGAATGGAGCAGATGGCCTCGTAGCGAGCGACTCGCGCCACCGCTTCGGGGCTCTCTCCCCGCCCGGCCCTGGCATCCACCTGTATGACGTGGCACGGAATATCCAGCCCCCGGCAGACCACAACACAGTGGCTGCCCCAAGCGTCGGCAACAGAACTCAGTCCGTGATTGACATGAACGGCATGCAGCTCCTCTACCGGGAGACGATCCCGCACCTTCGCCAGTGAATGGAGAAGTACATGAGAATCGAGTCCGCCGCTGTAGGCAACCCAGTAGCGCCGGGCCGGCGGAAGCACCTGCAAGATTGCAAGCAGATTCTGCAGTGTGAATCGCATGGATCCGCGCCGCCCAGGCAGAGGCTACTTTTCCGCCAGCTCCTGATAGTTGCCAAACCCCATGAGCCGGCGGTAACGGCGTTCGAGCAGCTCATCGAGCGGAATCTTGCGCAGCAACTCCAGCCCTTCGAGCAGCGACTGCCTGACGTTCGCCGCGGCGGCTTCCACATCGCGATGCGCTCCACCCAGCGGCTCGTCGATGATTTTGTCTATCAAACCCAGCTCCAGCAGGCGAGGCGCAGTGATCCCCATCGCCTCCGCTGCCTCGGTCGCCTTCTCGGCACTTTTCCACAAAATGGAGGCGCAACCCTCCGGAGAGATGACAGAGTAGGTGCTGAACTGCAACATCTGTACGATATCTCCCATCCCGATGGCCAGCGCCCCTCCGGAACCGCCCTCACCGATTACGGTACACACAATGGGGGTCTCGAGCCCAGACATCACGAACAGGTTCCGCGCAATGGCCTCACTCTGACCACGCTCCTCGGCACCGATACCAGGATAGGCGCCAGGGGTATCGACAAAGCTCAGGACCGGCAGTGAAAAACGCTGCGCCATCTCCATCAGGCGCTTGGCCTTACGGTAACCCTCCGGACGGGGCATCCCGTAGTTGCGCCGCACCCGCCCCTTGGTATCGCGTGCCTTCTGTTGTCCAATGACCATGACCGGCTCGCCATCCAGGCGCGCAATCCCCCCCACCATGGCCGGATCATCGGCGTAGGCACGATCCCCTTTCAACTCCTCGAAATCGGTAAATATGCGCTCCACATAGTCGAGCAGATAGGGGCGCTGGGGGTGACGGGCCAGCTGCGCTATCTGTGCCGCAGTGAGCCTGGAGAAGATGGACTCGGTAAGCGCCCGGCTCTTCTCCCGCAAACGCGAGATCTCTTCGCTTATATTCAATCCGGAATCATCGCCTGCATAACGCAGCGCTTCAATCTTTGCCTCCAGATCGGCGATGGGTTGTTCAAAATCCAGAAAATTCAGGTTCATCGGGGAAATCTGTATCCAATACCATGAGTCGGTTATTCTACGTGCAGTCAGCTGCGCTGTATATGCCCGTCACCCTCGTAAATTCACGCAACTGCCGTTGCAATCTCACTGCTACCAGATTAGAATGGTTTGTTTACAGATTCCATCTTCAAATTCGACGAGACAACAGATTAACATAATTTTAGTTAGAGGATCTTAGATGCCATCAGTTCGCGTTAGAGAAAATGAACCCTTCGACATCGCCCTGCGGCGCTTCAAGCGTGCCTGTGAAAAGGCGGGCATTCTGTCCGAGGTGCGCAGTCGGGAGTACTACGAGAAACCCACCACCGAGCGCAAACGCAAGAAAGCAGCCGCTATCAAGCGCCATCAGAAAAAGCTCTATCGGGAAATCGCCAAGCAGCGCCGCCTCTACTGAATGTCCTCTCCAGCACTGCTGAAAAACCGAATCACGGATGATATGAAATCGGCCATGCGCGGCAAGGAGAAACCGCGCCTGCAGGCTATCCGCCTGATTCTCGCGGCCATCAGGCAACGCGAGGTGGATGAGCGCTGTGAGCTGGATGACGAACAGATTGTCGCCCTGCTGGACAAGATGGCGAAACAGCGCCGTGAATCCATCGAACAGTACCGCAAGGCCCATCGCGAGGATCTGGAACAGCAGGAGCAGTTCGAGTTGGAGGTCATCCAGGAGTACCTCCCAGCTCCCCTCGATGCTGCAGAGATAGAGGCCCTGATCGGTGAAGCCATCGCAACCGCCGACGCTACTGGCCTGAAAGATATGGGCAAGGTGATGGGCCTACTCAAACCCAGACTCCAGGGGCGCGCCGATCTGGCAGCCGTCAGCACACAGGTGAAATCACTGCTTTCGTGATTCGTAACTCCGGTTCTGTATAAACGACCCTCCCACCCGTCCCCTACGCTACAATGGCGCAATGGCCGGCCGGATACCCCAACAGTTTATCGATGAGCTGATGTCCCGAACGGACATCGTCGAGCTGATCGGCGAATACCTCCCCCTGAAAAAGGCTGGCCGGGAGTTTACCGCCTGCTGCCCCTTCCACGACGAAAAAACCCCCTCCTTCACCGTGAGTCCGAACAAACAGTTCTACCACTGCTTTGGTTGCGGCGCCCATGGTACCGCTCTGGGCTTCCTCATGGAGTACGAACATCTGGATTTCGTCGAGGCGGTACACGAACTGGCCGAACGAGCCAATCTGACCGTCCCGCTCGAAAGCCGCGACAGCAGCAGCGCACGACATGACAACAGCGAACTCTATACTATACTGGAGGAGACCGCCGCATGGTTCTCCCGACAACTGCGCCGGCACACCGAGGCAGACCGGGCCATCGACTACCTGAAAAGGCGCGGCCTGAGCGGTGCAACGGCCGCTGCGTTTGGTATCGGGTTCGCCCCCCCCGGCTGGGACAACCTGCTACGGGAGTTCGGCAACAGCGCCAAGAAGAGAAGGCAGCTGCAACAAGCCGGATTGATAATAGAAAAAAAGCAGGGTGGCAACTACGACCGGTTTCGCAACCGGATCATGTTCCCCATCCGGAACACACGCGGTCGAACTGTCGGCTTCGGCGGTCGGGTATTGGGTGAAGACACACCGAAATACCTCAACTCACCGGAAACGGCCGTTTTTCACAAGGGAAGCGAGCTCTACGGGCTGTATGAAGCCCGCCAGGCAGTGCGCAAACTGGAGCGTATCCTGGTGGTCGAAGGCTATATGGATGTGATTTCGCTGGCACAGCACGGGATCCACTATGCCGTTGCCACGCTGGGAACCGCCACCACCCGCGAACACCTGAAGCGTCTTTTTCGCAACGTCACGGAGATAATATTCTGCTTCGATGGAGATCGAGCCGGTCGGGACGCCGCTATCAGGGCACTGGAGAACGCCGTCCCGGAGATGCGCGAGGGTCGAGGAATCCGCTTCATGTTCCTCCCGGAAGGTGAAGACCCCGACAGCCTGATCCAGAAAGAGGGGCGCGGCAATTTTGAGGAACGAATAACAGACTCGGTCACATTCTCGAAGTTTTTCTTCGATCATCTGACCGCCCAGACCGATATAACCACAATAGAAGGCCGTGCCCGCCTGATCGACCTGGCACGCCCACACCTACAGCGGCTCCCCGCGGGAGTGTTCCGGGAGATGATGGCGGCACGGCTGAGGGAACTGAGCCGCCTGGAGACAGTCAAACTGGAGCGTGGTAACAATACCACCAATGCAGGAACAAGGCGTGGTAAAAAACATGTAAAAAGCACCCTCTCGCCATTGCGGCTGGTGGTAGCGTTACTACTACAATGTCCCAGGATGGCCACGATAGCAGGCGATCCCCAGCGGTTCCGCTCCATTGGTGGAGAGGGGGGGGAGTTACTGATACAGCTGCTCGAGCTGCTGCAGGACAACCCAAATCTGAAAACGGGCGCCGTGCTGGAGCGCTGGCGCAACCGTAAAGAGAGCCGCTACCTGGCACAGCTGGCGCAATGGAAGCCACCTTTTGACGATGAAGCCGGGCTGGAGGCTGAGTTCAGGGGTGCGCTTGCACGGTTGGAACAGCAGCAGAGAGCACACCGGACCGACGCCCTGCTGCAAAAGGCGAAAGAGGGAACCCTCTCTGCCGAAGAGAAAAGTGAACTACAACAGCTTCTGAACCGGGATAACCAAGGGTAATCATTTACCCGGCAACGGTGCCGCATATTCAAGACTTCAGGCAGACGCCGGAGTGCGACACAGCACGCAGGCTGGGGTTGTTCCTCCCTGGTGCCACGTCCACGCACAGGGACACCGGGCCGGAGCCCCGTTATCCCGTGATACTCAATAGCAGGCCCATGGGACCGGCTTGGAAGCTACGGTGGTGATGGAGTGCCCGCTGTGAAACGGCACACCACGCTCCAATGGCGGAATATTATTAACCTGGCAACAATATATGTCGCATTCAGGGCTTCAGGCAAGCGCCGGAACAAGGCGCAGTGCGCAGGCAAGGGTCATTCCCTTGTCAAGCGCTGGAACGCAGGTCCGGTGCCTGCCTGAAGCCCCTAACCCTATGATATTTTATGACAGGCCGCGGCTGAATACGATATATATTGTTGCCGGGTTAATATGAATTACCGCCGGGTTTGTAGCAGATTATCGGGCCGGAGAGCGCTGGCTGCAGGCCCGTTACTGGCATCTGACACCATTTTACTGTTAAAATGGGATGTTAGGTTGCGCGAAGAGGTATTTTTTGAAAAGCAAATCCATGATGAACCAGGACAAACAGGAATCACAGATCAAGCTATTGATTGCCAAAGGCAAGGAGCAGGGCTTCCTGACCTATGCCGAAGTCAACGATCACCTGCCGGACGATATCGTCGATCCGGAGCAGATCGAGGATATCGTGGCCATGATCGACGACATGGGCATTTCAGTATATGAAACGGCGCCAGATGCCGATGTTCTGTTACTGGCCGATCGGGTCACTGCGGATGAAGACGCAGCCGAAGCCGCGGCAGCGGCCCTTGCAAACATGGATGCAGAGTTTGGGCGGACCACCGATCCGGTACGCATGTACATGCGCGAGATGGGGGCAGTAGAGCTGCTGACCCGGGAAGGCGAGATCAGCATTGCCAAGCGCATCGAAGAGGGAACCTACCAGATGTTTTCCGCACTGGCCCTCTACAGCGGCACAGCCGAAGAGCTGCTGCGCAACTACCAGCAGGTAGAGAGCGGGGAGATGCGGCTGCGTGAGATCATCAAGGGGTTTGCCGATTACAGCGAACCCGAGGATGCAATCCCGAAACCAGTTGCTGCAGACGATGACGAAGAGATCGATAGCGGCCCCGATCCCGAAGAGATTCGGGCCCACCTGAAACGTCTGGAGAAGCTGCATGGCAAGGTGATGAAGCGTGCAGCGCGCTATGGCCTGGCCGACGAGAAACTGAAGGAGCTGCGCAAACTGGCGGCGGATGCATTCATGGAACTGAAACTGACGCCCCGTTTTGCCGACATCCTGGCCAGCAACCTGCGCGCCATGGTCGAGCGCATCCGCTCCCACGAGCGCGTCATCATGGAGCTATGTGTCAACAAGGCGCACATGCCGCGCAAGGTATTCATCAGCTCATTCCCGGAGAATGAAACCAATATGGAGTGGCTTCAGCAGCTCATCGACGCCGACGAAGACTACTCCGGCGTACTGGAACACTTCTCCGACGAGATCCGGGGCGCCCAGCAGAAGCTTGCCGAACTGGAGATGGAGTGCGGGATGCGGATCAGCGATATCAAGGAGATCAACCGCAAAATGTCCATTGGCGAAGCGAAGGCGCGCCGTGCCAAGAAGGAGATGGTGGAAGCCAACCTGCGCCTTGTGATCTCGATCGCCAAGAAGTACACCAATCGGGGCCTGCAGTTTCTCGACCTGATTCAGGAGGGGAACATCGGCCTGATGAAGGCTGTGGACAAGTTCGAATACCGTCGGGGCTACAAGTTCTCCACCTACGCCACTTGGTGGATCCGCCAGGCCATCACCCGTTCCATCGCGGATCAGGCGCGCACCATCCGCATCCCGGTGCACATGATCGAGACCATCAACAAACTGAACCGCATCTCCCGGCAGATGCTGCAGAAGATGGGCCGCGAAGCCACCCCCGAAGAGCTGGCGGAAGAAATGGAGATGCCGGAGGAGAAGATCCGTAAGGTACTGAAGATCGCCAAAGAGCCCATCTCCATGGAAACTCCCATCGGTGACGACGAGGATTCACATCTGGGTGACTTCATCGAAGATCAGAATATCGAGTCACCCAGCGAATCCGCCAATGCCGCTGCCCTGCAGGAGGCTACCAAGGATGTGCTGGAGGGGCTGACAGCACGAGAGGCGAAGGTACTGCGTATGCGCTTCGGTATCGACATGAATACCGACCATACGCTGGAAGAGGTTGGCAAACAGTTCGATGTTACCCGCGAGCGTATCCGTCAAATAGAAGCCAAGGCCCTGCGCAAGCTACGCCATCCCGCCCGCTCCGATCAGCTGCGCCACTTCCTCGATCTGGAAGCGGATTAGTCCAAACCGGCGGCGGGGATTGTTGCCGTCCCCTCTATCAGCAGATATACTCCCAATCCTTCAGCAGGGCCTGTAGCTCAGTTGGTTAGAGCAGGGGACTCATAATCCCTTGGTCCCAGGTTCGAGTCCTGGCGGGCCCACCAATAGAACCCATCTCTGCTGCAATCGGCCGTTTGTTTCCGGGAGGTTCGGTCTGCTCGTGTCACTTGACTATATCCGGCCAACGCGAAAGGGTGGAGATTGGGCTGCCCGATCCGGAGTGACATACCCAATACGGGTGCTTCCGGCAGTTACACAACCCGGTCACCACTCGCTGAGTAGTTACCTCAAATCTTGAACTCTCCAACAACCCGCTGCAGCTCTTCCGCCAGTGCGGCAAGTTCGCTGCTGGAGGCTGAACAGTGCCGGGCATCTCTCTCCGTTTGCTCGCTGATCCCGGATACGGTGGCCACATTGACTGTTACATCATGGGTAACCGCAGACTGCTCCATCGTTGCCCGGCTGATCTGCTGAATACGATCCGACAAACTGCTGACCATTTCGACAATCTGCTCCAGCGAGACGCCTGCCTGGTTGGCCATCTCCACTCCCTCCTCGGCCTCCTTCCGGCCAGCCTTCATCGACACTACTGCCGCCTCGGTCCCCGACTGGATCACCTTGACCATTTCGGCAATCTCCCGCGTTGCCTCGGTGGTCCGGTTTGCCAGTCCACGCACCTCATCCGCTACCACGGCGAATCCCCGCCCCTGCTCTCCGGCGCGCGCCGCCTCGATGGCGGCGTTCAACGCCAGCAGATTGGTCTGATTGGCGATCTCTTCGATAACGGACACAATCTGATCGATCTGCTCGGACTGGCGTGCCAACTGCTCCACCTTCTCCGCCGACTCCTGCACCGTAGAGGAGACCTGCAACATTCCGTCAATACTGTGGCGCACGATCTCCCCGCCCCTTACGGCCACCTCGGATGCCTGTGCTGCCGCACCGCTGGCCTCTTCAGCATGTCGAGACATCTCGCCGGAGGTGGCCTCCATCTGCTCCATGGAGCGGGCGACCTTGTGGGTCTGCTCGGCCTGTTTTCCGGCCCCCTCCTCCATCTGCCGGCTGACATCTACAATGCGGGCAGTGGAGTCGGCCACGTGCCGGGCGGTGGTGTTGATCTTCGAGACCATGGTATTGAGGTTGGCGCTTACGGTATTCAATGCAGTAGCCAGTGTCCCGATTTCATCGCTGCCAGAGACGGCAACTTTCTGGGTCAGATCCCCTTCGGCAATCCGGTTGGCCACATCAACCAGTCGGGTTACGGGGAAAAGAACCGCACGGTTGAGCATCACGAAGATTGCACCAAAGCTGAACAGGGTAAGCAACACCATTATACCGACCGACCAGAGGATATAGAGCTGACGGCCGTGGGCCTGCCGGTTGAACAGTTCGGTCAGATCGTTGCTCACTTTACGCAGTCGATTGGAGCCGCCCATCACCTCCTGATAGGCGCGCCAATAGCTGTCGGAGTCCACCCTGGCCTTCAACAGCGCCTGCACCGCCTGGTCAAACTTCTGCCACTCAGCTTCCACCTCCGCAATCTTCTGCAGGGCTGCATTGTCCCTGGTGCCACCATACTCACGGTATCGCGTCATTTTCAGATCGGCCGGGTATCTGCCGCCGGACTTGAACGCGGCCAGTGTCTGGGTGAATATCGCCTTGGCAGTCTCATACTCCTCCAGGCTTGGATTCAGATGTTCCCGACCGAATGGAATATTATCGGAATAGATGACATCAAAGCGCCGCACCCCCAGTATATCCCCAACCTTGAGCTGCTTTCCTTCCATACTATTGTGGCAGGAGACGCAGCCCTTCCCCGTGGCTCGATCTGCTGTATAGAAACGGAGATGCAGTCTGTTGCCGCTCTCCACCGGTTTGGAGAAGATCTGCTCCGGGTCGGCACTCAACGCAGCAAAGGCCTCCTGATCCACCTCATCCTGCAGCGCCATTTCTGGGTTTACCGGATCCTTTGCCAGGATGACCACCGAGATCCGGCCATCACCAGCAAACGATTCACCTGCCATCCGGGTAAAGGTGTCAGGGTACGGAACAGCAGGATAGGACTCTTTCTCCGGATGCATGGAGATCCCGATCCCCCCTCGTCTGGCTGGGCCGACAACCATCCCGGTATAGGTGTCGCGCATTCCGGTGATATAGTTGTCGAACTCCTTCACCTTGGTCTGCAGCTCCTGGATATCGCTCCTGGAGAGGACATACCCCATGATGGACTTCGCCATCGCCTGGCTCAGCATACGCTGCCGACCCGCCGCATCGACAAGGTCGGAATCGGAGTTGGCACCGGCCAGAACAGCAAAAACGACAGCGCTGCAGAGTGCTACCAGCAGCAAACCTGACACCAGTATGATAGCAGTCTTCACCTTGATACTCAGAGCGTTCATTGGGCGGCCTCTTGGTTCACTGATCTATTTATTAACCCGGCAACAATAGATGTCGCATTTAGGGCTTCAGGCAGGCGCCGAAACAAGGCGCAGTGCGCAGGCAAGGGTCATTCCCTTGTCAAGCACTGGAACGCAGGTCCGGTGCCTGCCTGAAGCCCCTAACCCTATGATATTCAATGACAGGCCGCAGCGTGCCGGCCCGCAGGCTGCGTTACCCCATCTTGCTGTAGAGTGGCTACAAAGGCGATGGGCCGCCTTGCTGCGAACCGGCACGCCACGGCTGAATACGATATATATTGTTGCCGGGTTAATATCAACCCGGCGACGATATATGCCCTGTTCGGCCGCCACCTGACGCCCTGAATACGACATATATTGTTACCGGGTTATTGGCGCAACAAACATGCGGGTATATACCACGGGTATCGGCGGACAGGTGGAAAGCTTTAGCAGACAGCCGAGAAATACCGGTTTTCGGCTGCCTGTATGCGGCGCAAGGACGGGCCGCCATTTTCAATGGCGCCAATTCATTGAGAACGAGGGGCCGGGGAGGTCAGAAACAGTGCTGGTCTGCAGGGAAAGAACCGGATTTGACTGCTTCAACATAGCGGCGCACGGCGCCAGCTATACCGCTCACCCCCTCCCCGGAATCAGTGACAAAATCATGCGAGAATCTCGGCCTCTTGCCGGGGGTGACCCCCAGTATGTCGTAAAGCACCAACACCTGGGCGTCACATCCCGGCCCCGCGCCAATGCCGATGACAGGGATGGAGGCCTTCTGGCTGATCTCCGCACCGAGCGCGGCGGGGACGCACTCCAGCAATAACATGTCGGCACCGGCCTGCTGCAATGCGAGAGCATCATCACGGATCCGGGCCGCCGCCTCTATATCTCGGCCCTGCACCTTGTATCCCCCCAGCTTGTGCACCGACTGGGGCTGCAGGCCGAGATGGGCACAAACAGGTATCCCCTGTTCGGCCAGACGGCGCACACTCTCCAACTGGTTGGCACCTCCTTCCAGCTTGATCATCTGCGCACCACCCTCTTTCATCAGTCGCCCGGCACTCTGCAGGGCCTGCTGCGGATCGGCATCCGCCATGAACGGCATATCGGCCATCAGCAACGCCCGATGGCTGCCACGGGCCACACATCGGGTATGATAGATCATCTCGTCCAGCGTCACCGGCAGGGTGGTGTCCCGCCCCTGGATCACCATCCCCAGTGAATCACCCACCAGCAGAATCTCTACCCCCGCACCATCCAGCAGCGCGGCAAAACTGGCATCATAGGCGGTCAGGCAGGCTATCTTCTCCCCTCTCAGCTTCATCGCCTGCAGGGTGGTGACGGTGAGCCGGCTCATACCCCCCCCTGCAGCTCAAGAGGGAGTGGATTGAAATAGTGCCTGCCGCTGCGGGTCTCTGTAATCTGTTTTAGCAACTGGGCATAGTCCTGCTCACTGTCAACCAGGTCGATCTCGGTAGCATTCACGATCAGCACCGGTGCAGCGGTATAGTTGTGAAACAGGCGAGTATAGGCTTCCGACAGGCGGCGCAGGTAGTCGATGTCGATATGATGTTCGTAATCACGGTCTCGCCTGTTGATCCGTCTCATCAACACATCCGCGGGCGCCTGCAGATAGATAACCAGGTCGGGAACCGGTGCCTCCGGTGCGATCTGCTCATGGATCTGCTCGTAGAGCCGCAGTTCGTCCTGATCCAGCGTTGCTTCGGCAAACAGCCGATCTTTCTCCATCAGATAGTCCGCCACCCGAACAGGACTGAACAGTTCTGCCTGACGCAACTCCTGCATCTGCCGGGAACGTTGCATAAGGAAATAGAGCTGGGTCGGCAGGGCGGTGCTCTGCGGATCCCGATAAAATCGCTCCAGAAACGGGTTCTCCTCCGCACGCTCGAGCAGCAGCTCACAATTGAAGCTCTCCCCAAGACGTCGCGCAAGGGTGGTCTTGCCGACCCCGATAGGCCCCTCTACAACGATAAAACGGTGTGGGTTGTTCATTGACGGATAACTTATTGTC
>Ga0256841_1001822_pt1 | contig 17617 bp, 20 predicted proteins | sample 356308metaG_FD_185971 | JGI IMG/M metagenome (GOLD analysis project Ga0256841, IMG submission 185971) | Hydrothermal vent microbial communities from Mid Atlantic Ridge, Atlantic Ocean - 356-308 | ecosystem: Environmental > Aquatic > Marine > Hydrothermal vents | place: Atlantic Ocean: Mid... | reverse complement strand
GACACGATCAGAAGTCGATCTGCGGCACGCTCCTGGCGTCCTCTTCGACCTCGAAGTACGGGCGGGGCGAGAACCCGGCGAGGTTGGCGATGACGTTCGTGGGGACCGTCTGGGCGGCGTTGTTGAACGTCAAGGTGGCATCGTTGTAGATCTGGCGGGACACCGCGATCTTGTTCTCGGTCTCGGCGAGTTGCTGCTGCAGGCTGCGGAAGTTCTCACTGGCCCGGAGTTCCGGGTAGGCCTCGGCGAGGGCGAAGAGCTGACGGAGGGCGCCGGTGAGGAGGTTCTCGGCGTGGGCCTTCTCGGCGATGTCCCCGGCGGCCACGGCAGCGTTGCGGGCTTCGACGACGGCCTCGAGGGTGCCTCGTTCATGGGACGCGTAGCCTTTGACGGTCTCGACGAGGTTCGGGATGAGGTCGTGGCGGCGACGAAGCTGCACGTCGATCTGGGCCCAGGCGTTGTCGGTGCGGTTGCGGAGCCTGACGAGCCGGTTGTAGGCCACGACGCCCCAGATCGCCAGCGCCAGGACGATGATCACGATGACGACGAATCCAGCCATGGCGTCAGTGTACGACACCGGGAGCCGACCTCGGTGGATCAGCGGGCATCGTGCGCGCCGTCGCGGTTCTCAGAAGCCGAACGGGTAGGTCTCGGGAGGTTCGCGGTCGACGGGCGGTTCGGCGTGGAGGGGATGCAGCGCGGCGGTCCGATCCAGGTAGATGAAGGTGTCGTAACGGGCGGGGAGAACACTGGGTACGAAGTTCCCGAACGCTTCGCGCTCGGGATGATAGACCACGCCGATCGCCCGATGCCCGCGGGGGCGTGCCACGTCGGGATCCTCCACGAACCGGCCGATCCGCACGATGCGGTCCTTGTCGGAACGCTGATGGAACAGCGACTCCCAGCTTCCCTCTCTTGCGTCGGGGACGGCCATGACCTCCATCTGGTCGCCCCACGCTCGGGCGGCGACCACGGCGCCGCCGTGGGAGCCGAAACCGACGATATGGACGCCTTGGCGACCGTGACGCTCCCGGACGAGCTGGCCGACGTTGAACATGCCCTGGCCGGCCATGTCGGTGGCGCGGGCATCACCGACATGGGTGTTATGGGCCCAGACGATAGCCTTCGCGCGAGGCCCGTGGTACTGCAAGAGGCGTTCGAGGGTCTGGACCATGTGGAGGTCGCGGATGTTCCAGCTGGCGGCGCCGCCGCGCACCATCGTGCGGTAGTAGCGCTCGGCACCCACGATGACCCAGGCGTTCTGTTCGGCGTTGAGCTTCGCCTCCCAGTCCTCGGCGTACGCCGGGAGGCGATGCCGGATGCTCGAGAGCAGCTCGACGGCTTCCTCCTCGCAGCCTTCGGGGACCAGCGACAGCGTCGCCCACGCATAGTCCTGCGCTTCTTCACCGTACGGTTCGAAGCAGTGCCATGCTCGGAGCGCCATCTGGTACGCCTGCGGATCACGATCGGAGAGGAAGTCGAGGATGGTCCGCATCGAGTCCCACAGGGAGTACACGTCGAACCCGTAGAAGCCGACCTTGCGCCCGATCGGGAGCGCGTCGTTGTGGCCGCGGAGCCACTCGATGAAGGCCTCCACCTCCCAGTTGGCCCACATCCACGTGGGCCAGCGGGAGAACCGGTCGAGGACCGTCTCGGCGTCCGGGCCCGAGCCTTCGTAGCCTTTGGCGTAGCGGTTGACCTCGTAGACATCGGGCCAGTCCCCTTCGACGGCGATGAACGAGAACCCCTTCTCTTCGATGAGCCGACGGCTCACTCTGGCCCGCCACGAGTAGAACTCGGACGTGCCGTGGGATGCCTCTCCGAGGAGGACGATCCGGTCGTCGCCGATCTCGTCGAGGACGATGTCGAGGTCCTCGTCGGTGACCAGCGGGGAGCCATCGAGCGCTTCTTCAAGCAGAGCCATGGTCCCAACCTCCGCGTGTCTGGGGTTTCGATGCCTAGCTTCAGCATACGGCGCAACCCGGGGCGTTTCCCGGGACTTGTGTCACGTTGCGCGCGTCCGCTCCCTACCCGCCCACGTCGCCATGACCCCGGCCGCTGCTCCTCCGGCCAGCGCGGTACCGGCGCGTACCAGCGGGGCCGGCCAGAGGCTCGGCAGGACGGGCATGTGGAAGACCTGGCGTGACCACACGGCCCAGAGGACGAGCACCGCGGCGGCGATGGCGACGTAGCCGTCGGCCCATCCGGGCTCGGCACGTCGGAGACGCACGAGCGCGTACCCGGCGATGGCGATGCCGACGACGGGGGCGAGGAGCTCGGTTCCGGCGGCTCGCGCGTCCGGGGGCTGGATCAGGTAGGCGCCGACGGCGACGGTCGCTGCCAGCGCACCGGCCGCCGCAACCACCTCCGCCCGCCGACGTCGGAGGGCCACGGCGACGACGATGCCGGCACCGACCCCGAGTGCGACCCACGGGTACGGTGCGACCGGAGGCACCCAGCGGAGGACCCCACGGATCTGTCCGGGTCGGCCGTCGACGAGGAGGGGCACCTCCCAGGTGAACACGTCGACGACCGACCCGTCGGCAGCATCGGCGACGATCGAAGGGACCGTGCGGGCCATCCAGTGGGTGCGATGGTCGTGCCACGCCCAGGTGCCTCCAGTCCCGACGACCTCCCAGTCGGGCGGTCCGGCGGCGTCGGCGGCATCGGGGATCGTGACCTGCCCGTACCGGTCGTCGTTGAGGTAGGTGGCGGGAGAGCGCCGGTTGCGCAGCACGGTGCCGTCGGGTGCGAACCGCAGATACGGCTCGCCTTCGTACCCGGAGACGACGATGTCCCGGCCGGGGACGGCGACGAGCCGCACGAAGGCGTCGCCGCCGACGATCTCGACATGGGCGGTGCCGGCGGGCTGGACGTCGAGGACCTCGGACCGGTAACTGGTCGGTCCGGCAGCGTCCGCCAACGCGGGAGCGGGTGCCATGACGAGGGTCCAGACGACGAAGGACACCACGAGGCGGGCCATGTCACCGCACCACGATGGCGACCTGGCCGCTGGGATGGAGCGTGCAGATGCCGTCGATGCGACCCGGGATGGTGAACCGCTGCTCCAGACGCTGCTGCGGCCCGACGATGTAGGGGCCGACCTGATGGGTGGCGTCGTCCTGGTTGATGATGACCAGCGAGTCGCCGACACGGACCTCGAGGAGCCGTGGGAGGAGCTCGACGGGCTCTCCGGCATCGATGCGGGCCCGGGTTCCTTCGGGGACGACGACCACCAGCTCGGTGCCCGCCTGCGGGCTCGGCCATGCCAGCAGGACGGCGCCGGCGAGCACCGCGGCCATGGCGAGGATCGCGCCGAGGGTCTTCCGGTCGCGCCTCATCGGGCCTCGAAGCGGAGCTCGACGGTCATCGGGCTTCCGTCGGCATCGACGGCGCTCAGGACGATCCGCCAGGTGCCGGCAAGCGGCAGGTCGGCGGCGTAGGTGAGGAAGTGGTGGGGCCCGGCCCGCAGGAGCGGGATGTCGAGGGGCCCGACGTTCTCGTCGAGGTTCCACGCTCGTGCCGTGGCCTCGTCGATGTGGGCGATCCCCCGTCCGGGTTCGTACGCGTACAGGTGCAGTTCGTTGGCGCCGCGGCCGGCGGGTTGCACCGACGCTTCGAGGCGGATGCCGCCGGTGGTTCGATCGGCCGAGACCCCGGCAGGGTCGGTGGTGAGGGCGATCGTGCTCCCGATGGTGATGGCGGCGACGGCCACGGCGGCGAGGGCGACTCGGTGGGCACCGCGGCCGGCGGCGACGGTCGCCATCCAGGCCAGGGCGAGCAGCGCCGCCACCGGTGGCTGCGACAGGTGGAAGGCGCCGGCCAGTCCACGGGCGACGCCGGCGAGGACGACCGTCGCGGCGACGCCGGCAGCGATGCGGGCGATGAGCGGCGACCCTCGATGCGGGAAGGAGCCCGTGAGGGCGGCGATGACGGCGGCGAGACCGCCGAGGGCGACGACCGCCCACGGTCGTCCCGTGGCGGCCCGGAGCGCATCGACCAGGGTGCCGTGCCGGGTCGGGTCGGCGACGGCGGCGGTGCCGAGGGCCGCACCGACCGTGACGGCGGCGAGGGCTGTCGCGCGCCCGGGACGGGCCGGTCCGTCCACGGCGGCCGCGGCGAGCAGGACGCTCCCGATGGCCGCGACGGCGGCGAGGACGGCAGCGAGCGGTCCTCCGGAGGCGGCGATGGCGCGGTCGACGGTCGAGGCTCCCGTGCCGGTGGCAGCGACGGTGAAGGTCCACGCGCCGGAGCGCCCGCCTGGTTCGATGTTCCACGCCGCGAGGTAGCGGCCATCGGGCAGTGCCGGAACGGCGGTGGTGAGGGCGGTCTCGGTGAGAGTCGCGAGCGGGAGGGGGATCTGGACACCGGCGTCGTCGAACAGGCGGATAGTGCCCGATGCCACCGGGGCATCGACGTCGACGCGAAGGATCGAGGGTGGCGCGTCGACGATGGCGCCGTCGGCCGGGACGGTGTCGGCGGCTGCGGCGGCGGTCGCCGCGAGCGCTGCCGCAGCGAGTACGACCGCCCACAGCGGTCTTCGTGTCGGGGGTCTGCGGCGAGTCGGGGGCGTGGGGCTCATCCGTAGCGTTCCACCAGGAGCCCTTCCAGGGTGTGGGCGATGTCGGCCGGTTCGAGACCGAAGTTGAGCTCCCAGATGACGTGTCCGGTGTCGTCGACCACGAAGACGGTGGCGGTGTGCCCGACCTCGTAGTCCGTCGCCGACGGCTCGTGCTCCTCGATCTCCCACCGCGCACCGAACCGCTCCCCGGCGTGCGCCAATGCGGCGGCGTCGGGTGCGACCAGTCCGTGGGCGCGGTCGACGAACACCGAGACGTACTTGACGATCTGCGGGCCCTGGTCGCGTTCGGGATCGACGGTGATCATCGCCACCGACACCCGGGCAGCCTCATCGGGAGGCATCGCCCTGAGGGCGGCTCCGAGGTCCGACATGGTCGTCGGGCACACGTCGGGGCATGACAGGTACCCGAAGTAGACGAGGAGGAGCTCGCCGGGCTCGGCCACCATCGGGAAGGGTGTGCCGTCGGTCATGTCGGCGAAGTCGAGCAGCTCGACGTCGGAGACGTCGGGGGCGGGGGTGCGTCGGTAGCCGACCCAGCCGTCGACGACCGCGTAGCCGGCGTCACCGCTCACGGCGGTCACGGCGGTCTCCGACGGTGCCGCGCAGGCGGCCGCCGTGAGCGCGACGCCCACGACGACCGCCAGGAACCGGCGCGGTCTCATCCGCCGATGGCCTTGACGGGTGCGTCCACGACCTTCTCGCAACCTCCGGAGAACCGCAGCGTCATGGAAACGGTGTCACCCTCGGCGAGCTCCTCGGAGACGCCGATGGCCATGACGTGCATGCCGCCGGGTGCCAGGGCGACCTTCCCGCCGGGCGGGATGACGATCCGCTGACCCTCGACGGGGCGCATGATCATCTGGTCGTCCTTCATGATGCTCTCGTGCAGCTCGTAGGCGCCGGCGAAGTCCGAGGTCGCGCCTTCAAGGGCGATCTCGGTGTCGCTGCCGTTGACGATGGTGGCGTAGACCGCCGTGTTGGCACCGGGAGGGACACGAACGAACGCATCCTCGACGGTGATCTTCTCGCATGGGTCGTCCGCCTGCGACGTGCCGCTGCAGGCGGCTACGACGAGGGCGACGACGAGCAGCAGGCCGACAAGCCTGCCCGGTCTGGTGAACATGGGCTACCTCCCGTTCGCCGGGCTGTGCGCCCGGCCTCGTGTACGTGGGCCTACACGAGGGAGCGGGGAGGTCCCCGACGCCGCCGATGGGACGCGGCCGGGTCCCGACGACGGACGTCGTGACCGACGGGGGCGGTGACGACGGCACCGCCCGCCACGACGACGGGGATATCGCCTCCGCCGCGGGCCCGCACCGCTTCGACGCTCCGCCTGGAGGCGGCGAGGAGCGCCCAGGCGACGATCGGCTGGAGCAAGATCCCGACCCAGAAGACGGGGTGCGCGACGAGGCTGCCGGCACCGTGACCCGAAGCGGCGGCTTCGAGGGTCTCCTGAACGACGAAGACGGCGATCTGGGTCGAGGCGACCGTCGCCCACCAGGGTCCGATCCGATCGACCTCGGCCCCCGAGAGACGGAGTCCGACGACGCCCATGGCGAGGAACCCGAAGGGAACGACGAGGGCGGCGAGGGGCGCGAGGTACCCGTGGCCGACGGCGCCGTGGGAGGCGACGAGGCCGTAGGCGAGCTGGTGGCCGACGAGCACGCCGAGGGCGACGAGCGCCAGGAAGGTGAGCGGCCGCGGTCTCATGGCCGGCAAGCGTACCGACCGCTGCTGGTTGCGGCCAGTCCGTCGCTCCCGAGGCCGGTCGGTTCCAGGGAGGTCAGTCTTCGACGGTCGTCAGCAGGATGCCGCCACAGGTCCGACACGACACGGTCGCTGCTTCACCGGCCTTCCATTGGTCGTACCTGGCCTGTTCGGCGCACGGCGCGCAGTACACGATGCCGCAGGTGGGACAGTGGAGCCACTCGACGGTCGTGTCGGGGCCCTTGACGTTGCCGCAGATCGCACAGCGGACGTCGGTGGCGAGGTCCATGGGGTCCTTTCGTCGTCGGTTCCATCGTCGGAGGTCGTCGGGGTGGCCGACAGGGTCGAAGGTCCCTTCGGGTAGGGTCGCGGTGGATCGGCGAGCAAGGAGGTACGGGTGCTGACGACCGAACGCGACGGCGCGGTCGGCGCCGCGGTCCGAGGTCTGCGGGGTCTGGTGGTCGAGGTCGAATCGGCTGCGTCTCGGTACCGGGAGTCGACCGATCCGGGCCGCCGCGTGGCCGAGGTGGCGGTGATCCTGGTCACTGTTGCGGTGTCGTTGACGGCGATCAACTTCCTCCGCGATGGTTCGTCGCCGGTGGCCCTGTCCGATGCCCTGGGGGCGCCCAATGCGTCGTTCGACGGTCTCGCTCGGTGGGCGTCGGTGTCGATCATCGGCTACGTCGTTCCGGCGCTGGTGGCGTCCCGTGTCCTGGGGATCCGCTGGCGGGACCTCGGGTTGGTGGCGCGTCGTGTGGGGGTCGGTCCGTACGTGGTGTTGTTCGTGGTCTCGGTTCCGTTCATCGCGGTGGCCTCGTCGAACCCGGAGTTCCTGGCCCGATATCCCTTCTACCGCCTCGCCGAGGGCGAGGGGTGGGTCCCGTACCTGGCCGCTTGGTGGGTGCTGTACGCCGCCCAGTTCGTCGCGTTGGAGTTCTTCTTCCGCGGGTTCATGGTCCACGCGTTGAAGGATCATCTGGGCGTGGCGGCCGTGTTCGTGATGGTGGTTCCCTATGCGATGATCCACTTCAACAAGCCGATGGTCGAGGCGCTGGCCGCGATCGTGGGCGGGACCGTGCTCGGGTTCTTCTCGTTGCAGGGGCGAAGCATCTGGCCTGCTGCGGCCCTCCACATCGCGATCGCGGCGTCGATGGATCTCTTCGCGTTGTTCCGGCTGGCCGGATGACGGTGGCGCGCCGTAGCGAGGCGGTCGCCGTCGCGGTGGGGGCGGCGTTGCTGGCCGCTGCCGTGTTCCGCCGGACACGTCTTCGGTTCGTGGCGCCGATCATCGCTGGAGCCGGTGGAGCCACGGCGGGGTATCGCCGCATCTACCGCTGGTCCTCGCCGGCGGGATGGGCGGCGATGGCGCTCGACGCGACGTGGGGCTTGCCCGGAACCGTGGCGGGCCTTGCGATGCAGGCGCTGCAGGTGGCTACCGGCGGCACGTACCGGGAGGACCTGGCCGAACGCCAGAACCTCCACGTCTACGAGGATGGACCGTCCCTGGCTGCGGACTTCGCGTTGACGTGGGGCAACGTGGTCTCCAACGCGGCGGGGAGATCCGGGTTGGACCCGGGGACCGAGGTGGGGCGACGACGTCGGCGGTTCGTTCGCGCCCATGAGGGCCTCCACGTCTGGCAGCAGCGCTGGTTCGGTCCGCTGTACCCGCTGCTGTATGGGTCCTGGACGGTGGCGGCCGTGCCCGCGGCGACGGTCCTATGGCTCCGGCGCGGCGGATCGTGGCGTCGGGTCGTCACGACGGTCGCCTACTACGACAACCCGTTCGAGTACTGGGCGTACCGCAACGACCGCTATTGGCCTCCCTCCGGCGTGGATCTGCGGGTGGCATGGGGACCGCGGGATCGCGGGCTCACGCCGGTGTGACCTGCCGCGGAGGTCGGTCGGGGTCGGGGGCGATGACCGACACCACTCCCCCGGCGACGGCGAGGACCGGACCGAGGACGAAGAGGACGAATCCCGTCCCGGGTGCGGCGTCGTAGGTGGTGGCGATCGTCCCGGCGTCGGTGAACCGGGCGAACGCGTCGGCGAGCGCAGCGGCGTCCTGTCGGGCTCGGACGAGCGCGAGGACGGCGATGACGAGGGTGATGCCGGCGGCGACGGCGACGATGGCGCCGTCGATCCGGGCCATGTGGGCAGCGAGTGGCGGGCGGAGGGCCATGACGACCGCCACGGTCACGAACACGACCACCGCGATGCGCATCCACGGGTCGAGGGCGCTCCACAGGGTGGGGATCCCCGAGGGGACGTCGGGTGAGGCTTCGTGCATGGCGGCCAGGGCGGCGAGCCCGTCGGTGCGGATGGCCGGCGTCATCGACGCGCCCACCACGAAGCCGCCTCCGAGCAACGTGAGGAGGCGACTCATCGTCATCGCTCGTCCGACCGGTAGATGACGGTCGGGACGTACTCGACCTCGACCGAGATGGGCCGTCCGATGCGTTCTTCCAGTTGGCGGTCCAGATCCTCCACGGGCGGGACCGCACCTTCGCCGCTGAGCACGACCGTCACGGACTCCGTCGAGCTGGTCACGTTGACGACCCGCAGGGTCGAGTCGTCACCCAGCCATTCGGCGACGGTTCGGTTGGCGGTCGATTGTGTGGAGGCCGACGCCAGGATGCCTTTGGCGGTCAGCGTGAGGGGGATCAGGATGATCAGCGCCGCGGTGAGCACGGTCCCGAGGGTGCCGACGATCTGGTCGCGGTGTGCACGCCAGCGATCGAACGGCGCGAATCCGGTCAGGAAGAACACGAGGGTCGCGGCGAGGATGATCGACACGAGGTTCGTCAGGAAGAGAAGGAAGGCGCCGAGGGCGTCGGCGCCCATGCCCGCTTGGAGGAGGAGTCCGACCACCCCGAGGGGCGGTACGAGGGCGACGGCGATGGCGACGCCGGCGATCGAGTCGGAGACCCGCTTGTCGACGATGGCGAAGGCTCCGGCTGCGCCGGCGGCGATGGCGATGGCCATGTCGATGACGTTGGGACTGATCCGGGAGGTCACCTGACTGTTGGAGGTGAGCGGCACGAGAGGCGGTGCCCACACGCCGATGATGAACGCCAGGCCGATCGCACCGGCGACGCCGGCCACGATGAGCGCGAAGGAGGCGACCATCCGTTTGCTCCATCCGTTCACGATGGCCGCCGCGGCTCCGACGATGGGGGTCATGAGCGGGGCGATCAACATGGCGCCGATCACCACTGCGGTGGAGTCCTGGATGATGGCGAAGGTGGCGATCGCGACGGAGAGCACCAGCATGACCCACCAGGCGACGAGCTTGCCGGTGCGTTCGGGTGGCTCGAAGTAGAGGCCTTCGGCGATCTCCTCACGTCGGATGTCGCCGAGGTCCCGGCCGGCGGCCCAGCTCTTGACGATCCCGATGATCGAGGCCGTGTCCAGCTCCACGAGGTCGGCTTCGCCGGCGTGGTTGAACCCGTAGCCGATCATGATGCCACCGACGATGACGGAGATCCCGGCGCCCACGATCAGGAGGCTCGAGACGACGGCCGACGGGAGGAAGAACATCACGCCGGCGAACACCACCATCAGCACGGCCCGGACGACGTCGAGCCGGCGCCGGCCGGGGGGGACGACGCGGTAGCCGTGCCAGAGGGTCGCGATGCCGCGTACGGCCAGGTACACGGCAGCCACCCTCACGATGATCGACAGGGTGTGTGCCGGGTAGACGAGGAGGGCGAGGCCGGCGACGACGCTGATGACGCCTTGCAGGACGCCGGCACGTCGTTGCCGCTGATGGAGGGTGGCGACGGCGAACCAGATCGCCGAACCGCCGGAGATGACGAGGGCTCCGCCGACGAGGAGCCGGAGGACGAACCCGGACAGGTTCGGTGTGGCGAGCACGAACAGGCCGATGGCGGCGGCGAGGGTGCCCTTGATGGTGGTCGGGTTGAGCCAGAACGGGTACCCGAACGCGGAGAGTGGGCCGTGGTCGGTCGTTGCCTGTCGTGGACCTTCGGTATCCATCGCCCTCCCCGGCGCGGCCGTCATCCTACTGGGCCGGTCGGCCGGCCTCGGTGGGTGCGAACAGTCCGGCAGCGAGCGAACCGAAGGCGACGGCGCTGAGGATGTGCCAAAGAGCGTGCGGCTGGATCCAGGCGTCCGGCCGGCACCACGGACCTCCGGTCTTGCCGAGGGCGTTGATGACGGCCGCGATGATGAGGATGCCGGCGGCGCCGACGTACCGACGCACGACGACATGACGCCGCCAGAGGCGCTCGCGGCGCCATCGCAGTCCCTCGGCGGCGATCGCACCGACGGCGATCGTTCCGGTCGTCGTGAGGCCGGCGCCGGGAACGATGGCGAACAGGATCCCGACGCCGACGACGGCGACGGCCACCGCGACGGCGACGGCGCCCCGACGGTCGGGGTCGGTACGGATGAGGGCCACCATGGCGACGATGAGTCCGATGGCGGCGATGGGAAGGTCGTGGGCCAGCTTGGCCCACGACGGCATGGGGCCGTGGAAGGCGACGCTGCCGAACCCGACGAGGGCGAGGACGACGGCGTAGATCCCTGCCATGGCGCGTTCGGGCCCGGCGAGGCGCCGGGTCCACCAGACGAGCCATCCGGCGACGACGACGTAGGCGAGGCTGGAGATGGCGTTGACGGGTTGGGCGAGGAGGCCGCCGCCGATGGTTTCGCAGTCGCTTTCACCGATCCGCCCGGCGGCGAGGAGGAGTCGATCCATGCGGCGGGAGCATACGGGATGGGACGGCGCGTATCATCGCCTCGCCATGGCTTCATCGACCTTCGACACCTTCCTGCAGAACCTGGCGCGGGTGATCGCGCGGGTGCTGTACCGCTCGGTCGACGTGCACGATCCGGATCCGTCGTGGTCCGACCGCCCGGCCATCTTGGTGGCCAATCACTTCGGCGGGTTCGCCGATCCGGCGCTGCTGATCGGTGTGCTCGCGAAGCCGCCCCGCTTCCTCGCCAAGGCGACGTTGTGGGATGTCGGACCGGTGGGTCCGTTGTTGGAGTTGGGTGGAGCCATCCCGGTGTATCGGGCATCGGACGGCGCGACGAGCGGCAATCGGGACACGTTCGCTGCGTGCTATCGGGCGTTGGCCGCAGGCGAGCAGATCGCACTGTTCCCGGAGGGCACGACCCATGACGATCCGTCCATGACCCGGCTCAAGACGGGGGCGGCTCGGATCGCCATGGGGGCGATGGCCGCCGGCGTGCCTGCTCCGGTGGTCGTGCCGGTGGGGATCCATTACGAGGACAAGGCGGCCATCCGGAGCCGTGCCGCGGTGATCGTCGGCGCCCCCATCGAGGTATCGGCGGTGGTCGGCCATGCCGACCCGTCCGACCGCGACGCCGTTCATCGGCTGACGGAGGTGATCGACGAGCGTCTGCGCTCGGCGGCGCCGGATTTCCGCACGTGGAAGGAAGCCCACCTCCTGGGGACCGCGGCGGAGGTGGCGTTGGGCGCTTCGTCCCTCGGCGGCTCGGTCGGGTACGCACCTCGGGAGCGACTGGCCGGGCTCCTGGGACGGGCGCCGGAACCCGATCGGAGCGCGGTGTCGACTGCGGTCGGTCGGTACCTCGATGCGGTGGAGGCGGCGGGGATGGAGGGGCCCGGCGTCCGGCCGTCGGCGTTGGAGCTGGCCCGTCGGGCCGTGCGGTCGCTGGCGGTCACGCTCCTGCTGGCGCCGTTCGCCTTGGCGGGCGTCGCCCTGAACGTGGTTCCGTACCTGTTGACGCGACTGGTCGGTCGGCTCTCGGCGCCGCCGGTGACCTTGGCGACGGTGAAGGTCCTGGTGGGTCTGGTGGCGTTCGTGGGCACGTGGACGTTCTGGGCGTGGGTGGTGGCGTCCCGGTGGGGTTGGCGGTTCGGTTCGGCCATGTTCGTCCTGGCGCCGTTCTACGGCGGGGTGGCGATCGCCGTGTGGGAGCGTCTGGGGGCCTTCTGGCGTCTGTTCGGCTCCCTGCGGCGGTCGGAGGGAGGCCTCGATGCCGCGACCGCGGCGGGCTTGCGTGACGACGTCGTGCGGGCGGTGGAGGCGGCGCTCGTCGCGGCGGGGAGGGCCGTGCGGTGAACCTGACGCGGGCGCTGGTGGTGGTCATCGTGGTGCTACCGGCGGTGGCGGTCTCGGTGGTGGCGGTCGTGGACGTGGTGCGACGGCGCTCCCTCGGTGTGGGGGCGAAGGTGGGGTGGCTGGCGGGGTTGGTGTTGGTGCCCGGGGTGGCCGCCCTGGTGTACCTGGCGTCGCGGCCTTCGATCGACGAACCGCTCGAGGGGTTCGGGGATGCCGGACCGGAGGCGTCGGGGCGTCTCGACGCCCTGATGGTTGCCGTGGAGCGCCGCCGGCGGGGCGAGCTCGACGCTGCCGGCTTCGAGGCGGCGGTGGCGGAGCTGGGGGTCGGTGCGCCGCCGGACCCTCTATAGTTGCAGTCTGCAACGAGGAGTTCGGATGCCTGCCGTCACCGTCGCCGATCCGTCCACCCTTCCCCGCCTGGAACCGCCGGGCCCGGAGGCCGAGGAACGGCCGGTCCGTTCGGTGACGACGGCCCCCCGGGGGTTCGAGGGAGAGGGCTTCCCCGTGCGTCGAGCCTTCGCCGGGGTGGATCTGGCGCTGCTGGATCCCTTCATCCACCTCGACCAGATGGGCGAGGTGGAGTACGCGCCGGGTGAGCCGAAGGGCACGCCGTGGCATCCTCATCGGGGGTTCGAGACGGTGACCTACATGATCGACGGCACCTTGGTGCACCGCGACTCGCACGGCGGCGGAGGCGTCATCACCGACGGCGACACCCAGTGGATGACGGCGGGCGCGGGGATCCTGCACATCGAGACCCCACCCGAGGAGCTGGTGGTCGCCGGTGGCCTGTTCCACGGGTTCCAGCTCTGGGTGAACCTGCCGGCCAAGGACAAGTTCCTCCCACCTCGCTATCAGGAGCTGGCCGCAGGTTCGGTGACGCTGCTGGCGAGCCCAGACGGCGGGGCGTTGGTCCGCCTCATCGCCGGCCGGCTCGGTGAGCACCGCGGGCCCGGGGTCACCCACACCCCCATCACGATGCTGCACGCCACGATCCAGCCCGGAGCTCTCCTTCGTCTCCCCTGGCGCCGCCGGGACAACGCGCTGGTCTACGTCCTCAACGGACGGGCACTGCTGGGGACCGAACGCCGGCCCATCGGTGAGGGCCAACTGGGCGTCTTCGGACCGGGGTCGGCGTTGTCGGTGGGCGCCTGGTCGTCTCAGGACGGACGCTCGCCGGTCGTGGACGTCCTCGTGCTGGGCGGGACGCCGATCCGGGAGCCGGTGGCGTGGCACGGCCCGTTCGTGATGAACACCCGCGACGAGTTGGTGGAGGCGTTCGAGGACTTCCAGGCGGGCCGCCTGGGCACCATCCCGGCCGCGGGGTCGGTCACGGGCTGAAACGACCCGCCACGGGGATCCATCCCTCTTGGCCGAACAGGAAGTCCACGTCGGCGGCGCCCGCTTCGTTGACGAAACGCAGGTAGAAGCGGGCCTCCGCAGAGCGGAACATCCCGGGTGTCGATACCCCGTCGCCATCCCAGTCGCCATAGACGAGCGCGTCGGATGGGATACCGAACTCGAAGGCGATCCGTCCGACTCCGGCACCGAGGCGGTCACTGAGGTACAGCAGGCCCGTCGTCGGGCGCCGGACCCCGATGGTGTCGATGCCGTCGCCGTCGAAGTCGCCGACGAACGGGACGTCGCCGACGTCGCCGAAGACGAAGTCGAACTCGGCCGCGCCCAGACCGCCGCCGTCGGCACCGAGGGCGTCGATGATGTAGAACCGCCCCTCCGACGGCCGGTAGATCGACACCGTGTCGCAGCCGTCCCCGTCGAAGTCGCCCACGATCGGGACGTCTCCGGGGTTGCCGAAGAAGAACGTCCGCTCGGCGACGCCTTGGGTGTTGGAGTTGCGCAGGTACACGAACCCGTCGGATCGGCGGTACAGGCCCGGGGTGTCGACCCCGTCACAGTCCCAGTCACCCAGGAACGGCACATCCCCAGGATCCCCGAAATAGAACGAGGTCGTCGCGCCCGTGGCAGGATCCTGCAGCCACCAACGGCCGGTCGTCGGATCGGCCACGCCGATGCCGTCGGGTTCGGCGGTCGCGGACGCCGGGGAAGCACCGAGGACGCCCACGACGACGGCGACCACGAACACCGCCGCGACGGAACCGACGGCGGAGCGCAGCGGGTGGGTTCTGGCCTGGCGGATCATCGGGCTCGTGGGATCGTCGGCGGCAGCGGGCCACCATGATGGCACACGTCGCCGGTGGGCGGACGGCGCGGCGACCGCCGCGCCCCTCCAGTGACCCGCAGTGGCTGGGAACCTACCGGCGGTGGTCGGACGTCGGAGGGTGGCACGCAGACGAAAGGAGCACCCCATGAGGCGTCTGATGACCCTCGCCGCCGCCGCAGCGATCCTGGCGGCTGCCGCCCCGGCGATCGCCGCACCGGCCACGATCGGGATCGACGAGGTTCCTGGCCTCGAGCAGCCCCTGACCGGCGTCGAACCCGCCGTCGTCGATCCCGTCGTCGGCCCCGTGGCCGTCGATCCGGGCCTGATCCCCGAACCGGTGCCACCGGCGCCCATCGACCCCGAACCCCCCGTGGTGATCGACCCCGTCGAGCCGGTGCCGCTCCCAGGCGTCGGAGGGCTCCCGCTCCAAGGTGACGTCGTCATTCCCGGCGAGGTCGTCCCCCAGGTCCTCTTCAGCCTCTTCTGGGACCTCGAGGACCCGGCGCACGTCCAGCTCTGGGCATGGTGGGACGATGCGCCGGTGCCGGTCTGCGACGGTCGCGTCGTCGACGGACCCGTGTTCATTGGCCGAAGCGACCTGTTCGGAGGGACCTGTCTCCTCGCGCAGACCCCGGGAGGTGACTTCGCCCTCTTCGTCCTCGGCGACGGGGGAGGATGGGCGTTCGCGCTCCTCGGCGCTGCCAACCAGGTTCCACTTCCACCCCTCGAGCCGGTCGGCTGATCGGTCCACCGGAGCCGAGGCGCCCGGGGAGACGTCCCGGGCGCCTCGGCACCGTCGGGAGCCTCACGACCGACGGACCGACCGCAGGCCCCGCACCACCACGGCCGCGACCGTCGCGCCCACCGCGGCGCCCACCACATTGAGGATCACGTCGTCCACGTCGACCACCCGGCCGACCGGGAGGACCCACTGCAGCGCCTCGATGGTCGCCGACAGGCCCAGCGCCGCAGCGAGCGCCGCGGCGAACCCGTGACGTCGCCGCCGGAACGCCCACCCGAAGGCGAACCCCACCGGGACGAACAGCACCACGTTGCCGGCGATGTTCCGACGCGCCAGCGACGTCGGAGCGAGCTGCACGATCGTCCTGAACGGCACCAGGTTGACCCCCGTCGCGGCTTCCCCCGCCATCAAGGGCTCCACCGTCACCGCCAACACCCCCACCAGCACCGACCCGACCAGCAACGCCGTCGCCGCATGCGAGACACGACCGGTCACCCACCACGCCACCATCGCGGCCACGCCACCGCCGATGGCCGCCACAACCGCGTACTCGCCGAAGATCCGCGCCGCCTGAGCCATGGAGACGATGCTACGGGCCGGCACGGCCGAACGCCGCTACCGGTGTGGCGCGACATGCGCCAGGATGTGGCCCCATGGAACGATCCTGCCGGCGTCTCGCCCGCGTCCGCCGCGCCCTCCGAACCCTGCTCGTCGTCGGCGCCGTGGCCACGACGGGGGTGACCGCCCCATGGGCACACGCCGACGAGTCGTCGGGATCGTGGCCCATCGAGACGGAACGAGGATCAGTGTCCACCGGCGCTCGCGGCATCGACTGGGTCCGTAGCCACCCCATGGTCGTATCGGCCCTCGTGGCGTCCATGGGGACGCCACCCGACGATGCCCGACGGCGGTACCTCCACGATCTGGGCGCGACCGGCCTCATGCTGTGGCAAGACGGCATCGCCGAGCTCGGAGGATGGTCGACGGGAGGCTCGCCGCCGCCGTACCTCGCCTGGGTCGGCGCCGACGGCGCACCGGTCTACTGGGACGGGATCGGATGGGCCTCCACCGGGGAGGTCCTGGGCGGCCTCCCTCCGGCCCCGCCGGGACGGATCGGATACCAGGTCGGCGACGAACCGACGAGCGTGACCGCGCTCGCCCAGATCGAGGCGGGCATCGCCGCAGCCCGCCAGGTCGATCCCGACGCGCTCCTCTACACCAACTTCAGCTACCACGTCACCGACCGCGACGCCCTCTTGGACCGTTGGGAGCGGACGACCGACGCCGACGTGCTCATGTTCAGCGACTACTTCCTCGACGACACCCACTACGCCCCGCTGGCCTACTTCCGGCAGCGGGCCCTCGCCAAGGGGGTGCCCTACTGGCGGTACCTCAACGCCTACGTCGGCTCCGAGAGCGACTTCACCCGCTCCCACACCCCCTCCGACCTCCGCTGGGAAGCCAACATCGGCCTCGTCTACGGCTACACGGGACACGTCTGGTTCCTGTACCGTGCCCACCCCGACCGTCACCCCACCGCCACCGACTGGGGTGGGTCGATCCTCTTCGACTCCCCGGGAGACTGGGGAGCAGCCGAGACGCCCCTGTGGGCGACGGTCGCCGACATCAACCGGCGCCTCACCAATCTCGGGCCCGCGCTCACCCAGCTCACCTCCACCGACGTGCGGTTCGTCCCGGCGGATCATCCTCGCGCCGTCCAACCCGCCGGCACCGTGGCGTGGGCCCCCGGCGCCGGGGGCGACCCGTACCTGGTCGCCCTCGAGCAAGCCCCCGGCTCCGAGACGATGGACATCGCCGCCGGGTTCTTCCGCGACGACGCCGGCACCCGCTACGCCATGATCCAGAACGCCCGACACACCCATGCGCTCGGCGTGACCGAAGCTCCGCTCCCGGGAGCCGACAGCCCCGGCACGATCCATCTCGAGTTCGACTTCACCGGCGCCCCGTTCACCGTCGACCGGACCCGCCTCGAGTACCTCGACCCGGCCGACGGCGCCGTCAAGCTCCTCGATCTGACCCCGCTGGATCCGCCCGAGGAGGGAGGGACCGGGGAGCGGTGGTCGGCCGACGTGACCCTCGCCGCCGGGGACGTCTTCTTCTCCAAGTACGCCGACACCGTCCCGTTCCGCCGCGGCCCGCAGGTCGAAGGGGTCGGATTGGTCGATCCCACCACCGGCATCTGGTACCTGCGGGACCCCGCAGGGGTCCGGTCGTTCTATTTCGGGGATCCTGGGGATGTGCCGTTCCTGGGTGACTGGGACTGTGACGGGGTCGACACCCCGGGCCTGTACCGCCGATCCGACGGGTTC
>Ga0256841_1001821_pt1 | contig 17622 bp, 12 predicted proteins | sample 356308metaG_FD_185971 | JGI IMG/M metagenome (GOLD analysis project Ga0256841, IMG submission 185971) | Hydrothermal vent microbial communities from Mid Atlantic Ridge, Atlantic Ocean - 356-308 | ecosystem: Environmental > Aquatic > Marine > Hydrothermal vents | place: Atlantic Ocean: Mid... | reverse complement strand
AACTAAGGAGGTTTATTGCTGGATCCGAAATCCTGGAAAAACCGAATATGCTCTTCTTAAAAGTTCTCCTTTTGTGTTCGAAGGAGGATGGAAAGATCTTGGCGCTTTAATTCCCATGAAAGGCGAAGACAGTCGATTGCAAATCGTAGTAGATGGGGATCCACAAAAAGCCAAAGCCATTTTCCCTCTGACCTTTGGGATTTCAGTCGATGGATACCACCTTAAGGAAATCTCCATGGCTCAAGGGAAAGAGCTTGTCTTCAAGGCTGGGAGAGGGAAAACGCTTTTCCTTCATCACAGGCCCTCCCCCCTCAAAGCCAACAACTTGGGTGACAGTCTTTTCTTCCATTCTTGGAAATTTGTAGAAAAGGGAAAAAGGGACATTTCCTTCCATCCATCCGGGGGATTCGGGCATGTGGCCAAAATGCGGCCTCTTCATCGGATTCATATCGCCCCCTTCAAGCACCGGAACATTCTGATTCGAGCCAGGATTGTGGGGCCGGAAGGAATCCTTCCACAAGACCTTCTTCTCATCCTCCATGTCCGAGTTTTTCCTTCTGGCGCAGGAGGAGGCATGGGTGATATCCCCAGCGTCCACCCCCAATCAAAGGTCAAAGCAAAGATGAGGAAAAAATTTGAGGGCTTTATCTCAATGGACGCTGATGTCCACCTACGCGCGATCTCTGGCAAGGTAACGGTGGCAACTGTTGACAAAAAAGGAAGAAGGAAAAGACGGGACTATAGTGGATTCACCACTCAAGTCACCCCCCCTATTTCCATCGACTTGAAACCTCAAGTGATGGTCCAATTCCAAGGATTGGAAAAACACGAAAAAGACTTAGCTGATTTTTTTCTTCAACCCAAAGCTTTATTCGAAAAAGGGGTTTCCCCTTGGTGGGGAACTGGTACCATCATTGAAAAGAAAAAAGGTGGGTTCAGGACCAAGTTCCCCATCCCCGCCCCCGAGGTGTATGTCCTTTTAAGGGTTCATCCTCAGATGAAAAGACCTCGGGTCCTCGGAACTTTCAAAATCCTTTCCACGACCTCCATGATTCAGGTTCCATAAGCCCATGGAAACAAGCTCTTCTCCACACATCCACTCGGTGTGCCCTGGCAACCGGGGCAAGGTCGCAACGATAGAAGGTCAAGCTCATTCGGCAAACCTGATTGCAGGAAGAACAGAGGCATTCATCCTATGAATCGAAGAATAAAAACGATTCTTGCTCTCGGTTTTTTGGGGGTGTTGGGGATCCTCTTTTATGCAATAGGAAGGAGGATCTTTCCCACGGGTAAGGCCGACAAAGAGATCTCAAAATCCCTGCAAAGCCCCAGGATTCTTCCGAAGAAGATTCGGCATCTAAAAGCAGGGAATCCTTTGGAGGAAAGGCATCAGAGGGAAAAGATCCCAGGGTTTTGGATCCATCTCGTTGATGGAACCGGCAAGGCACTGAAAGGCCCTTTTGAATACCGTTGGAAAGTTCCAAAAAAGAGATCTTGGTCTCCCTGGAAAACCACAATCCGCCCCCAAATTTTTCTCCCTGAAACAAGGGGAAAAAACATGGTCTTAGAAGTCAAAGGCCAGAGAGTCCTGAGGGAACGAGGGTTTCCCACAAAGGATGCCAAAGGGAGGCTTTCGTTCCCCATGGAATACGCATCCTTTCTTCGAGTCCAGGAAATGGGTGGGAGAAAGAAGACTCTTGCGAAGGCAAGTTTAGAACCTCTGAACTTTGACACCGTTCTATCCCCTACCTTCTCCCCCAGCTCCTTGATGGGTTTGGTCTCCCTGGGACAGCCCATGGATTGCTTTGCCCAGTTCAAACAAGCCTATCTCTCTCAGTTTCTCAAGTTGCAGCAAGGCAACAGAGGAAGAAAACTGGGGAAGGCAGGCGAGAGAGAAATCCGTTTTCTCTGGCATCATGCATTGGGGGAATCCCTTGTATTCCTGCCAAGCAGGAAAAAGGCAAAGGACAAGCGTGCCCAGGGAAATGGAAGCAAGGAGGTCCAAGCCTCTTCCACTCTTTGGAAACTCTTCCCCGGCATTCCCTATCGCCTCTCTTTTGCTCCCATCGATCTCCTCGAAAGGGCACATGGAAAAGGATGCGAAATTCAAAAGGATCCCAAGATCTCCCTCGTTCGGAACTGTTTGCATCTCCGGCCCCTCCACCCGGGGGAGACAAGGGAGCTTGCCCTTCAATTTGCCTCACAAACTGAAATCCGTGGGAGCATCCCCCTTCCTCGAGCGGGAGTCTATGTCCTCTTGGGGTCGGAGATCCCTTATGGCTGGGGGACCGAAAACGTCGCGACCACAGACGCCAAAGGGAGGTTTCGGTTTTCTTGTCTCCCCGGAAAGAAATATCTGCAAGCCACAGTCCCCTCCGGCAAGGACCCTATCCATCTCCGATTCTACTGTGAAGAATTCACTCTGAGGAAGGGCGAGATAAAAACGGTTCTGTTCAAGCGATCCTACCAGGGTCCCTACGCCCTTTACTTCCGGATTGAAGACGATGAGGTGAATAGGCTCCTTGCAAGCCCCCAAGCAAAAGCGCTGGGTTGGACAAGGGACTCCTTTCGACCTCTCTTGCACATCTCCCGGATGTTTTTTGGAAGGAAAAGTATCCGCGATTGGACCCCCATGAATCTTTATCCAAGGCTGGGAAAAAACTATCTTTTGGAAGGCATCCGCAAGGGACAATTGATAGGAACAGTGTTTTACCCCCCAGGCTCCTTCCCGAAGGAACTCCTCGATAAAGCCGGGCAAGGGAAAACAAGCTCATTCCTGGGAAACCATATCCCCTTGTTCAAGCTGGATTTCCCTGAAAAAGATCCGGCCAAGCTTCACCTGTTTCGAGTGCGCGGAAAAAGGGGACACTCCCCCAACAAACCCATACACATCCGGATTCGTTGGCTGACTCCCAGCCCCAAAAAGATTCGGCTCTTTGCCCATCAAACCAAGCAAAGCCAAAGAATCAGAGAAGGTCAGAGACTTCCTGAAACCTTTGAAAAAGATTTGAGTCCAGGGGAAACGATTTCCCTTCCTGCCGGGGATTGGGAAGTGTTTGCCTCTGACTCTTTCCCAAGCCTTGATACGAAGGTCGGAAGGTCACAGCCTATGCCCCTTGCCGGAGAAAAGGGAAGAGGGGGGCATTGGGGCTTTCTCAGGATCCACCACAAAAAAGGGCAAGGCGAAAAAACATATGATCTCAAGATGAAGGATGGAGTTTTTCTCCTTGGGCAGATTAAAGGTATCAAGAACAAGAAAGGCATATCTCCTCTGAACATTCCTTTCTCCCTGGCATGGACCGGTTACAAAGGGACTGCGCCCTATCTTCCGCTTGTGCGGAAACAGGGCCATTTTTTTGTGACAGGCTTGCCCTCCACAGGAAAGCTGCGTATCGAATTGTTCGGGGAAAGCGAGGAAAGAAAAGGTAAGCTGATCTCCATTTCATCCTACAAAAATGGGGCACGCAAACTGGAGATCAGCTTGCCCAAGGAAAACTAAACCGCTGCCCTTCCAATGCACCCGTTTTCTTCTTTTCATGGGATGGTATGCCTTGAAAAACGGGTGCCCAGTGGGAAGGACCCTCAATGGATGCGATGCCAAAGGGGAAATCTCATAAAAAAATCTCAACGTTCTTCAAAAAAGCCGGCCAAAGGTTCCATATTGTTCCCCTATGGCAAAATTTGTATCTTTGCAAGCCTGACAGAGAAAAGCACCCATCTTGTGGACCTATTGGCGGATGACAGTTTTTTGTCGGCCTATTCCTTTGAAAATGCGTCAGGAGACGTAAGCGTTGGGATGGAACTCAGCTGGGAATGGAAATGAAAAAAAAGGAGAACCGGAATTCTCTTAGAAGGATCCTTGCCTTGGCCCTTTCCTTCTTTGTTTTTTTCCTGCTGTATCTAGAGAGGGAAACGATCTTCTCAAGTTTCAGACCTGTGCCCGAACACGGTTCCAGTTCACTGAATCAAGAGCCCCCAGAAGACTCGAATCTTGGCTCCAACCATCTTCTTGGAGTCCCCCTCCTGTCGAAGGGAATTCGGCATCGAGAGGCGGGGATTCTGGCTTTAAAGGTCATGGATAAGAACGGGATGGGAGCGGGAAGGGAACCGGTTCACTTCCTCCATGCGGAAACTCTGCGCCTGGGAAAGGGGTTTACAAACCCTCAGGGAGAATTTCGTGTTTTCTCGGAAGGGATCTATCTCTTTAGAGTCGGAGGATTCCGCCTGGTCCGAAAAATTCTTCCACCGGTCACGATTCGAAGAAGACAGGTAGCTGCCAAAAAGGAGAAGCCTCTTCGTGTGCGCTTGGCCCTGGGGGGAAGATTGATCGTATCCTTGCGGACCTTCCCCAAAGGCGAACCCTTTGTGAAATCCCGTGGAATCCTTTTGCTTTCTCCAAGAGAAGAAAAGGCATTGGGAATCCATTGGAGAAGGCGCAGGGATCTTTCATCGGAGACCTTTCTGCAGTTCGCACAAGGTTTTTTGAAGAGTCGCAGAGAACAGCCCACCCAGTCTCACAAAAAGAACTCCTTTCCTGTATTCGACCGGACAATCTTTCAAAATCTTCTCACTCGTTATAAAAACTGGGTTGCGATAAAAGAGGAGGAATGGATTCCTTATGTGGACCCATCCTTTCTTCTAAAAACTCCCGATAAAAAAGGGATTCTGGATTGGGAGGGGCTTCCGAATTTACCTTTGAGATGGGGCCTCGAAGATGTGGATGTTTCATTGAATGTGGATCCACCCTTCCGGAAAAAAGAGTATGCAGTTAAGGAGGATGTCCAAGGAAAGAAAACCTTTAAGTATCTGGGGAGCCAGCCCAAGGACCTTTCAGGCTCTTTCCACATCCTTTCAGGGCAGAAAAAAATCTTCCGTCCCAAGGTTTATTCAGGCAATGGAGTGATCGTCTCTATTCCCATGCCAAAAGGATGGGAATTTCAAACAAAGCCGGTAATTCTCTCATTAAATCGAGTCGGGGACCCAAGAAAGGGAGGCTCCATAGATACCTGGAAGCCTGAACGGAAAGGAAATCTTTCCTCGGGAAGATTTTTGTTTCCCGACCTTGAGACGGGGAAAACAAAAGAGATCTTTTGTTGGATCCGAAATCCCGAAAAAACCGTTTTTTCCCTCTTGAAAAGTAAAACCTTTGTTTTCCAAGGGGGATGGAAAGATCTCGGAGTATTGGCCCCCTTAAGAGGAGAAGATTGTCGCTTGCAGGTTCTTGTGGATGGTAACCCCAAGAAAACAAAAAAGCTCTTTCCCCTTACATTCCATGCGTCCATCTCCGGATATCATATGAATGAACTCTCCTTGAATCCGGGGCAAGGACTTGTCATCCAAGGGGCGAGAGGACGGTCTATGCTTTTGTTTAATCTGAACGAGCCCTTTTTCCATTCTGACAAGGTAAAAGAAGGAAAGACATTAACCAAATTAACTCGAGATGCGTGGAAGTTCGTCAAAAAGAAAAAGAATGAGATCTTATACAATGGCGTCACTCATATCTCCCACTTGCTTCCTGTGCATATTTTTCACTTGGCTCCAAGAAAACTCCGAAAAATCCTGATTCAAACAAGAATCATCGGGCCCCAAGGAATCCTCCCGAAGGACTTGCTCCTCGCCCCCCAAGTCGAGGTTTTCCCTCCTTCAACTGTGCCTCCGAGACTTGGATTCCTTCATAATCTCCATTCGAACACAAAGGGATCGGGAAGAGAGAGAAAACGTTTTCAGGGTTTCTTTATACTGGATCAAGAGGACCAGCCACGTGCCTTTTTTTGTAGGGTCAGCGTTCCGATCAAGGGAGTCAACGGGCAAAGGATGGTTCGGAATTTTAGTGGATTTACGACAGAGGTAAGCCCTCCCATTTCTATTGACATGAAGCCACAGATCCGATTTTTGATTCGAGGCTTGGAAGATTTCGAAAAGAAAAATGCGTGTTTTTTTCTACAACCGAAATCCTTGTTCGAAAAAACCAAAGATCCCACATGGGGACCTGGTACCGGTGTTGAAAAAACGAAGGGATCCTACAGAACCAGATTCCCCATCCCTGTCCCTGAAGAATATGTTCTTCTCCAAACAATACCATCGAGGAAAAAGCCATTGGTCCTCGGAAGTTACAAGGTTTTTTCCACCACCAAGTCGATCGACGTTCATTAGGAGGGCATTGTTCGGGGAAAGCGAGGAAAGAAAAGGCAAGCTGATCTCCATTTCATCCTACAAAAATGGGGCACGCAAACGGGAGATCAGCTTGCCCAAGGAAAACTAAACCGCTGCCCTTCCAATGCACCCGTTTTCTTCTTTTCATGGGATGGGATGTCTTGAAAAACGGGTGCATGGAGGGGGCAAGTCTTAATTAATAGACGACGGTTTGGCCCCCATTGCTCATCGCGATCCGCAGGGAGAAGCCATTCGCCGCAAAGACCATCGCCTGGAAGTAATGGCCCCTTTGAATCAGGGCGGTGTCATTGGGGATCGAATAAGCAAAGGTCAGCTTTCCACCCAGGGGATTGGCCCGTCTTACGGATTTTCCATTCGCGATCAGGATTTTTGACCCCGAAGTAAACAAAAAGCCCGGCAGGCTGATGTTTGCCTTGCCCGTCCCGAGAAACAGAATCCCCCCAAAGGTATTGGCGGGAAGGTTGGTGCATTCCAAGTTCCAGATCGTCCCATGGAAGGGGTATTTCCCCCCCATCGAAAGAACCGGCCCGCCGGAACTTCCATAACGGAAGCGACCATGGATCTCCTCGATGGTATCCGAGACAGCCTGGGAGAGCAGGAGAAGAGTGGGTTTTCCGTTTTTAATCAAAAACTCACAACCTCCGGCTAATCCACCGATGACGGTTCCAGTGTTGTCTGTATGGACAATGGAAGGATCTCCGAGAAAGCGGTTTCCGGTGTCTTTGCCGTCCACTGTCGACATTTCCACGCCGACCGCACCCTGATTGGGAATGGAGGGATCATATTGGGTGAACCACCAGACAGTTTTGCGAACGGGGTCGTAGCCTGCCGCCATCAAGTTGCCAACAATGGTCGGGAAGGAACGAATCAAGGTCCCGTTGCGGCGAATCTCGAGAATGGAACTGGAAAAATCGGCGATCCATAGGGAGCCATTGCCATTGTCCCCGTTGGGGTCATATGCCAGCGCACGAGCAGTGTTGACAGAACTACTTGCAGGCACCGTCCACTTTTTACTGGCGTCCCACTGCTTGTTGACAATGTCGAAGGCATAGACCGTGCGGCTTGTAGAAGCCAGCTCCGCCCCCGCAAAAAGAAAGTTTCCCCCGTCATAGGCAAGGTCCCGAAGCCCATAAAAGGAGTTCACATTGACCGCTGCAGGTTGGGCGTACCAGTTAGCCTTCCAAGCCGAAGTGCTGTTGTCATACCAGAATTCCCAAAGCCGATGAGGGGTGGCTTTGATATGGTCATACTGTGAGCGCTGGGATGTCGCCCAATAATGACCAAATCTGTCCTGGGCAATCCCCAGGAAAAGATTGAAGTCTTGGTTCAGTGAAGTCCCGGCAAGATTGTTCAAAACCGCTTGAACATCCAATTTGTGGGTGTTCCCCGGAAAGTTGTTTTGAAACTTTCCCAGTTGGGCGCAAAGCGGACTGGCAAGGATGAGGGTGAAAAGGGGAGTTGAAAAACGCATTAAATCTCCTTTTGAGACGAAAATAGATGCCATCGAATACCATCCCAAAACGAGAATGGCAAGACAAAGGAAGTTGCAAAAGATACCCTCCCACTAAAGTATGCTCCCGTGACCTCCATGGCATTGGGAATTCAGACCACTACATTTTTTTATTTTTTTATCGATTGAAGCTGAATTCTTCACCTTGAGTGAAAGGCTCGCTTCCAAAGAATGGGGGAAGGTCCAGAAAAAAAGAAAAACCCGGCTATCATCAGGACCATGAAGATCCCCAACATTGGACGGCTCTGTGTTCTGCTCTGTGTCCTGATGACCCTTACTGCCCTTACTGCGGCCCAAGCGCAAACGGGATCAGGGACCAGTTATGTGTTCTCTGTCCGTCTGGATGGGGGGCAGGCTTCGATGCGGCTCTTGACGGACTTCGACGTTCTTCGGCCCTGTGAGGAAGCGCCGCTGCTCCGTCTGGGAGCGCGCGAGGTCCGGGTCATTGTGCAACCCGAAGAGCTGGGAGCTTTCAGAGCCCTTGGCCTCCCTCATCACTTGGTGGAACGGGGAAGGCCCTTCCAGGAGCTGCGGCGAAACAAGCCCCTCGGGCCTGACGCTCGTTACTACACGCCCAAGGAAATTGAGGCCGAGCTGCTTGCGCTCGAAAAAAAATATCCGACTCTGGCCAAACGGGTGGACTTAAGCCTTCTGACAAAGACGGGGGCAACCCACGAGGGGCGGCATCTGTTCGCCCTCAAGATCAGCGACAAGGTCACGAAGGACGAGGGTGAGCCGACCGCGCTTCTCGCGGCCCAGCACCATGCTCGGGAACTCAACGCGCCTTACATGGTGTTGCAAGCGGCAAAGCGAGTCCTCGCTGGATATGCGAGCGATCCTCTTCTTCAAAAGACCGTGGATGCTTACGAGCTTTGGTTTGTTCCCTGCGTCAACCCCGATGGGGTCAACTATGTGTGGACGCGGGATCGTTGGTGGCGCAAGAATCGTCGGCGCAACCCAGGAGGGAGCTACGGGGTCGATCTCAACCGCAACTACCCCTTTCATTGGGGAAAGTGCGGGAGCACCAGCGGGCGCGAGAGTTCTTCGACCTATCGGGGGCCAAGCGCGGCTTCGGAGCCCGAAACGAAAACGATGATGGCCCTGGCAAGGATGAAGGCCTTCGACAAGTACTTGGACTTCCACAGCTACGGACACGAAGTGCTGACGAGTTATGGACCTTGCCAGCAGAGGGCCTATGCGGGTAAGCGCGTCCTACAGGTTGAAGCTTTTTACCGAACCCTGATCCGTGGCAAGATGCGCTTTGGGACCAGGAGCCCCTCGGCCTCGGGTGAGGCCCCCGAATGGCATTGGGCAAGCCAAGGCAGCCTCGCTTATCTCGTCGAAGTCGGGACATCCTTTCAGCCGGCATTTACGGCAACTGTGGCCGAGGAGAAGAGGGTCTGGCCCGGGGTCCGAGCCTTTTTAGGCTTGCGACCCAGCTTGGCGGGAAGGGTCCAATCCCTCAAGGGGAAGCGTTCTTTAGCAGCATCGATCGACCCCGCCCAAGCCTTGCAAACAACCCAGGGGGAGCGCTCCAAGAGCGCCCAGGGCAGCGGCCGCTACCACCTCTGGCTCCCAGCGGGAGCCTGGACAGTTCCCGTCCAAGCCAGCGGGCATCAGCCCCTACTTGCCAAGATCAAGGCCCCCACTCTGGGATTGACGAAAACCTTGGATCTGACTCTGATCCCCATCCTTCCTTCTGTAAGCCTGAGCCTCCCCAATCCCTACGTCATGGGGACCACAGCTCAGCTTGCCCTCAAGGCGGGGGATCCGGGAAAGGGTTATTGGATCCCCATGGCCCTCGGAAAAGCTCCCGGGATGGAGGTGGGTCCAAGACATCTCCCCATCAACCCCGACGGACTCTTCCTCCTTTCGGCCAAACCCAATCTCTCCCCGAACTATGTGGGACACATGGGGACTCTGGATGGCAAGGGCGAAGCCCGAGCGAAGCTCAAACTGCCGAGGACTCCAGCTCTCCTCGGCTTTAAGCTGTATTTCATCGGGATGACCTTCGAGAAGGGATACCCATTCGATCTGAAGGCCTGGTCTTCCCCAATGGAGATGGTCCTGCGCTAGGATGCGCAAACTCCTAGGGTCCGAAAAACAGAATCTGTTTGAGGCCCCCGGCCTTGGCTATCCTGTCCAACATGACAAGCCGATTGAAAACCTTCCTGCTCCCCGCTTGCTTGGCTCCCTTGAGCCTTCTCCCTTCTCAGCAAACCACCGCTCCCCACAGCAAAGGGAGCTCAGGGTCCTCGATGACCACCTTGCGGTTTTCTTGGCCCATTCCAGCCCGGGCAAGCATCATCGAGGAATCCCTGAAAAGAGGCCGCAAGGCCGTGACCAGCTATAAATTCCGCCTCAGCCCCGACCCCAAGAATCCTGCCCGGTGGATCGGTCGCATCAGCGACATCAAAGTCCTTAAGATGGACACGGGAAAGGCGAACGCCCAACAAATCGCCCTGAGCAAAAAAATCCTGACAGCAATCTCTTCAGCTCTCCCCACCCTCTCCATCCAAGCTTCGACCCTTGAGGCAAAAACCCAAGGAGTCCAAAAGGGGATTGACGCGGTCCTCAAAGTCCTCAAAGAAAACACAAAATCCCCCAAAGAACAGAAGATCCTCCAAACCATCGAAAAAAGCATGAAATCCAAAGCCATGCTGAGGAATCTCCAGGAGAGTTCCCTCTTCTTTTGGAAGGCTTGGGCAGGGGTCTGGAACGGTCTCACCCTCCCCGCGGAAGGCTCCTCCCGGAGTTTTAAGGGGGTCATGTATTATCCCACGGGAGGCCAAGGAAGTTGCAAAGTTACCCTGACTCAGCTCGGAAGCCCTAAGGGAAAGCCCCAATGGATTCGCCTCAAATACCGACAAGATTCCGATTCCACAGCTTTGAAACAGATCGTCCAAACCATGAAAGCCTCCATCCCTGCTCCCTACCGGGATCGCTTTAACGAGGGCCTCTTTGAGAGCGCTAAGCTCTCCGTCACGATCACAGCGACCCTGGACCGAAAAACCCTCCTTCCCCAAAGAGTCCTCGTAGAAAAAGATTCCGAAATCAAGCCTAAGAATCGACCGGCTTCCAAGCGTTTTGAGCGCCGTGACTATCGTTTTCACTGGGAGAAGGATTAACCCCCCCTTCCCCCGAAGGGGGTTATAGTGGAGCGATGGTCCAACGACTCCTGTGGCTTCATCTCCTGCTTTTCGTCCTTGGCCCCGGATTGAAGGCCAGGCCGCAGAAAGGGAGGCCCACGGCGGAATCGATGACGGTGCAGGACCGGGGCTTGGGGAGAGCCCTCCAAGGTTTTTTACGGGAGGGGCCAAGAAAAAACCTGCAGGGGACAAACGGAGAAGCGCCCGAGCGCATGGTGATGCTGCTTCTGGACCCGACACCATCCCTCCAGGGGGTGGGGCTTCTTTCCAAGCTCGAAGCAACGCTGGGCAGCCTGAAACAAGGACTCCAACACTGCTCCATCGGACTCAGGCGCATCGGAGATCCAAGGACAAAGATCCTTCCACCCACAAGGGACTTCAAAGTCCTGCTCCAAGCTCTTGCTGAAGCCGTGATCAAGATCGATCCCGGATTTCATAACTGCTATCCCGAACTGCGCTCTCTGGCTAACTACCTCGGGAAACGGCAAGGTCAAAAGGAGATCCTTCTCATCAATCTTGACAACCCCGACGTCGAAGGCGCTCTCGAGAAGACCGTGCGCGTCCTCCAAAAAAACGGGGTCCGGCTCTCGGTCCTCACGCGGGAAGCTTACATCTCCGACCCCTATTGGGAAGCGCGCAGCTACCAGCGGCCCCCTCGCGGGACGCGACTCTATCCCGCAGACGGCCCTTTCATTGATCTCCCCTGGGGTTGGGTCTTCCAGCTCAGCTCTCCGGGCGAAGTCTCCCCCGCCGGATTTGCAGTCTATGGGATGAACCGCCTCGCAGCCGCCACAGGAGGTAAGGTCTACCTCTTCTCCCCCAAGGCTCTCAGCAAACACAACTGCGCTTATCTCGGCACATGTATTTTTTGTTCGGGCGACCACCTCCAGCAAAGCGAAGAGTTTTGGGAGGGTCGCATCAACCTTTTTGCCCCCTCAGTAGAGAGCCGCAAGGAGGCCTTTCGGGCAGTGATCTCCGACCCGGTCTACCGGGCCGTGGACCGGGCCTGGCGGGAAGCGGCCCGGGCAGGCCTGATCAGGAGCCTCCCTGCCATCAAGCTCGGAGCCACCAGCGCCAGCCCACAGCGAAAGCGCCCCAAGGGCTGGGCTAGCCTTTTGGCCTCGCTCAACCTGAAGAGCAACGCCAAGAAGGCCGACCGGCTGCGCGGCGCATGCGCCAAGATCTTGGCCACCCTCGATGCAGCCCTTGCCCGCCCCCAAAAAAACAAAGCCTCCCCCCGCTCCCTGGCCACAGCCGCTCTCACCCGCTACGAGCTGCAACTCGCCCTGGTCAATCTCGTTACCTACGCAGCCTGGTGCAGGGAAACAGCTCCCAGACTTCTCGCCGAGAGAGAACGCCCTCCCGCCCCTCCCGAGATCCCCTGGATCCTCTCAGACCAACGACCTCAGGGGATAGGCTTTAGCAATCTGAGCCTTTGCCATGGTGCCGATGCCTTCCAAAGGGTGCATCTTCCGGGGGGCGCTCTCCTCAAAAAAGAGCTCTCCAAACTTCAAAGCATCCTCGGGCAGCTCGAAGAAACATACGCCCACTCAGGCTACGCCTTTGGCATGCATCGAGCGGGGATTGCGACCTTTTATTTTACCTTTCCCGGCAAGGGGAGAGTGGCCAAGAGGCCTCGCCACAAATCCCACAAAAAAGACAGCCAGACCCCCAGTCTCCCCCGTGGACGCCCAAGCCGCACAGGCGCAGGAAGCGTAGGGCGAGGCGGAGGAGCCCGCACCGGTGGAGGCAAATAGATGCCAAGGGTCCCCCGGAAAAGCTCGATCGCTCTCTCTCTTCCCGTCCTGCTCCTCCTGGGAAGGGAGCCCCTCATGCCCCCAGGACACAAACTCCATGAGCAAAGCCAACAAGGGGTCGAAAGACTCATCGCACAATTGGGGCAAGCGAAGGACAGCAAGCGAAGCTATCAAGCCTTTCTGAAACTCTTGAAGGACAAGCCCAAAAAAGCCCTTCCCCTTCTTGCCAAGGCCATCCCAGGCTTCTCGGTCTACGCAAGAAGCCTGGCGTTCTCCCTGATCAGCTCCTACCCAAGGGAGCTCTCCGAAAAGACCTTCCGAAAACTCCTGGAATGCGCTGACCCTTCGATCGAACTCCGCGCCGCCCTCGCCCTCTATCGGTTTGGAAACCGAAAGGCGATTTCCAAGATCAACAACCTCCTCAACAAGGCCTCGCCGGGCCGGAAGCGTGCGGAGCTTCTGCGACAACTGGGCTCACTTTCGGATCCCGGCCTGCAAGGGACCGTCCGAAGCCTCCTGGGGCCCGGCGCGGATTTCATGGAACTGGACGCCGCCCTTGATTACCTCAGCCTGAGCAAGGATCCGAAGGGGCCGAAGGCCGCAAAAAGACTCCTGGATTCTCCCGATCTCCCCTCCTCCTCCAGATCCCTAATCCAAGCCTTCCTCCTCTCCCGGAACCAAGTGTCGGAAACAAACAACTTGGCCAAGGAGCTGGCATCCACGCGGGACTTTTATCGGCTCCAAAAGTTTCTGATGCGGGCAGACACTCTCCCCAAACCCATCCTGGGAGCCCTGGTCCAATATCTTCAACATCACAAAAACTCGTACCAATCCCGCTACGCCATCGACCTTCTCACCAAACACCACTACCGCGAGGCCCTCCCACTCATCCGCAAGCTGGTAAATTCCAAGCAAGCCATGGTTTCCCAGGCAGCCTTCTCCGCCCTGCAAAAACTCGGTGGCTTCTCAGACAGATCCTCCCTCTACCTCCTTTTGAAATCCAAGGATCCTTCCCTTGTCCTGAAAGCCGCAAAAACGCTTCGGCGCTTGGATGATTTCTCCGGTCTTCCCAGGGTCCTGGAGATCATCCGTTCCCAAGCCCCCCAGGCGGTTTCCATCAGGTACCAGGCCATCCAAGCCCTTGGCAACTTTCGCAGCCCTCGTGCGGTCCCCCTCCTCCTCCAAACCCTCCTCGATCCCAAGCCCCTCAATAGAAGCCAAGCTTCCTACGCCCTGGGAATGACCCTACGCTGCCTCCTCCCCTATAAACGCATCGACCTTTCCTCGGCTGGCTATAAACCAAGTGCTCCCGCCTCCACCCGCGAAAAAGCTGTAGCCCGGCTTCAAGCCTGGTGGAAGCGCATTTCCCGCCGGAAGTAGCTTCCTCCCCAAGCGGGAAAATGGGGGAAAGAAAAGCATGGATTCGCGAGGAGATTCCAGCCGAAAAAGAAAAGAGAATCTTTTCCCCCAGGTCCGCGATGCTTCGAAAAACCCTCCTCCCCGCCCTTCTCCTGCTTCTCCCAAGCTGCTGGTCCGTCCACAAGGCCGATTACTTGGCCCTGGAGGCTAAGACCAAACTCCACTTCTCCGAAGGAGAACCCCCTGATCGAGCCATCACCCTGGGAAGCATCTCGGTAACGCAAAACGGCTTTTATTTCTTGGGCTTCATCCCGATTGTTCCCATCAATCTGCAAGAAAGTATGGAAGTCCTGGCTGGGCGCGCCAAAAAGATGGGGGCCAGCGGAATCGCCAAGATCTGGTACAAGGTCGATCCTCCCGGCGTACTCAAATATGTGGCCTTCCCCATCCCCGATTGGAGCGCCGGGATCCAAATAACCGGCATGGCCTGGCGGGCTCCCCATCAAAAGAGTCCCAGATAGTCTTGGAACAAGGTCTGGGAACTTCCCCCCAAAGAAACTGGCGTACCCGGAAGGAGTCGAACCCTCAACCTCCTGATCCGTAGTCAGGTGCTCTATCCAATTGAGCTACGGGTACCCGCGGGCAAAGGAGAATATCGACCTCCAAATCCGATGCAAGGCCCCGCTTCAGGAATTCCTCAGCTTCGAACCCTGTTCACCTCATCCCCGTTGCGGCTCACCCTTTGCGCAAGGAGGGGGAAAGCCCCTCTACCGAGTCCTAGCGGTCCCACTCCAGCCCGAAAATCCGCCGCTGTAGGTCCAGAGCCTGGCGGATGGCATGGAGGGTCCAAGCCTCGGCAATGAGGCTTTCAGCAGGTTTGTCAAAAACATAGGAGGTCAAAAAGCCTTCGGCATAATTGTAGAAACTCTCGATCAAAAAAGGAGCGGGATGGGCGTCCCGGTAATCGGCAAGCATGATGGGAATCCAGCGATGCCGCAGGAGCCTGGAAAACTCACTGTCAAAGCGCCCCTCAAGGGTGGCATTCAGCCATTGGAGAGCGGCGGAGCGGCGGAGCTTACGGATCGAAGCCCTTGGGGTTGCCTCCTCCCCAAAGGGATCGGGCTTGATCAGACCTTCGGCCTCGAGTCCCACGCGACGACAACGGGTAGCGAGGTGTTCGGCGATGTCATAGAGCCTGTAGCGAAGCTGATACCGAAACTCCTGCAAGGCCTTCACGCAGCGGCCATCGATCTCCAGGTCGGTTAAGAGCTTCCCGAGGACACCAGTCTGTGGCAAGGGGACTGCGTTTTCTTTGAGGCTCTTGGTCGAGCTGGGGACAAAGACTTGGGATTTGGTTCGAGAGGGGGTTTTTGTCTGCATCCTTGGACTCCATTGAGGACTGCCCAAGTTTTCGACAAGATCGAGGATTCGGTTGAGAGGATTTTAAAAAGTTGCGAAAAGATTCTGTCACAAGAATCTGTCGGCCTGTTTTTCCTGTCTCAGCGCCTGTATTTAGCACGCACCTTGGGGATCAAGCGCTGGAGAGCCTTGGCGCGATCCAGGGGTTGAGGGTGGGTGGATAAAAACCGATCCAAGCCTGAACTTGGGGCCCGCCCCTTGGCCATGCGCTCCCAAAGGCGGACGGCGGCCTCCGGGTCATAGCCAGCCTTGACCATAAAGTGCAAACCGATTTCATCGGCCTCGCTTTCCTGCCTCCGCGAGAAGGGAAGGAGGACACCCACCTTTGAGGCCACCCCAAAGGCGAGCATCACGTTGTTTCTTGTTTCCTGACCCTTTCGGCCCGAACCCGAGAGGGCCAGGGAAAGGATCTCGGCGACCGCCTTAAGCCCCATGTTTTGGGACATGCGCTCGTTTCCATGATGGGCGAAGGCGTGGGCGATCTCGTGTCCCATGACGGCAGCGACTTCGTCTTCGGTCCGGGCGATCTTCAAAATCCCTGTGTAAAACGCGATCTTCCCTCCTGGAAGGCACCAGGCATTGACGACATTGTCCGCTTTCAGGAGGCGAACCTCCCAAGGATATTTTTTGCCCGTCACCGGCGCGATACGCGAAAGAACCCGCTTCAGCATGGCAATCTGGGGCCCGGTGCGAATCTCGGGGTAGGACCCAATAGCCTGCTTGTAGGTTGAAAGACCCAGCTGAATTTCTTCGGACTCGCTCATCAGCAGGAGCTGTCTCCTGCCCGTGATGCCCACCGTGCTGCAGGCGACCAAGAAAAGAAGGAGGAAAAGAGGACGCTTTTTGAGGAAGGTCATAATGGGTTCCTGGTTAGGATTCCCTCCAAGAATACAGGGAGCAAATCGACATGCCAGAGAACCAGAGCTGGAATCAAAGATACCTAGAGGGAAACTTCCCTTGGGACCTGGGAGGACCTGCCCCTTCCCTGGTCGCCCTCGCGGAAAACGGCAAGCTCCCCTTCGTCCCCGGTGGCCGTATCCTGGTTCCTGGATGCGGTCGCGGCCATGACGTCCTCTATCTTGCCTCGCTCGGCTATGATGCCCTAGGTTTGGACTTCGCTCCCAAAGCCTTGGAATTCGGCCGGTCCGAGGCAGCCTCCCGCGGCCTCGAAACGGCCCGTTTTGTCCAAGGCGATTTTTTCAATCCCCCCGAGGAATTGCTCGGCGCTTTCGACGGCCTCTATGAACTCACCTGCTACTGCGCCATCGAACCCAGCGAACGGGATCGTTTTGCAAAAAGCAGCGCTGCCATTCTTAAAGAAGGCGGTCTCCTCCTCTCCCTGCTCTTCCCCCTCGAGGAACGGGAGGGTGGCCCCCCCTACGGCGTCAGTGTCCAGGACCTCCAACAAAGACACGAAGCAGAGGGGTTCACCCGCGTCCGGGATTGGGAACCTCAGTCCCCTCATCCCGCCCGCGAGGGAAGAGTGCGCTGGGTGCTCCTCCTGCGCTAAGCGGCTCATTTTGTCTTCTTGCGCCCTGGACGACGACAGCAAGGCGCATTTTTTCCCAACCAAGGCATGCAACATTTCATCGCCATATGATGGGTAGCTTCCAAACCTACCGGAATCCATAATTTCACACGGGTAAGAACCGTTTTTCTTTGCTTAGAATCGTACTTCGCGAAGTAAAACGTTTCCTGCTTCCATTGGATCCAAAATTGAACGGAATCATAACATGGGTTTGTGTCGTAGGTATGGCTGATCGTATCTTCAAAATGAAGTGTTATCCCCTCACTTGTCGACTTGGATCCAGTCTGCCCCATAAGCCCCTTTCCTCCAACCTCCGTTTCACCTTCGGCTAAAAAGGGGATTTTTGCTTTCAGCTTCGCCTTGATACCAATCTCCAAGCCACGATCCCAGCCGGAAAAAGAGGAGATTCCTATAAAAATATCCTTCGAAAACTTCGTGGTGACCTTGGCTCCAATTCCACAAAGACTATGTTCCCTAATGGGACCTTTGGCGAAACCATCACCATTTGGGTGAATGGTAGTCCGCCCCTCTTTTTGATCAAAAAGCTTCCACTGGTCGGGATGATTGCTCTTTAAATCCTTCATAAACTCCCCCACCGACATCCGCTTCTCTTGGCTCAAAACGAAACTGCTGAATCGCGAGGTCGCAAACTCTACGAGGACCTGGTTGTTCACATGCTTGACCCCTGCTTGTCCGGCGGGCAAAGCAACACCATCCCCTTCGATC
>Ga0256841_1001820_pt1 | contig 17622 bp, 18 predicted proteins | sample 356308metaG_FD_185971 | JGI IMG/M metagenome (GOLD analysis project Ga0256841, IMG submission 185971) | Hydrothermal vent microbial communities from Mid Atlantic Ridge, Atlantic Ocean - 356-308 | ecosystem: Environmental > Aquatic > Marine > Hydrothermal vents | place: Atlantic Ocean: Mid... | reverse complement strand
AGCAGTATAAAAAATATTGACCTGATGTTTATCAATCACCTGCCAAAAACGATCGGCTTCCGGGTAAGTGGGGATGCCTTCAAACATTAATGTTGTGGCGCCATTGCAAAGCGGGCCATAAATAATATAACTGTGGCCAGTTACCCAGCCAATATCAGCGGTACACCAATAAATATCACCATCGTGATAATCGAATACATATTTATGAGTCATCGCTGCATATAGCAAATAACCAGCGGTTGTATGCAGAACGCCTTTAGGTTTGCCGGTTGACCCTGATGTATAGAGTATGAATAATGGATCTTCAGCATCCATAGGTTCAGGGGGGCAATCTGTAGAAGCGGATTCCATCGCTTCGTGATACCAGACATCACGTGTGTAATTCCAGTCGATATTGTTACCTGTGTTTTTGATGACGATAACTTTTTTGATGCAGGGGCAATTTGCTACTGCTTGATCGACATTGCTTTTCAATGGATGGGTTTTGCCGCCCCGAATATTTTCATCAGCGCAAACCAGAAATTGGCAATCGGCATCTATAATCCTGTCTCTAAGTGATTCGGCAGAAAACCCGCCAAAAACGATGGAGTGGACAGCGCCAATTCGTGTACAAGCCAGTATCACAGTTGCAGCTTCAGCAATCATGGGCAGATAAATACATACTCTATCGCCCTTTTTAACGCCTAGTAATTTTAAAACATTGGAAAATTTGCAGACTTGCTCGTGGAGTTCCTGGTAGCTGATGCTTTTATCCTGATCTGGCTCATCGCCTTCCCAGATAATAGCCGGTTGATCAGCCTGACTTGCCAAATGCCGGTCCAGGCAGTTGTAACTAACATTGAGTTTAGCGCCTTCAAACCAGCGAATAGATCCTGTTGGAAAGTCAACATCCATGACTTTATCCCACGGTTTATCCCAGCTGAGAAAATGTTCTGCCTGTTCGGCCCAAAATGTTTCAGGGTCGTCAATGGAATGTTGATACATTTCCAGATAGCGATCTTTTGTAATGTGGGCAATGTTGGCTATTTCTGGCTTAACAGGATAAATTTTATCTTCAGACATGTTTTCCCCTCATTTTTTATAGATATACTTCGCTCGATCACGACTGCGCAAACTATACCTTATGTAATTCATTGGCTAATTGCACGATTTTTTTTAAGCGGGTTTGGGTTCCAGTTTTCAATGGCCCAATCAAGTTGCTGTGCAACCGGTGCTTTATTTAATTCATCAGGTGGCGATTGTTTTAATAAAATTAAAAGCTTATGTAAAGTGGAGCTGGCAGATTTAGGGTCTACTGCTGCTGCGAAGGTTTGTTTGCTGAGTTTACATCCCTGTTGGTCGACAATCACAGGAATATGTAGATAGTGCAACTGTTTAAACCCCAGTTTTTGCTGTAAATAAATTTGTCTTGTTGTTGAGTCGAGCAAATCTATCCCTCTAACAACCTCTGTAATCCGTTGGGTATGGTCATCAACAACCACAGCCAATTGATAAGCAATAATCTGATCTTTTCTTTTCAGAATAAAGTCACCATGGACTTGCTGCAAATTTTCAATGACGACACCTTGTAATTGGTCAGTAAAAGTAATTTCGCTATTTTCTGTTTTGATTCGCAAGGCATGGGGCCGGTTTTCTGATAGGCTTTTGTTTCTGCAAAAACCAGGGTAAATAGCAGGACCAGGATTTTTTTGGTGGTATTTGATTAATCCCTTACGAGTGCAGATACATGGAAATAAAAGCTGTTGCTGGTGAAGTTGTTCTAAAGCAGAATTGTACTGTTCAATTTGTTGGCTTTGATAAACGACTTCATTATCCCAGTACAAGCCATAAGCCTCCAGTGTCTTAAGAATGCTATCTGATGCGCCCGGGGCATTTCGCAAACTGTCCAGATCATCGATTCTGAGCAGCCATTTGCCTTTTTTTGATCGAGCCTGTAAATAACTTGCCAAGGCGGCATAAAGTGAGCCGAGGTGTAGCGGGCCGGTTGGTGAAGGTGCAAACCGGCCTATATAGTCTGGTGGGGTAATTACCCCATCTGCTTTTCGCGAATTTCGTCCAAGGTTTTGCAATCAATACATTGCGTTGCTGTCGGCCTTGCTTCCAAACGGCGAATACCAATTTCTATACCGCAGGTTTCGCAATAACCATAATCACCTGATTCGATGTCTGTCAATGCTTCATCAATTTTCTTGATTAATTTACGTTCCCTGTCCCGGGTTCTTAATTCCAGACTAAACTCTGATTCTTGTGTTGCGCGGTCATTAGGATCAGGGAAATTGGAGGCATCATCCTGCATGTGGTGGACAGTACGATCTACTTCTTCCATTAAATCGGCTTTCCAGGCTTGCAGAATCTTTTCGAAATGCGCCAGTTGAGCTTCGCTCATATATTCTTCACCCGGTTTTTCTTCATACGGTTTAAAGCCGAAAAAAGATCCGGTATTTGAATTGTCAGCCATCCATTACTCCTACTTCATTAATTAAACCTGCGCATTTTTAACAGAAACAACGCGTGGTGGCAAGGATTATTGATAGAATTCGCCAATAAAATCACAAATCAAAAATAAATTTACACATGTCAAAAAAAATTGCTACTCGTATGCAGGGCATTTCCCCTTTTTATGTAATGGAGTTATTGCAGCGAGCTAAACAGCTTGAGCAACAAGGCCGTGATATCATTCATATGGAAATTGGAGAGCCGGATTTCCCAACGCCTGCGGGAATTGTAGATGCCGGAATAAAAAGTATTCAAACAGGATATGCGAAATATACCCCGGCAGCAGGATTACCCGCTTTAAGGGAGTGTATTGCCCGGTATTATCTTGATAATTATCAGGTTAAGGTTTCTGCGCAACGTATTTTTATCACCCCTGGCGCATCGGGGGCATTTTTGCTGGCGCTAGGCGTTACCCTCAATGAAGGAGAATCTGTGTTGCTGGCAGACCCTTCCTATCCCTGTAACAGTAATTTTATAAAACTGTTCGGGGGGATACCAAGTTTTGTACCCGTATCGGAAAAATCGGATTATCATTTAACTGCCGAGTTAATCGGCCAAAATTGGACTGAAAATTGTAAGGCTGCTGTTATTGCATCGCCATCTAATCCCACTGGCACGATGTTATCTGATGATGGTCTTAGGGCCGCGATAAATGCGGTAAATCAAAACCAAGGCTACTTTTTATCGGATGAAATTTATCATGGCCTTGTTTACGACAAGTTTGCAGCAACGGCGCTTAAATTTAGCGATGAAGTTTTTGTTATTAACAGTTTTTCCAAGTATTTTGCCATGACTGGGTGGCGAATTGGCTGGTTGGTAGTGCCAGAAGCATTTATTGAACCCGTTGAAAAATTGGCCCAGAATATTTTTATCTCAACATCAACGCATTCCCAGGCGGCGGCTTTGGAGGCATTTACTCATACTAATCTGGCAGAATTGGATCGGCGTAAAATGGAATTTAAGCAAAGAAGGGATTATTTATATACCAAATTGTTGGAAATTGGCTTCAAAATCAGAGCAAAACCTGAAGGCGCATTTTATATTTATGCCGATTGTAGTCATTTTACCCAGGATAGTTTTCTGTTTGCCAAGGATTTACTTGAGGAGGCTGGGGTGGCTATAACCCCGGGGAAAGATTTTGGCCGGCATCAGGCTAACATTCATGTTCGTTTTGCATATACGACATCATTGGAGCGTTTAGAAGAAGGTGTGGCCAGGATTGAACGATATATTGAGAGAAACAAGTGATTACACAAATAACAGCTAAGCAATTACAAGAGAAAATACGAAGTTCTAAAGACTTATTTTTACTTGATGTTCGAGAACCGTTTGAATTTGAATATGGCAAAATCCCTGGCAGTGTATTGATACCGATGAATCAGATTCAGCAAAAACTGCCTGAATTGCAGACTGAACAGGAAATTGTTGTGATTTGTCATCATGGTGTGCGTAGCCAAATGGTTGCTGATTTTCTGGAATATTCTGGATTTAGCCGTATTTATAATTTGATCGGAGGTATTGATGCCTGGTCACAAAAAGTGGATGAAAGTGTTAGACGGTATTGAATGTGTTTCTTTCTCTCCCCACCCAACCCTCTCCATCAGGAGAGGGCTAAAAGAAATGTTTGTTAGGCATTAATAAAAGCCCTCTCCTGATGGAGAGGGTTGGGTGAGGAGAAAATAAAAAACTGCCTTTTAAAGCTGGTACCTTTGTACAATAGTTCGTTTCATATCCGCTTGATAATATTCCTACTAGTCATCGAAATGCCAGAAAACTGTATTTTTGATGAGTTTTTAAAATTTTATCAGGTTAAATCAAGATGAAAATAATCAAGTTTTTTCCAGTAATTTTTGCATTTTTTGTTTTTGATTGTTCTGCGAGTTTTTTTGATAGAGAATCCTGGCTCAGCGAGCAGCAGATAGATAATGTCGAATGGGCTTATGCATCAAATATCTGGTTTATGAAGGTTAATCCAGAGAGTATTTATCGCGTAAACAGCTTGGCGAAACTGGATGTTGTGGAGCTAAGCAGGGAAACAAAAAATGTTTTACCTGAAGATGTTATTTCTCATCGTTCTACAACTGTTTTTTTTGTAAATTTGGTTGTTCAAATGAGTATTGATATGTTTGTTCAATCCAATATTGGCATGAATAGTTATAAAAATTTGTTAATGGGCATGGATTCCATGTTATCTGCAAATAATGATCTTCTTAGCAAGACTGCAAGCCTGAATAATATAGACGTTATAGACAAAGGGATTGCCCCTGACATTAGTGTAAAGGCTGTTGAAAAAATTGATGTTTCGGAAGTGCCTGTACCTAATGGTATCTGGCTATTTATGACTGCCTTTCTGGGTGGCGTTGGGCTTGGCAAGCGATTTAAACTTGCTTGATAAGCTGTCCCATGTCAGTTTGGTTTTGTTGTTTAAAAATTTATCGATACGTTGAGCATTTCCCTCAATTTTCTGGTCAAACTGTTCGATTCGTTCCTGTGGTTTATCTGTTATAAGTGAGAATTGTTCGGGGCGGATAATTTGCGGTCTAATGATAACAACGGTTTCAGTTTTGGAAGAAAAATCATTGGATTTAGAAAACAAGGCGCCTATGATGGGTATATCTTCAAGAAGCGGTACGCCGCTATGATCGCTGGTCAAGTCATTTCTGATCAGCCCACCAATAAAAGCAGTTTGACCATCTTGCACTAAAAGACGGGTACTGACTTCTGTCGTAGTTAAGCTCGGAATGCCATCTTTCAGCGTAGTTTTACTGACTTCCGGGTGAATATCCATCATAATTCGACCAAACCGGTCAATTGATGGCGTCACTTTCAAAATAACCCCGGATTCTATAAATTGAACACTTTCCTGAGTGACCTGATTAATGGTTGTAGTCACTCTATAGCCCGTCCTTTCACCGATGATGACTTGTGCTTCCTGATGTTCCAGCGCCAATAGTTTGGGTGTCGATAAGGCCTGTACTTTACCTTTTTTATTCAAAGCAGTTAGGGTGACCTCAATTTTGTCATTCATATAGGTGAAGAAAAATCCAGGCGGACCTGCAACTGCACCAGATGCAGCAGCTGAAACAATTGATTCGGCAAAACCATTATTTCCAAAACTGCCCTTGCCGTCATTACTGGTAAACGTTCGGCTCCAGTCGACCCCCAAATCCTGGCTGTCATCCAGCGTGATATTTAATATTCTGGCTTCAATCAAAATTTGTGCCGGTTCGTGATCCAGATCCAGCAAAATCGGTTCAATTTGGTCGAGAAATTCCGGCAAATCCTCAACAACCAAGATGCCACGTTCTTCCAGAATATCAATTTGGCCAAATCTGGAAAGATGATTCTCTAAAATATCTGCAATTTTTTTTATATTGGAATATTGAATTTTATAAGTACGGATCTGTTTGAGTCCGCCGGCAATTGTTTTTCCGGCAGTATCACTTTTAGAAATGATGTAGTTTTTATTATGGCGTTCTACAACATATCCGGCAGCCTGTGCCACTGCATAAATGGCTTCTTTTACGCTGACATTATAAAGGTTGACAGAAACTTCGCTTTCCACACCATCAGATAATAAAATATTGACTTTATTTTGGCGCGATAACATTTCATATAACTCGGCGATATCCATGTGGTTGACCGTAATGGATATTTTGTTGCTACTTTTTGCGGAAACGGTTTGATTTAAAGATGCCAGACCAAGCAGGCCGATAAAAAACCAAATGATAAATGTAAATCGCTGTTTCATGATATTGTTCAATTATTGATTGTCGAGAGACAACAAGATTCGTTGGCCATCATTAACAAAAACAGCGGCACGATCAGTAACTTCAACAAGCTTGTAACCCTCAACTTCTTCACCTAGCAGGACAATTTTCCCCTGGATACTGATCATGGAATTATCACCCGCTCGCAAAGTAGCGGTTAGCTTGAGTTTGTTTGCAAACAGACTGTCAGTGTTTTCTGTAACTGTACGAGTCTTTTGCAATTGTTCCGGTTTGGTAAAAGGGTCAAAACGAGGTTTGTCTAATTCTCTGGCTGAAACAGAGGTGATGGTAAATACTGAAAGAATAAACAGCGAACGAAATATCATGTGTTTTCTCCTTCAAATCGGTAAGAAACAAGAGTTAGTTGCATGTGTCTTTCTGAACTTGTATTTGTTGCATTAATAGCAAATTTTTTGACGGTGATTGTGCCTAGGTTTTTTTCAACATCATCAAGCCATTCATATAAATCTAGATAAGAACCGGATATTTCTATAACAAAGGGAAGCTCGTGGAAAAACAGTTTGTTTTCTATAGCTTCTGGCTTAACACTGACCAATGTAATCTGATGTTTTTTAGCGGTGGAGTCGAGTTCACCAATCACAAAAGCAATCAGTTGATTAACAGGGAGTGAAGGATTGGGGCCATTCAATTTTTTGTCCAGTTGATTAATGTTTTGTTGGGTGGAGGCAATGATGGCGCTATAGGCGAGTCCGGTTTGCAATTCGTTTTCGAGTAATTCCAGAGTTTGTTTAGATTGACGAAAATCAGCGAAGGGCTTTTTTAGAATATATAAGTATCCCGCTGCCACCGTTAAAATAACCAGGGAGACCAATAAAAAAGCCAACATTTGTAGCTGCACATTTTTTTGCAAGTAATTGACTAAACGAGCTTTCATATCCTATTGTTAACCAGGACAGCCATTTTGAATTCAACAACCTGGTTGTCTAAAAAATTACTTAAATTTGTTTGTATTAACTTGACATCCGCTATTTCAGGTTGTTGAACTAAATTTTTGACAAAATTGGCCAGAATTGAATAACTCAATGCCTGGCCAGAGATTTCCATATGACTTTCCATTTTCCAGGCTTGTTGTTGAGGGCCTGGATTCAGTTCATCAGGAATAATTACAAAATAGCCGGTTTGTACTGCTTTCGGATTTACTGGAACAACCGTATTGGCCCTAAAAAATTTCCATTTGGTAAACCAGATTTTCGGGTTGATGACCCTGTCAATGGTCAGGAAAATTTGTTTAACGGGCGGGCCGCCACGTAAACTATTAATCATTTTCAGGCGCGCAGTAAGTGATTTCTCCTGCTCTTGTAACAATTTAAATTGCTGTTGTTTCTTTAAATTGAGTTGTTTGTCTTTTTGCAAAAGCCGTACTTTTGACTGCAAATCAGCAAAGTTTTTATTGATCGTGACATATAATCCAGCAAGGACAAGTAAAGTAACGAAAAAGCATGCGAAAAAAAAATTCAGCCATTGTTGAATTCTAAGTCGTTGACGGTAAGAATCGGGAATCAGGTCAAGTTCATGCATGCTGAGCCACTCCTCTTAATGCAAGGCCTGTCGCTACAGCAATGCCGGCCAGAGGGCCAAGGTCGTCAAGCATGTTATTGGAAGAACGAACTGAAAAACCGTAAAACGGGTTGATAGTTTTAACAGGGATCGACAAATGTGTTCCCAATAATTGATCAATTCCTGAAATTCTGGCCAGGCTGCCTAGTAAATAGACTTGTTCTATAGCGCCACCGCGGGTTTCTGAGGCAACGTAAACGAGTACATCCCTGATTTCTGCAGCAAGATTAAAAAATTCCGGTTTGAGGATTTCATGAATGGTTGTTCGAATATCGTTGTCAATAAAATCGGGATTGAATTGATCAGCATCATAGTTGGGTAGGGATAAACCATATTGATGCAGAATGTTTAGCGCCGATTCAGTGCTGACTTCCATCCCTTCAGAAGCAGTTTTTAAAATCGCATTCATACCAAAATTGATTTCCCGGTCCAGTAAAATATTCCTTTCCCAAAGTACCGTGAGATAACTCTTTTCTGCTCCAAAATTCAGCGTTAAGGTTTTTTGGGTGTTATCCTGCTTGCTCATTATGCTAATAAGGCGTTTGATTGCCACGGGGCCAATTTCAAGCGCAACAACTTGTAAGCCACAGCTTGTTAACAGGTCGAGATATGCTTCCACGTCCTGCTTTTTTGCCAGTGCAACCATGGCAATATGTTCAGTATGTTCAGTACTATCTGGATTGATAGGAATATAATCAATAATATTGTCAGCCAAGTCAGTTCCGATACGGTCACGTAGTGCGGTCAAAAGAGCTTCAGAATGTTCTTGGCCCTGAGTGCAGCGATAATTTAAAAACAATAATTTCAGTTTGTTGCTGGGCATTGATGAAATGACTTTTCTGCCCCTAAACCGGTGTTTGCTAAATATAGATGAAATCAGGTTGCGTAAGAGTTTCGGTTCAGCAAATAAGGAATCAATGTTGCTATTGTGGTAATCAGAGCAAGCGGCATGAATTTCAGGATGATTTTCCCTGCTGTTAACTTGTACCATGTTCAGTTTTTCCAAGCCCAAGTCCAGGCCAATCGGGCCTGTTTTGGTTATGTTTAGTAAATCTGATAACCTGGATGTGTGAATATTTTTTAAACCAGTAAGCATGGTTAACCAGTTGAGCTTGGAATCAAAGTGTCAGTTATTTATTGCTCCTTTAAATATAGACCATGCTTGATAAACCGGATGAATTTATAGAAATGTGCAGGAGATTTTTTTGATTTTAGTGTTTTTATTTCTTCTCATCCAACTTTCAGGAGAAGGTTCTTGGCAGAAATAGAAGTTCTCTCATGTAAAATGCATTGCTATGGCGGATTGCCGACAACACAGGACACACCACATTCACAAGTATAGGTTATTGTTAACTTAGGGTTTTTGCTTGTATTTTTGAAATCGCTACTATAAAACCCTGCGTCTTGTACGCTGGAGTCCGCTTTGATAAGAAATCCAAAATTGGATATTTTATTCGAATGCCACAGGCTTACGAGTTTCTGTATATCCCAACTATGCCAACCATCAAAGCTGGGGTTAATTTTTGTAGTCGCTATTGCTTTTATTGAATAGTGGTTGTCGGGCCAGGTCCACGTGGTACTGCCATCAGATGTGTCCCAATTGACACCATCTCTAGCATCCCACCAATCACCAGTACCTTCGATCCAATCTTGTGTCATGCGAAATAGTGAGAAGGATGAAGAGGAAGTCGCATTGGTAACGGAATCCATATACATTTCTAGTGATGCTGTAATAATTTTACTTTCTGGCGGTAGGGAAGATAAATCAAAATAGCCCAGAAAATATTTTTCGGTTGGATTGCCGCTAATGGTCATCCAATTTGATTTGCCAAAATTGTCTTTGGGACTGTTAGCATCAACCCAAGCATCTTTTCCTTCACTACCTGGTTGCAAAATCAAGGTTTGATAAGTTTGATAGACTTTCATTGATTCCTGTTTGATCGAATAAGCTGTCCCATTTGCATCAGTCCCAGTTGCGATGATGGTGACTGGTGAACCATTTTTAGGTGTTATGCTAGTGTTATATTGATATTCTCCTAAAGACCCATTGGTAAAATCAGAATAGCCACTACAATTGGCTTGATTGAGTTGCCAGATCGCATGTTGCAAACCCGCTTCAGCAACATATTTTGCAGTTTGCATTTCCTGATTTCTAACAGCAGATCCAACATTTAACGCGCTTTCAGTAGTCAACTGATATGACAAAACAGCTAAGATTGTTAGTGCTAAAATAACTGGTAAAAGGATATAACCGTTCTGTACTGTATTTTCGGGATAATGCATCATCAAAACCCTCTTATTCGTACTTGAGTATTCAGACTGAAAATTTCTCCATCTGGATTCGTTAGGTCAAGTTTTAAGTCAACAATTTGAGTAGAGTCGCTATCTGTGGTTAGGCGAGTTACGACAAATGAAGAAACATTTTCAACCAGTATGGATTCAATATAATCCTTGCCGGTTATGCTGCCATCGGTATTTTCATCCCAGGGGACCGGCGTTCGTTGATAAAGATTGCCATTTTTTTCATAAAAAACCACAGAATCGTACCAGTCTTCATCAGATTGCTCATCTTCGTCATCGTCTTCGGCTGCATCTTCGTTATTGTTGCCATCACCATCCTCATCAACATCGCAAGCTCCCGAGCAGCCGTCATTGTTCATGTCTGCTGGCGGGTCTTCATCAATTAAGCCATCATTGTCATTATCAACTCCATCGATCCAATCTTCGTTTCTGTTAGTATTAACGAGGAAAGCATAATCTTCATCATCATCATTATTAAAGAAACTGGAAAATTCGGCGCCATATTTTTTGTCATCATCTATATAGGCTATCCCTCGACGACCATCATTATTAGCATCATCTGGTAAATCCTCATCAAATAGCCCGTCGCCATCATTGTCAGCATCGGGTATGCCATTACCATCCAGATCTCGGATATGGTTCAAAGTAACAGCAACAACGCCATGATCATCTGCTGTATCGCCACGGATTGGTGAATTCGCCAAAGGCAGCAGTAAACGTGGACTTTCTTGAATTGTTTTCACCATAAGATTCATGGCAAACTGAGCCTGCCGGGTTAACGCATTTTTTTTTTGTGTTGCTTGAGCGCTTTGCAATCCCATCGCGAGCATACCGTTAATTGAAAGCATAATCAGGCCAGCTATGCTGACAGAGATGAGCAGTTCCACCAAACTTAGGCCTGTGTTGTTACTAGGGTTGTTCATTATTTGTGAAAAGAATTTTTATGAGTTGCTTTTCTAACCTTAGTAGATTAAAGCGATCATACTAAAAGTTTTTATTAGAATAGGAATTATAAGTTCAGGTGTCTAAAATGAGGGCTGGAAGCAACTAATCCACTCATTTCTCTTTGCCATCATGATGGCTTTATTGTTTTTCCTCTATTTTCAATTCTGGTTTGTCGGTTTCTTAAATCATATCTATACTTAATTGCAATTACAGTTGGGAATAGAGCAAATCTCATTCATAAATGAACTTATCCGTTAGATTTTTTGTTTTTTTGCAAGCTGCCTTGTGGGTGCTGGGAAGTCTGAGTGCCCAGGCAAAAATGATCCGCTGGGTGGATGCAAACGGGGAAATTCATTACGCGGATCAGGTACCGCCGGAACAATCAAAATTTCGTCGTGAGACTTTGAATAAGCAGGGTTTTGTTGTTGATATCACCGCAGCAGCTAAAACCAAAGAGCAGCGGGCATTGGAAAGGAAGCTTCGGAAGTTACGAAAAAAAATGGAGAAAATTGTAGCGAAAAAAAAATCACGTGATCAGGTGCTGCTGGCTTCTTTTCGTTCGGTTGAAGATATTCGGCAACGATTATCAGAAAAACTTTGGGCTTTGACAACGCTGCAAAATATCGCGCAGGGTAATTTAAAGCGGTTAAAAAAACAATTGAGTGCGCAATATAAAAACGCTGCCAGATATGAACGCGAAGGCAAAGCAGTGCCTAAAAACATGCTGAAAGAGATTGAGTCTACGGAAAAGCAAATTCGTGTCGCTCAGCTTGAAATGGGTAAGCTGATTGAGAAAAAACAAATCGAGCGCAGAAATCTGGAATCTGACATTGATCGGTTTATCTTTTTGACCCAGCCCCGGGATGGCGAGTATATCTCGGCTGATGATCAGCCAGAACTCATTACTGCGTCAGATATTGGACTTTTTACTTGTAAAAGTGAAACTCAGTGTGATATTGCTTGGGAATTTGCTCATGAGTTTGTCGTGAAAAACTCAACCACAGATCTGGATATCGCCGCAGAAAATCTGATTATGAGTTATGCGCCGGCAAAGGATACTGATTTGAGCCTTTCCATTGCTAAATTACGCAGTGATGACGAACCCACTAAAATTTTCTTGGATATTCGTTGCCGCAAATCTTTGCATGGAGATCAATTATGTGCCAGTGAACTTTCCCGACAAATCAGATCTTCATTTTATCCTTTTATTGAGTCTTCACTAGCGAGCGACCAAAAGCGTACCAACGCCCTGGTCAGTAAATAATTCCAGTAGCAATGCATGTTCAACCCTGCCATCGATGATATGCACACTTTTAACCCCGCTTCTTAATGCTTCAGTTGCGCAGTGAGTTTTAGGGATCATTCCACCTGCAATGGTGCCATCGGCAGTTAAATCAGCAATGTCATTAATTGAAAGACCGGTTAACAGCTGGTTTTGTTTGTCCAGAATTCCCGCAGTATTGGTCAGCAGGATCAGCTTTTCCGCTTTTAATACTTCAGCGATTTTTCCGGCAACCAGATCGGCATTGATGTTGTAAGAACGGCCATCTTCACCCACACCTATTGGAGCGATAATAGGAATAAAGTCACTTTGACCCAGCATGTCGACCACAGCGGGATCAATACTGTCGACTTCCCCAACATGCCCCAGATCAATAATTTCCGAGGCTTTTTCGGGGGAGTTTTTTTGCATATTGATTTTTCTGGCGCGAATAAAATCACCATCCTTGCCAGTCAGCCCCACGGCACGGCCGCCGTGTTGATTAATCAGGTTGACAATTTCCTTGTTAACCAAGCCGCCGAGTACCATTTCCACGACATCCATGGTTTCCCTGTCAGTGACGCGCATGCCATCAATAAATTCAGTGGTTTTACCAAGTTTTTCAAGCAAGTTACCAATTTGTGGGCCGCCACCGTGGACCACAATCGGATTAATTCCCACCAGCTTCATTAAAACGATATCTTGTGCAAAACAATGCTTGAGTCGATCTTCGGTCATGGCATTTCCGCCATATTTAACGACCACAGTTTTGCCCTGAAATTTTTGAATATAGGGTAAGGATTCGATTAGAACATGGGCAATCCGAAGATGCTGATTGGGATCTGGCTTTTGGCTTGGTGGCATTTCTTGGCAATGTATGGTTGATATTGGCCAAGATTTTATCATTAATCCTGAAAGATGGGGGCGATGCTTCTACATTGGTTGCAACGGTCAAAAAGCAAGGTCAATCAGTTGTCCCTAAAATGGCAAATTAAGATCTGGCTTGATTGATAACATTAATTGTTTGAATTGATCCTGGATGCGCTTTAGTGCTTCTTGGTTGTCAGCCTCAAAACGCAGTACCAGAGATGGCGTCGTATTAGAGGCTCTTACTAGCCCCCAGCCATCTGGAAAATCAACCCTTAAACCATCAATGTCGATGATTTTACCCTGGGCAAAATTGGCTTGATCTTGTATTTTGGAAACAAAATCAAATTTTTCATCATCAGCAATGGAGATATTAAGCTCTGGGGTATTGATGCTGTCAGGGTAGCTAGAAAAAACTTCATGACTGTTTCGACTGTCAGCGGAAAGAATTTCTATCATTCTTGCGGCTGCGTACAGGGCGTCATCAAAACCAAACCAGCGGTCATTAAAGAAAATATGTCCACTCATTTCACCGGCCAATTTTGCCCCGGTTTCTTTGATTTTGGCTTTCATCAGGGAGTGGCCGGTTTTCCACATAATCGGGCGGCCACCGAATTTCAGGATTTGTTCTTCGAGATGACGGGAGCATTTAACGTCATAGATTATTTCTGAGCCTGGTTTACGGTCCAGAACATCTTTGGCAAATAACATCATTTGCCGGTCAGGCCAGATAATTTCACCTTGGGTGTCTACAATTCCCAATCTGTCGCCATCACCGTCAAAAGCAATACCCAGATCGGCTCCATTATCCTGTACCGCTTGAATCAATGCTTGCAGGTTTTCAGGGTTGCTTGGGTCGGGATGGTGATTCGGGAAGTTACCATCAATCTCGCAATATAATTCAATAACTTCACAGCCCATGGTTTTCAGTAGCGTCGGGCCCAATTCTCCTGCAACGCCATTACCGCAATCAACAACCACTTTCATGGGGCGGCCAATACGAATATCATCAGTCAGCATGCCGATGTATTCATTTACAAACATATTATTCTGGTCTATCGTTCCTTCTTCGCCAGTCGCAAAATCATTATTTTCAATTCGTTGTTTGAGCATTTGAATTTTATCGCCGGACAGGGTTTCACCGCCAATGACAATTTTTAAGCCATTGTAGTCGGCAGGGTTGTGGCTGCCAGTGACCATAACGCCGCTATGACCATCGCTGTGCTGAACAACAAAATATAATACTGGGGTTGGCACCATGCCCAGATCCAGAACATTCAAACCAGTTGAGATAATGCCTTTTGCCAGCGAGTCCGCCAAGACAGGGCTGGAAGTTCGGCCATCTCTGGCAACCACAATAGTTGAACAGTTTTGTTCTTTTGCTTCGGAAGCAACGGCACGGCCCAGATCGTAAACGAATTCCTTGGTTAGGTTTTTGTTTGCTATGCCACGTATATCATAGGCGCGAAACATGTTAGAAGTTTCATCACTTGCCGTTTCGGTAATGAGGTCAGGTGCTAGCGATTGAATTTCGATATCTTCGGGTTTATCTTTTAAACTTGTTTGTTCCGGAATAGGCGGTATTTCATCAGGCAAGTCAGTGTCAGTTGATTCCGTTTCAAATACTTCTATTCCTTCCTTGGCGTTCAGAAATGTCAAGCCTTCTGGTTCAGATTCTGCTTCCGGTTCTGGCGGGGACTCGTCAAAAAAGCTGGACAGTCCCATATCTTCATCATTGCTTTCAAAGTCGCCGCCTTCATGCTCCAGGACTCGTTTAAATTGCACAAGGGTAGAAATACTTGCGCGCATTTCATTGAGGGTGATTGGGTAATTACCCAAAGGCTTGTTGGTCATTAAATCTTTTACAACTTTTACAACGCTGCTCATGTCTTCGCGCAGCATCGCGGTGATACGGCGAAAGCCAAAAAGAAATGCGAGTGCGGCAAATAATAGTGGAATCAAGATGATGGCGCTTATAATACCCAGATCGGACAGGCTCAGTTGATTATTGTCCCAAAATTGAATTTTCCAGTTTGTTTCTGGAATACTGATTTCTTCCGCGCTTGAAGTTTCCATCAACGATTTATCGCCAGAGCTATGTAACACGATTTTATCTTGTTTAAGGATTGCAAGACTTTGTTTTGGCACCAAGGCATCAATACTTTTTTTCAAAAAATCGTATTGCAGGCTGGCCAGAATAACCCCGATGACTCTGCCACGATCTTTGATTTGTCGGGCAATGGCAAGATGCCGGTGCTGGTCAGCACCCTGAATAACGGCGGGTTGATGCTTTTTAGCCGTTTCCCGAACCAGATCAAGGTCTGCAAAGCCCATGTTTGGAACATTGATTTTATCGACAGTTGCAGAATCTGGAATCAATATCCGAACGATCATTGCACCAGGCAGGTAGGTTTGCATTTTGCTGGCGATTCCTTTCATAGCCAGTTGGTTAGTTGCGTTGACGGCTGCAATTAATTCAGGGTTTTCTGCCATTTGATCGAGCATTTGGTTGAGTACGGTGATATGCCCGGAGATATTAAAAGCGATTCCTTTGGATAGGCTGGTTCTAGCCTGTTCATTAGCTTGTGATATCTGGGCTTTTGAAAACCAATAGACACCACCTCCCACCAAAAGGATGAGTGAAACAGCCAGGATGCCTAAAACTGAAAAAATACGAACCATACATTTACTCCGTCAATAAGGAACGACTAATGTCGTCCGGTATGTCCAAAACCACCCTCACCCCGGTGACTATCATCAAATTCAGTAACCATTTCAAATTGTGTCTGGACGATGGGAACAAACACCATTTGTGCGATTCGTTCGCCTATTTGGATGGTAAACTGGTCGTTGCCCCGGTTCCAGCAGGAAACAAAAACTTGACCCTGATAATCAGAATCAATTAAACCTACCAGGTTTCCCAGTACAATGCCGTGTTTATGACCTAATCCTGATCGAGGGAGTAAAACAGCCGCTAGTGTTGGGTCGGCAATATGGATTGCAAAGCCGCTGGGAATGAGTGTGGTTTCACCTGGCTTCAATGTGACTGGTTTATCAACACAAGCCCTGATATCAAGTCCAGCAGAGCCTTGTGTGGCATATTCCGGGAGTGGAATATCATTGCCCAGTCTGGAATCAAGGATTTTTAGTTGTATTTTTTTCATCTAATTTCTCAGCAATTAATTCGATTAACTTTTCAGCCAATCTTTTTTTATTCATCATTTCAAAGTTTTGTTTGCCCTGGTGCCAGAATACTTGCAGTGCATTATTGTCATCTTCAAAACCGCCAGATTCTTTACCAACCCAGTTTGCAGCGATCATATCCAGATTTTTTCGTTCCAGTTTGCCTCGGGCATATTTTTCCAGTTCTTGGGTTTCGGCGGCAAAACCTACTGTAAACGGCCGCTGTTTTAAGTGGGCTACCGCACTTAAAATATCTTTGTTTTTCCGCAAAACTATAGTCGTTCTATCCGCCTGTTTTTTTATTTTTTCTTCTTTTATTTGGTCAGGGCTGTAATCTGCAACAGCTGCGGCGCCAATATATACATCGTAAAGACCTGCCCGTTGCAGAACTTCTTCATACATTTGCTGCGCGGTTTCAACATTAACCAGGTTGGTTTTAGCTGGCGCAGACAATGACACAGGGCCGCTAACCAAAGTAACGGACGCGCCTTGATTAATTGCCGCTTCTGCCAAAGCATAGCCCATTTTTCCAGAGCTGCGATTAGAGATATATCGCACCGGGTCTAACGGTTCACGTGTTGGCCCTGCACTAATTAAAACCGACTTTCCTTGCAGTGGCGAAGATGAACTGCCAGTTAATAAATGGTTGCAAATTTCTTCTGGTTCTGACATGCGTCCAAAACCTTGTTCTCCGCAAGCCTGGTCTCCGGATTCCGGGCCTATTATTGTCACGCCATGATTTTGCAATTTTTTGATATTATCTTGGGTGACGGTTTTGTTCCACATTGCCTGGTTCATTGCGGGTGCGATATAAACCGGGCATTCAGCGGCAAGATACAAGGTGCTAAGCAAGTCATCGGCAAGGCCGTGGCTGAATTTGGCAATAATATCAGCAGTTGCCGGTGCAACAATCAGTAAATCTGCCCATCTAGCCAGATTAATATGGCCCATGGCATTTTCCTGTTCGGTATCGAGTAACTCAGTAGCAACGGCATGGCCGGAAAGCGCCTGAAATGTTAATGGCGTAACAAATTTTTCAGCAGCATGAGTTAGTACAACGCGTACTTCGGCATTTTTTTTGCGTAATAGCCTGGCTAGCTCCGCAGTTTTGTACGCAGCAATACCGCCGGAAACGGCTAATAAGATTTTTTTGTTAATTTTGCTTACCACAACTCGGTTAATTCATTGGATATTATGGCAAGTCTAGACAATTTCTTCTAA
>Ga0256841_1001819_pt1 | contig 17632 bp, 15 predicted proteins | sample 356308metaG_FD_185971 | JGI IMG/M metagenome (GOLD analysis project Ga0256841, IMG submission 185971) | Hydrothermal vent microbial communities from Mid Atlantic Ridge, Atlantic Ocean - 356-308 | ecosystem: Environmental > Aquatic > Marine > Hydrothermal vents | place: Atlantic Ocean: Mid... | reverse complement strand
AGTTTCATTTTGGTATCTGTTACTTATTTATTTTTAAATTTAAATATAACTTTATTTTATTTCAACAATATCATCTTTTTTGTTTGTGAAAATTTCCCGGCAGTTAAACGGTAAAAATACATTCCGCTTGCTACTTCCCGGCGCCAAGATTCCAGAAACTCCGGTTAACACTCATCTGCGAAAAATTAAAAGCACTTTTTAGGATATTTATATATGATCCAGCTTGTTGTCCTTCTCAAACAGGATTTTATAATTTTTGGGGTGGTAAACAAAATTGTAAATTACGTATAATTTTAAATAAACTTGAATTTTTCCGGTATTCATAGAATTATTTATTTAGATTATTTACTAATTAAAAAACGAAAATATTTATGTGGAAATCAAGGGGGAAATTGGGTATCAAAAGCAATAAGGAATTTTCAACGGCGGTTTTCTTTGCCGGTAATTAATTCGTATACGGAGAGAAATATCATCACAAAAACAGCAGAATACATTAAAACGGCAGAGGCAACGGTTACATAAACAAAACCGGGATTTATATACCTGATTCCCCAAATTGAGCCGAATGTAAAAATGACAGAAAGCAAAGGCTCAATCATTAAAAATGTTTTCCAAAAAGAATTAACGAGAGACGTGAAATAAAATATCAAACCGATTGACAAAAATAAAAACGACAAACCCAAAACATGATTGTGTGTGGTCATCAATAATTCACCCAAAGGCTTAGGAAATTTTTCCGGAATATCGAAATCATCACCGTTTCCGGCGGTTGAACCGTTGTAATGTTCTACTGTTCCCTTTACAGAAAAAGATGTATTTTGCGCAAGATACACCAGTCCAACACTCAAACCGATAGAAACGGTAAACAAATAAACAAGCAACAATTTTTTCAGTGTTCCGTCAAGATTACTTAGATTTATTTTCATTTAGTTTCTTAATTTCATTGAACAAAATTGTCAATTTCCGGATTCCTTTGGATAATGAATTTACCGACAACGTTGCGCCTGTTATTACATCTATTGTTTTACCCGGAGTAAAATCGGAATTGAAATCCTTTCCTTCAAATTGCTTGTTCCAAGCGGGATTTTCAACCGCCCCGCCGTATTGTTCACGGTATTTGATTATTTTAATTTTAACTATCTTCCCCCGGGAATCAAAAATTACGAGAAATGTAATCGGCATTACTTTACCTATCACATTATCCAAAATTGCCGTGGCTACAGTCGTACCGTCCCGGATAACATTGAAAACGTAAACATATTTTTTATAAAATCGTTGCCGCACTTGTTTCTCAATAGAGTTTTTAATTTTGCCGGGGATATAAAACTTTTCATATTCAATTTTAACGTTACTTCCAAACCGGTTTTTGAGAATATTTTGCACTTCCCGGGAGATGCCTCCGGCAAAAAGCGGCGTTATGCTTAATATTAAAGACAAAACAACAATATTAATTAATTTACTCATAATTAATTTATTATAATTTTTATTATCAAAACATATAACCGATACCGATATTAAATTGCTTTTCAATGACATCATTTAAATTGCGTTTAAAGGCATAATCCGTTTTCAAAACAATTTCACTTACCGGTTTAACTGACAAACCAAACCTCCGGATGGTTTCCTTTACATTCGATCCACTTACTGCAGAACTGCTTCGTACGAATCCGGAAAATCTGAAAAACGGTATTACATTCCAGCCGGTTTTAAGAATGTTTTTCAAATCGTAACCCAAATCCATGTAAAATCCTGTAAACTTGTTCAATCTTTCCCAATTAAGCTGTGCTATTCCAAATTCGGCTGTGATGTAAAAATTTTCAATCGAATAACGGAAGTGAGCTTCGAATAATTTAAATTGTATATTTGTGGAATCGCCCTTAGCATTATTATAAGAAACGGAAGCACCAAGTAACAAGTTGTTTGTGCCTGTATAATTCATTCTTAGATTGTATAGCAAGTTGCCAGCATCCGCTTTGAATCCTTTATACCTTCCTTTCCTGATACCGTATTCAAAAGAAAAATTATCACTGTTCAAACCTTCGGTAATGCTGAATTTATAGTCGAAACCCGCGAATTTTCCGTAAAGCGCCAAGCCGTTTCCGTACCATGTAGTTGGAATTAAGTACGTATTATATTCCGGTCGCTCAACACCAAAAAACATAGGGGGTTCGTGATATTCGTTAACAATTCCGGCCGGAATTAAAATCACTCCCGCTTGAAAACCCAACCATCTCTTATAGTTGTAATCGATATAAGCTTGTTCAAGCTCCAATTCCCCTTTCCCTTCATCAACTAAATTGTGTTCAAGTTCAACTTCAGATTTAAAAGACCAATTTTCAGTAAAAGAGTGAGAGACAAAAAGAATAAATCTGTGAAAATCCAGTACCGGCGGAGAATCACCGGATAATTTTCTGTTAAAATGAAGTTCGCCGTAACCACCAATGTTTGTCTGTGGTTCAAAAAATTCATCTTGCGCTTCCATGTTTTGAAATAGAAACATTAACGGAAGAAAAACAAATATGTATCTCATAAATTGATAATCCTTTCCTCACTTTTCAGTTCTTATTTATATTTATACTAAATCTAAATAACGGAAAATAAAGATGCAAGACATTTTTTTACTTTTGTAAATTATTTGCCCGGGAAAGCTTTGAAGAATAAAAATATCGGTTATGAAGTGCACACCGAAAGCGGATAGTTAAAACATCCTTAAATAAAAAAATGGCGGCTCAAGTGAACCGCCATATAAAATTAATTAATACAGTGGAATAATTTTAGAATAATACAACAATTAATACCCGGTTATTTACCTGAATCTTTTTTCTTGAAATCCAATGAAATGGAATTGATACAATAACGTTTACCGGTTGGAGCCGGACCGTCATCGAAGACGTGCCCGAGATGTCCGCCGCATCTTGCACAAACCACTTCGGTTCTAATCATTCCGTGACTTGTATCAGTTACATATCGAACGCTGTTTTCCGATACAGGTTGCCAGTAACTCGGCCAGCCGCTTCCCGATTCGTATTTGGTTTCGGAGCTGAACAATTCGTTACCACATGCGGCACATACGTAAATTCCCGTTTCTTCGTTTTTATAAAATTTACCGGTGAAGGGCCTTTCAGTCCCCTTTTCCCTTAGAACCCTGTATTGTTCGGGTGTTAAAATTTTCTTCCATTCCTCTTCGGATTTTTTTATTTCAACCATATTTTCCCTTTCATCTGTTTTTTTATTTTGTGTAGAATCGTTAACAGCCATGGATTCAGAAGCTGCCGACGGTGAATTTGTATTGCAAACAAATGCAAATCCCAATGCGATTAAAATTATTATCCAAATATATTTCTTCATAGTATTTCCTCTTTTTTGGAGCTAATATCTTGTTTTTAAGATCGAAAATCAAGGTAAAAGAAAATCCACATTTGCCAAAACCGGGATTAATCAGCTTTAAGTTTTAATTTTTTGACTTTACAAAAAGTTTAACAAGATTGATTTTCGTTTTGGTTGAATGAAGAATGAGAAAGTTAAAATTATCAATTTGTATTTTCTCACCCTTGGAAGGAATCCGTCCAAGTTTTGTAATTATAAAGCCGGCTATCGTTTCGTAATCGCCCGGGGGAATTTCAAGATTAAACTCTTCATTTAATTTATCGAGTTCAACTTTTCCGCTTACCACAAATGTTTTTTCATCAATTTTTTTGCACACCTCTTCTTCAACGTCGTACTCATCCCTTATTTCACCGAACATTTCTTCAATAATGTCTTCAATTGTGATTAACCCCGCCGTACCGCCGAACTCATCAACTACAATTGCAATTGAGATTCTTTTGTCCAAAAATTCGTTTAACATTTCAAGTGTTTTTTTCGTTTCGGGTACAAAAGTAATTTCTTTCATAACGGATTTTAAATCTTCGGGCGCTTTGAACATATCGTAAGCATAAACCACGCCTTTAATATCATCCAAACTTTCACCGTAAACCGGAAGTTTTGAAAAGCCGGATTCAATAAAAGTCTGAATTACTTTTTCAATCGGTGTGTTGATTTGTACTCCAACAATCTCAATTCTGGGAGTCATTGCCTCGTAAATTTTCTGTTCGCCCAAATCAATAATTTTTTTAATTACATCCGATTCGTCTTCGGCTACTTTCCCCGCTTCCGAGCTCTCGTCAATCAAATCGTGTATATCTTCTTTTTCAAAAACTTGAACGGCTTCACTGTTATCGGTTTCTTGAATACTTGTAACCAATGCGGTTATTGAAGAAGTGAACTTCACAAGCGGATACAACAGCAAGGTAAACAATCTTACCGGAACCGCAGCCAGCATTACGAACCGGTCTGCAAATTCCCTTGCAAAATATTTCGGTATTAGTTCACCGAAGAGTAAAAGAATTACGGATGAAACCAACAATATTACAAAATCGTTCAATCCAAACACTTTATATAAAAATACCGTGAATATGGAAGCAAAGGCAATGTTAACAATATTATTGCCGATCAAAATGGTTGAAAAAAATATATGCGGATTTTTGATGTAGTATAAAATATTTTTTGCATTGAAATTTTCTTTCCGCGCGGCAATTTCGATTTTAATTTTATTGGAAACCACAAACGCCAGTTCCGAAGAGGAAAAAAATCCGCTTAACAAAACCAAAAATACCAACGCTACAATTTCCAATATCATTTTTTAATAAACTTTTTCAATTTTAATATTTTGAATTATATATTTTAATTCATTACCGTCATCATCGAACACCAGTTCGGCATCAACTTTTTTATCGGGATTTAAATCCGGTACAAGTGAAAGTCCTTTTATTGTTGAGAATAACAGTTTTCTGTATTCACCGCTTTGTCCCTCTTCCCGCACCGTTGGTTTGATGAAATAAACGGTTTTTCCGTTTTGTTTTATTTTAATTTGTGTAAAGAGCAAATCGCTCAATGTGTAGTTACCGTTTTCCGGTTTTATTTTTATTTCACCGCTTATGTTGAACCGTGGTTCCGAGCCGGGCATTAAATTTATCCAGCTGTAAATTTTAAGAACCTCTATATTCATTTCTTGTTCAGGTAATGATTTTTTTGCCGGAATGTTTTCCCCTTCTTTTTGAATTTTGGTTGTTGAACAACCGTAAAAGATAAAGCCGATTAACAATAACACTGGAAACAATTTTCCGTTCATCATAAAAATCCGTTTGCTTAATTTCTAAAATACCGATGCTTCCTGATAAACTCCGAATACTTCTTTCAATTCATCCACCATTTCTCCGAGTGTTACATAATTTTCGGCAGCTTCAATCAAAACAGGCATAAGGTTTTTGTTATGTACCGCTGCATCTTTAATTTTTGCGAGTGAAGATTTCACTTTGGCGTTATCACGTTTTCGCCTTAGTTTTGCCAATCTTTCTTTTTGTTTAATTTCCACTTCCGGTGGTATTTGTAAAATAGGAATATCCGGTTGTTCTTCCTCTTCAACAAACTCGTTTACTCCTACTACAAATTTTTCTTTTCGTTCCAATTCTTTTTGATAGCGGTAAGCCGCATCGGCAATTTCCTTTTGGAAGTAACCGGATTCAATTGCCGGAATTACTCCACCTAGTGAATCTATTTCGGCAAATATTTTTTCGGCGCCTTGTTCCATTTTATCCGTTAAAGCTTCAACATAATAACTGCCGCCGAGCGGATCGACCGTATTGATAACGCCGGTTTCGTATGCAAGAAGTTGTTGGGTTCTGAGTGCAATTTTAACAGCTTTTTCCGACGGAAGCGCCAGTGTTTCATCCATCGAATTAGTATGGAGCGATTGCGTTCCGCCAAGAACAGCCGCCATTGCTTGAAATGCAGTCCTCACGATGTTGTTTTCGGGTTGTTGCGCCGTTAAAGTGCAACCGGCGGTTTGGGTGTGAAACCGTAGCCACCATGAGCGCGGATTTTTTGCACCGTATTTATTTTTCATTCTCTTTGCATATATTCTGCGCGCAGCCCTGAACTTGGCAATTTCTTCAAAGAAATCGAGATGGGAGTTGAAGAAAAACGAAATTCGCGGAGCAAAACTGTCCACGTCCATTCCCCTTTCAATACAAGCTTCGATGTATGCAAAACCGTCGGCAAGCGTGTAAGCAAGTTCCTGTACGGCAGTCGAGCCGGCTTCACGGATATGATATCCGCTCACGGAAACCGGATTCCATTGCGGAACATGTTCCGTTGTAAATTCGATCATATCGGTAATGATTCTCATTGACGGATGCGGCGGATAAATAAATTCTTTTTGAGCAATGTATTCTTTTAAAATATCGTTTTGCAAGGTTCCGCGCAGTTTTTCAAAAGGGACCCCTTGCTTTTTGGCAACTGCAAGATAAAAAGCGAAAATCATTGCAGCCGGAGAGTTTATCGTCATCGAAGTGGATACTTTATCCAGCGGAATTCCTTCGAAAAGGGTTTCCATGTCTTCCAAAGATGAAACGGCAACACCGCAAATACCAACTTCGCCCCGGCTGAATTCATGATCGGAATCGTATCCCATCAAGGTCGGTAAATCGAACGCCACGGATAAACCGGTCTGACCGTTTTCCAATAAGTATTTGAATCTTCTATTGGTATCTTCCGGTGTACCGAATCCGGCGAATTGACGCATTGTCCAAATTTTTCCACGGTAGCCGTTTGTATGTATTCCGCGGGTAAACGGAAATTGCCCGGGGAAACCGATATCTTCCATATAATCTTTGCCTTCAACATCATCCGGGGTGTAAAGGGCTTTTACTTCTTCACCGGAGACGGATGTGAACTTCATGCCTGTTGTTCTTGCATTTTTTAGGGCTTCAAGATATTCTTCTTTTGCCTTTTTATAACGATTGTTATTCATAATTCCCCTTTCAATTTTTAGAATCTTTTTCTTTATAAAATAAAATATAATAAAGTGCCGGTTATTATTCTACATATTTATTAAATCCGTTTTTTGCGTGCCTTATCATAATTTAATGCGAGTTGCTTTTTACGTGTAAGCTTTATGTTAAACAATATTTCCGGAGATGACTTCATGAGCCCGGGGAATTGGTTGCCCGCTCGTGCAGATTTTAAAGACATCGACTGAGGCACAAAATAAAATAATTACTACTGGTGTGGGGTAACATCTCGCCACATCTTTAACTTTATGTTATTAAATTTTTAATATAGTAAATCAAAACAACATTGTCGAGGAGTGGTCCTCGACAACAGTAGAAATTCCGTAGAAGTGTGGAGCTTTACGGCAGGCGAATTGCGAATGCAATCATCATTTTACCACAGGTGATGCGCTTATAAAACTTAAACGGTTATATCCGACATTATATAGTTGACGTGACACAAGCATCACTTAATTATTATTTGGTTTTATACTTTTTTAATATGAAATATAAAGCTATCACTATTATACTACTAAACATTATAATAGTATCCGCAAATTTTCCAGTAATTACATCGCTATAACTTAAAATTGCTGAAACAATAATAACCAACAGTATAGCACCACCAATAATTTTATTTTGTTGTTTATTCATTACACACTCCTAATTTACCCTGGTGGCGAGGTCCATACCTCGCCACCCCCTTTAACTTTATGTTATTAAATTTCTAATATAGTAACTCTATAAAACATTGTCGAGGAGTGGTCCTCGACAACAGTAGAAATAACTTTGAGTGTTTGCCAAATTTACGAAAATAGAAATAAATTTTATTCGTCACGGTGTGACCATGACTGCCTTGGAGCAGTTCAACTTATTAAGTATTTTCATACCGGCAATAAATTCCGTAAAGGTGTGGAGCTCTACGGCAGTGGGAATACTTACATCAAATAAATTTAAAAATAATATTAAAATAAGTCTAAAATAAAAAGCAACAATCCAAGTATTCCCAAGAAAATCATAACATATACAACAAAAACATGCAATTTCATCCATAAAGGTTCATCTTCTGTTTTTCCACCAATAATCAAGCGAATTATTGTTCCAAAAATGCCAATTGCAATAAGCGCTAAATAATCTGTATTCATTTTTGCTCCTATTGCATTAAACTAATGCCCCACCCAAAACCGGAAACATTCCATTGATGGCGAGGTCCACACCTCGCCACCCCCTTTAACTTTATGTTATTAAGTATTTAATATAGTAAATCAAAACAACATTGTCGAGGAGTGGTTCTCGACAACTTTAGAAAATGGGATAAATACATAGTACCGCAAACAAAAAAGCCGGTAATATGATGTACCGGCTTAAAAATTCCGTGTATGTTTTTCCTAAACAAGTTTCAGATTTGCAAATTTGGTAAGCAATGTTTTTCTGCCAACGTTTTCAAAATCGACAGTAACTTTTTGCATATCGCCATTACCGACAATCTGCAGTATTTTGCCGCGCCCGAAAATATCGTGTACAACTTTACTGCCAACGCGCAACGATCTTCTTTCCTGGTTAAAATCATCGTAACTTTCCTGGTAGAATTCATTGTAGTACGAAGCTTTTTTTCTTCCGCCTTTTCTGGAACCGGCTTTATTCAATTCGGTAAAAGTTTCGGGATTCAATTCTTCCAGAAATCTCGATTTGCTTTGGTATGCAACTTCACCGAATCTGTAACGCGAGCGGGCATAGGTAATAAATACTTTTTCCTGTGCCCTTGTAATTGCAACGTAAAAGAGGCGTCTTTCTTCATCAATTTTGGAATCCGAATCGAATTTGGGATTGAGCGGGAAAATGTCTTCTTCGCAACCGGTGATGAATACAACGGGGAATTCAAGTCCTTTTGCGGCGTGAATTGTCATCAGCGTCACTTTGTTTTCTTTTTCATCATATTGATCAGCTCCGCTTAAAAGCGAAACTTCGGCTAAAAAGTCGTGAATCGTAGCACCTTTGTTTTCTTTGGCGAATTGCTGAATAGCTGCAAGCAATTCTTGAACGTTTTCGTATCTTTGAAGCGATTCGGGTGTGTTTTCCTCTTTGTACATTCGCAAAATACCCAATTCATCCACCAAAGCCGCCATCAATTCGGGCAACGACAGTTTGTCTTTTAATTCTATGTATTTATTCAGTAATAATTTAAATTGTTTAACATTTTTCTGTATCCTTTCCTTAACTTCTATCACTTCAAAAACCCGCGCCATTGTGGTGAAGAGATTAATATTCAACTTACGTGAAAAAGCGATCATTTTACTAATTGACGTATTGCCTATTCCACGTTGCGGGAAATTCATAATTCTCAATAAACTTTCTTCATCATTTTGATTTGCCAGCACGCGCAAATACGCTATCAAATCTTTAATTTCCTTTCTTCTGTAAAATTCCACCCCGCCGATAATTTGGTAAGGTATTTTTTCCCTCCGGAGCGCTTCTTCCAAAGCTCTGGATTGGGAATTTATTCTGTATAAAATCGCAATATCGTTAAACGAAATTTTGCGTGATGAAACTTCCTTTTTTATTTGCTTTGCAATTTGAAAAGCTTCATCTTTTTCATCGGAGCAACGGATAATTGTCAGCTGTTCGCCGTCGTTGTTGTTCGTCCACAATGTTTTTTTAATTTGATCGGCATTGTTTTTTATTACGGAATCTGCAGCCGCCAGAATTGTTTTTGTCGATCTGTAATTTTGTTCGAGTCTGAAAACTTTCGCTTTCGGAAAATCCTTTTGAAACTCGAGCATATTGCGTATATCGGCACCGCGCCAACCGTAAATGCTTTGTGCATCGTCGCCCACAACGCAAAGTTTAACGCGCGATGTAGTGAATAACTTCAGCAATTCGTATTGAGCCCTGTTGGTATCTTGGAATTCATCGACCAGAATAAATTTGAATTGTTTTCTGTATTTCTGTAAAATTCTCAAGTGATTGTTAAACAACTCAATCGGTTTCAATAACAAATCGTCAAAATCCATTGAGTTGTTTTCTTTGAGTTTTTTGTTGTAATTCAAAAATATCTCGCCTATTTTCTTTTCAACGGGGGTTTGGGCAATGTGACTCAAATATTCGTCGGGTGTAATCATCTGGTTTTTGAGAAAACTTATTTTATGTTGAACTCCCGACGGTGTTAACGATTCGTGATTAATGTTATATTCTTGCATTATGTTGTTTACAAGTGAAACGGAATCGTCCCGGTCGTAAATGGAAAAATTCGAATCGTAACCCAGTTTTGCGGCTTCTGCTCTCAAAATTCTGGCAAAAATGGAGTGAAAAGTTCCCATCCATAATTGATTTGCCTTGGCGCCGATTAATTTTTTAATCCTTTCCTTCATCTCCTGGGCGGCTTTATTGGTGAAAGTTAAAGCCAAAATGGAAGAAGGTTCGTATCCTTTATCGATTAAATATGCTATTTTGTAGGTTAACACTCTGGTTTTACCGGAACCCGCTCCGGCTACAATCATCGAAGGTCCGTTTATATACTCAACAGCTTCACGTTGTTCTTCGTTTAATGCATTTTTTAGATTCACTGAAACACCTCAATTTTTTTGGAAGTGCAAAAATAATAATAAAGGCTCCGAATTCCAAAATTTATACGAAAAAAACGACAAAATGTTTCATTTTGATACACCTTTGTCGTTATTTTTATACAATTTTATAGCATTTTTTATTACAAACCGATGGAATTTTCAAATTGAATACGAATGCAGAGCATAAGTTGAAGTATTTTGAAAATTAACTACAAAAGTTGAATTTTACGTTCTTCCGAATCTTTTGTCGAATTCTTCAAGCGGAATTTTGATTACAATCGGTCTTCCGTGCGGACAAACATACGGCATTGAAGTGGCGAAAAGTTGATCGACCAACAAACGCATTTCATCGTGGGAAAGTCTGTCGCCTGCTTTAATAGCCGCTTTACAAGCAAATGAAGCCGCAAGATTATCCCGTGTTTCAAGTTTTTTCTCACGCTGGTTTTTTCTGTATTCATCCAAAATATCCAGCAAAGTGTCCACCTCGGTACCAACTTTAACATCGGGCGGAACACCGTCTATCACCAAAGTATTTTTACTGAAAAATTTAAGCTCGAAACCCAATCTGGTTAAATAAGGTTCTATTTCTTTTACCAATTCGAAATCCGCCGGATCGAGCCGGATTGTTTGCGAAAACAAAAGTTGTTGTGCAAAAGGTAAATTCGTTTCTAAAGATTTAAGCGCTTTTTCGTATAAAATCCTCTCGTGAGCCACATGTTGATCGATAATCATCAATCCGCTTTTAATTTGAGTAAGAATATATTTGTTATGAAGCGAAACCAAAAAGGGGGAATCGGGTTTACCACCGGTTCCGGGCTCATCGCTCGGTGTGTGGTAAACTTCTTTGTTCTTTTCCTCGAATGGGTGGGTTACTTCCCCTGCAGGTGCTGCGGCTTTAATCTCTTTATCCATCGAACCGAACAGCATATCGATTTCATCTTCGGAGAAAATGCTTTCACGTTTTTCCCTTTTGGGTGGCGACGGTCTTGACAGAAATCCGGGTCTGTCGTCAAAATCGTTGCGCTCCGTTTTCCGGTTCTCAAATTTCAATTTATCGCGGTCGTTCCGGTCTTTGTCAAAACTCATTGCGGGCGTCAAATCGAACAATCCGATACTCTTTTTAATCACCGAATTGACAAAAACATAAATATCTTTTTCATCTTCGAATTTCACTTCCAATTTGGAGGGGTGAATGTTAACATCCACGCGGGAAGGATCGAGAGACAAAAACAAAACGAAAAACGGATAGTCGCCTTTTTCCAATAAATGTTCGTAAGCGGAAAAAACCGCGTGGTTAACCGATTTGTTGACAACAAATCTTTTGTTGATGTAAAGATACTGCTCGCCTTTGCTTTTTTTGAGATAAGTCGGTTTGGCAATGTAGCCGGTGAGCCCAAGAAAATCGGTGATTTCCTTAACTTCAACAACGGCATCGAAAATATTATCGGCAAAAACTTGCATCATCCGGTCTTCAATTGTTCCGGCGGGAAAATCGAATTCGATATCATCTTCAATGAATAACTTGAATGAAATTCCGGGATGCGGAATGGCTGATTTTTTAAATGTTTCGATTATATGTTTCAGTTCCGTCGCATTCGATTTCATAAAATTGCGGCGGGCGGGTGTGTTGTGAAACAAATTTTTAACTGAAATGGAAGTGCCCTGCGGAAAACTTCCCTTTTCTTTAAAGATTTCGGAAGCTTCGTCGTTTTTGATTAAAGTTCCCAATTCATCGTCTTCCCTTCGGGTTTTCAATTCGAACAAACTTACGGCTGCAATTGAACTTAACGCTTCACCGCGGAAACCGAATGTATTAATTGCTTCCAAATCTTTATAATCGGAAATTTTGCTGGTTGCGTGCCTTTGAATGCAAAGAACCGCATCCTCTTCGCTCATTCCAACCCCGTCGTCAACAACCTGGATTAACGATTTACCTGCACGCTTGATGAATACTTCAATATTTTTTGCTCCGGCATCAATCGAGTTTTCGATAAGCTCTTTTACCACAGAGGCGGGCCGTTGAACAACTTCGCCGGCGGCAATTTTGTTCGCCAGGTTAGATGGCAATATTTTAATTTTATTCTTGTTCATAGCTTTTAAATTTCCGGATTGTAAAGATACGAAATTATTTAAATTCCGGTTGGAGTGTACTCGAACAGATTAAAATCCTCATACCCGGCAATTAATTTCTTATTCCATTTACCGGAAGGGATTTCGGGAAAGAACACATCTCCTTCGTACGGCTTTTTCATTTCAGAAATCAATATTTTACCTGCAAATTCAATTGCTTGTTCGAATATTTCCCCGCCGCCGATGATGAAAACCTTTTCGTACTTTTTCCGCCGGCAATATTCAATTCCTTTCCGGAGAGAATCGAATGATTTTAAATTATTACCATTCAAATTAATACTTTTCGAAATGATAATATTTTCACGGTTTTCAAGCGGCTTGCCGAGGGATTCGTACGTTTTTCTTCCCATAATTACCGGATAACCGGTTGTAGTCTTTTTGAAAAAAGCCATTTCTTCTTTTGAATTCCAAGGCATTTTTCCTTTGTTACCGATCACTCCGTTTTTCGAAACCGCCGCAATGATAATAATCAATCCCACTCCTTCTACTCGAACGGTAATTCACCAGGGTTTTTCCAAGCCAAGCAATTCCAGTTTTTCTTCCATTTCCATCCGTTCCAAATTCTTAACCAACCTTCCGTCTTTCACTTTAAGCCAGCCGGCTTTTTCGGCAATTTCCAAAACCGCTTCCGTATTTGCCGAAATAATATTTTTAATGATCTCCAGTTCGATTGCGGAAAATTTTTGAGCGTTCATTTCATAATCGAGAAAAGCTTCCCAAGTAAACGGAACCCACTTGGCTACAATTTCGTGCCCGATAATTTGCGCGTATTTTCTTATTTCAAGTTGGGCATTTTTCTCCATGCGCAATCGTAAAAAGTGGAGAAGGTTATGCAAATCGATTTTCCAATATGCTTCGGTATAAGTTGAAAGTGGCAAATCCTTGCGTGCTTGTTCGCGCGCCACGCCCAAATCGATTCTTTTTTGATAAGTTTCCCGCGCCAAATTTTGCAATTTGCGTTCCTCTTCGCTCAGTTGCCTTCCTGTTTCAACATCAAAATAACCTGAGCTTCCTTGTTTATTGTCCTTCGATTGCATCCGCCATTCGTCCGGCTTTGTTGTTTGTGCCGAATCGATTGCAATTGAGTAACGTGTGGAATATTCGTTAACGTTTGCCGTTCTGTGCCTTATCCATTGCCTCCACGCATCCATCGGAATACGGATATGAAATTTTATTTCGCACATTTCGAAAGGTGTTGTGTGTTTGTGGCGCATCAAATATCTAATCAGACCGCGGTCTTGTCTTAATTTTTTCGTACCTTTCCCGTAAGAGACCCGTGCGGCTTGAACAACTGATTGGTCGGACCCCATGTAATCGATCACGCGAATGAAACCGTCGTCCAACACCTTGAAAGGTTTACCAAGTATTTCATCGAGAGCCGGTACTTTTACTTGTTCCAATTTCTCAAATTCTTCACTCATAAATTTTCCTTCGGTTTTTACAATTTGTTAAAATTAAAAAACAATATTAAACCGATCGTTATAGAAAAGCAAATCGATTTTGGTACGGTACGAAATATTTATCATCTTTCACGGATAAAATCCAGAAAAAAATAACTGTAAAAACATGACATGCAAGCCTCTTTTTAATTTTCATTTCCCTATATTTACAAGCAATATTTACTTCTTTTTCCAACCTAAACAGGAGTAAAAAATGACCACACCAATCTTTATCTTCGAAGATAACGAAGTAAAAAATTTACAACCGTTAACTTACACAAGACCCGTTTACGATTTACGTTGCGGTATTTTAACTTTAAAGGAAAAAGCGGAAAGATACTTTCCCGGCAGAGAAATACTTTTACACACACGTGAATATTTAATTGACAGTGTAAAACAAAATTTCCCGTCCAACAAGGTTAACGAAATTCCGGAAAATATCGATGAATTGATTTTTATTAACGGCCGAGTTGTAGTTGACAATGAATTTGCAAACAATCTTGAATCCGATGGCAATGATTCCGCATATTATTCAGACGGGACATTGATTGCAGTCAAACTTTCCTCCGACAGATTACAAGATGCCCGGAAAAACACCGGAAACATCGGCGAATTCTTGTCTTCCCTCGATTTACCTGAAAAAGAAATTACCGCCACGGTGATTAAATATCCGTGGAACCTTGTACATCAAAACGGTCAGGAATTGGTTAAAGATTATAATCTTTTAACTAAAAATGAACAAGTAAAAATTAAAGGAAAAGTTTACGACGGAGTGAATATGGTTGAACCGGATAACATCTTTATCGGTGAGGGAAGTAAAATCAAGCCCGGAGTTGTACTCGATGCCGAAGGTGGTCCGATTTACATAGGCAAAAACGTTACCATATTCCCCAACTCGGTAATTGAAGGACCGTGTTACATCGGCGACGGTTCAAAAATAAAAGTCGGTGCCAAAATTTATGAGAACACAAGCATCGGTCCGGTTTGCAAAGTAGGCGGTGAAGTGGAAGAATCGATCATTCATTCGTATTCGAACAAACAGCACGACGGATTTTTGGGTCACGCTTACCTCGGTTGCTGGGTTAACTTGGGCGCCGATACGAACAACAGCGATTTAAAGAATAATTACGGTAACGTAAAAGTATTTATTAATGATGAGCAAATAGACAGCGGCAGCATGTTTGTGGGTTTGACGATGGGCGATCATTCTAAATCCGGCATCAATACGATGTTCAACACCGGCACGGTTGTGGGTGTCGGCTGCAATGTTTTCGGAGCGGATTTTCCGCCGAAATATATTCCGTCTTTTTCTTGGGGCGGCAGCGAGTCGTTAACAACCTACAAACTCGATAAGTGTATGGAAGTAGCCAAAAGGGTTATGGCCCGCCGCGATGTAGAGTTTACAGCTGCGGATGAAAAAATTTTCAAAACTGTTTTTGAACTCACAAAAGGCGAAAGAGCTTTGCGTGAATTTCCCGAAGAAGTATAACTAAGGAGGTACACTATGCGTTTAATTATCCAACCCAATTACGATCTTGTTTCCAAATGGGCGGCAAATCTTGTTGCCAAAAGAATCTTGGAATTCAAACCTACTGCAAAAAAACCTTTTGTTCTGGGTTTGCCGACCGGTTCTTCACCATTGGGCATGTACAAAGAATTGATTAAACTTAACAAGAAAAAAGTTGTTTCTTTTAAAAACGTTGTAACTTTCAACATGGATGAGTACGTCGGAATTCCGGAAGACCATCCGCAAAGTTACCATTATTTTATGTGGCATAATTTCTTCAATCATATCGATATTCAAAAGAAAAACGTTAATATTCTTAACGGTAATGCCAAAGATTTGCATAAAGAATGTGAAAATTATGAAAAGAAAATTGCCAAATACGGCGGTATTAACCTGTTCGTTGGTGGAATCGGTCCGGACGGACACATTGCATTCAACGAGCCCGGCTCTTCGTTAGGCTCACGCACACGTGTGAAAACATTAACGAAAGATACAATTATTGCCAACTCCAGATTTTTCGACGGCGATATTAACAAGGTGCCCAAAACAGCATTAACCGTAGGTGTTAAAACCGTTATGGACGCTCATGAAGTAATGATAATTATTTCCGGGCACTCGAAAGCCCGTGCACTTCAAAAAGTTGTGGAAGAAGGTGTAAATCACATGTGGACGGTAAGCGCGCTTCAATTGCACCCGAAAGGAATTATTGTTTGCGATGACGATTCGACATACGAATTGAAAGTAGGAACCGTTCAATACTTCAAGGATATCGAAGCGCCGCATCTCAATCCGGCGACTTTGCTTAAATAAAATTCAAGGGGAACCGCTGCCGGTTCCCTCTTTTTCTTCCGTTAAAAATTTATCTTTTATCTCTAACAAATATTGATATGCTTCCTCGTAATTGTTACCTATTTTCCCTTCCAGAATTGCTTCTTCGATGGCTTTTTTGATTTCACCGACTTTTCTAGAAGGCTTCAAATTGCAAACTTTCATAATCACATCACCTTTAACGGGAGATTGAAAAGCGCGTAATTTGTCTTTTTCCTGCACATCTTTTACTTTTTGCATCACTTTATCATAATTAGCCAAATAACGGCTAACCTTTTGGGGATTTTTACTTGTAATATCGGCACGGCACAATGTAATCAAATCATCCAAATCCTCTCCGGCGGCAACAATCAACCGTCGAATGGCGGAATCCGTTACCTCATCGGATACCAAAGCAATCGGGCGAAGATGCAACCGGACGAGCTTTTCAACATAAGGCAATTTGGAAAGCGGGAGTTTCATACGGTAAAAGATTTTTTTCAACATCCGTGCTCCCAATTCCTCGTGACCGTGAAACGTCCAACCGGTACCTTCCACAAATTTTTTAGTGGCCGGTTTTGCAATATCGTGAACCAGAGCGGCAAATCTTAGCCAGACATCGCCGGAAACTTTTGCCACATTATCGACAACTTGAATTGTATGTAAAAACACATCTTTGTGGTGATGGTCTTTTCTTTGCTCCACACCGCCGAGCCGTGCAATTTCGGGAAATACAACTTCCATTACTTTGCTTTCGTACAACAATTTTAAACCGGTTGACGGTTTCGGTGATTTGAGAATTTTCAGAAATTCATCGGTAATACGCTCTTGCGAAACAATTTTAAGACGTTCGCGCATTTTTTCCGCCGCTTCCATTATTCCGGGAACCACGGAAAATTGAAGTTGCGCGGCGAACCGGAATGCCCGCATAATTCTAAGCGGATCATCATCGAAAGTAAGAAAAGGATCGAGCGGCGTACGGATTAATTTCTCATTTATATCTTTCAATCCGTTAAATAAGTCGATTACTTCGCCGAAATCTTCCGGATTTAACGAAATTGCCAATGTGTTAATGGTAAAATCCCTTCTTTTAATATCATCCTCAAATGATCCGGGAGCAACTTCCGGCTTTCTACTGTTTTTACTGTACGATTCTTTCCGTGCTCCCACAAATTCAAAATCAATTCCGCCATATTTGAAATGAGCCGTTCCGAACCTTTTGAATACGGCAACATTCTTCACATTCAAACGTTTTGCAGTTTCTTCAACAAAACTCAATACGTCTCCAATCACTGTAAAATCGATTTCCGAATTTTC
>Ga0256841_1001818_pt1 | contig 17634 bp, 18 predicted proteins | sample 356308metaG_FD_185971 | JGI IMG/M metagenome (GOLD analysis project Ga0256841, IMG submission 185971) | Hydrothermal vent microbial communities from Mid Atlantic Ridge, Atlantic Ocean - 356-308 | ecosystem: Environmental > Aquatic > Marine > Hydrothermal vents | place: Atlantic Ocean: Mid... | reverse complement strand
CATCATGGTCATGTTCGCCATCATGTGATGGTGCATCTGCATCGGCGTGAGTTCGGCCAGCTTTTGGCGCTGTTCGGGGGTCAGCAACGCTTCCATCTTCCGGGCCGTTTCGAAGTCGAGGGCCTTCAGGTCGGCGTGGAGGGTTGCGTTTTCCCGAAGCAACGACTTCACCCGGGCCGGGTCGGGATTCTCGGCGGCGAGGGCGCTCTTGAGCTGCTCGCCGGTTTTGGCGGCCGTTTCCTTGAGTTCGGCTGCACTTTTCTCATAGGCTCGGACGGCATCCTTCATGCTTGAAACCTGCTCATCCGAGAGGCCGAGCAGGTCCTTCATGGTGGGCAGGGTGTAGATCATGAGCGAGGAGCGCTTGAGCGGGTTGCTCATCATCTGTTTCATCATGTTCATGTGCATGCGCATCATGCCCTGCATCATGCCGCCCTGCATCATGCCGCCCTGCATCATGCCGCCCATCATGCCGCCCTGCATCATGCCGCCCTGCATCATGCCGCCGCCCATCATGTTTTTCATGTTTCCTTGCATCATATTGCCCTGTCTCGTGGAGTCCGGCTGTCCATGCCGGTGCTGCGCCATTGCGGGAAACGTGCCGGCCAGCAACATGCCGGCAAAAAGGAGTGTGGTCAACATTTTCATGATATTGCCTCCGTATAATCTTTTGAGTCAGGTTTACGCTTGTTGTTTGCCGAACGGGCCGATGCTTTCGGGCGCGGGCGCGGCTTTCTGGATGCGCGGATGCGCTCGGGTTTCGATTGCAGGCTGCGGTCGAGGATGAACCAACCTACAAAGAGCAGAAGAAACCATCCGGCCAATCCGACGGCAACCAGGATCCACGACATTTCGCCCTCACTATCTATCGGCACGTTGCGACGCACAGGCTTCTCAGCGCTGCGGGGCCAAGATCGTAAAAATAACCTGAAACGTACCTTAAGAAGTCCTGAAAAAATTTTAAGGCTCGCGATATGGGCTCTCTCCGGTCGCGTCATTCGTGAGCCCCCTGACGGTGAGCCCCCTGACGGCGACCCCCCTGACGGCGAGCCCCCTGACGCGCCGCAGGCGCATATGACGGCGAATGCCCGGGCGCGCACTCCTTAAACTTTCTTAAGGTTGGAAACATTGCGCGGAGTGGGGGATGGATGGAAAGGAAAGCAAGAACAACCGGCAAGAGGTTTCTATGTGGCTGCTCCTCATCGAAGATGAAGTTCGTCTGGCGGATTCGCTCAAGGCCGGCCTGGAAGAGGAGGGGTACCTGGTCGACGTGGCCTATAACGGCGTCGAGGGGGAGGCGCTGGCGCTGGCCAATGCGTACGACGCGCTGATCGTGGACTGGCGGCTGCCCGACCGCGACGGCAAAACCGTCATCGTGCATTTGCGGGCGGCCGGGCGGCAGTACCCTATCCTGATGCTTACCGCGCTCGGCGATCTCGAACATCGCGTAGCCGGCCTCGACGCGGGCGCGGACGATTATCTGGCCAAACCGTTCAAGTTCGAAGAGCTGCTGGCGCGGTTGCGCGCGTTGCTCCGGCGGCCGCCGCTCGTGGTGCAGGAACAGGTGGTGCGACTGGGCTCGCTCGAACTCGATACGCGGCGTCGGCAGGCCGTGTTGGACGGCGCCCCGATGGACCTCCGCCCCAAGGAATACGCCTTGCTCGAAGACCTCATGCGCCATCCCGACGAGGTGCTCTCCCGAACGGTCATTGCCGAGCGGGTGTGGGGGGATCCCTTCTACGTGACCGACAACGTGATCGACGTCACCATCTCCAGCCTCCGGCAAAAGCTGGCAAGCGCTCAGGTGGGGGGCAATGGAAGGCAGGTGTTGCGGATCGAAACCGTGCGCGGCGTCGGCTATCGGCTGACGACCGTTTCGGCAAGCTGAACCAATCAACGGACCTCATGAACCGTTCTCTCGTGTCTTCCCCGCTGCGCCTGTCCATCTCGACGCGGCTCACGTTGTGGTACGGCCTGACGCTGCTCGTGTTGATGAGCCTGTTTGCGCTCTACTGCTATTCGAACTTTCACCTGAGCCTGCACCGCGACTTCGACCGCCACCTGGAACACGAGACGAACGAGTTTCTCTCCTACGTCCGGCTCGAAGGCGAGCGCCCTGCGCTGGCTTCCCTGGGCAACCTCCATTCGGTAGCCTATCAGACGGACGGGATTTACGGCACGTTCATCCGGCTTTTTTCGCCGGAAGGGGACGAACTGTACCGGAGCCCGAATTTCCAGGGGCATGATCCGCTTCCGGTCTCGCTTCCCCGGACGCCGCGCGAGGCCTCGAACAGCATCGTCTGGCAGGAAAAGCCGACGCGCGTTCGCTACGTGCCGCTGATCGCCGCGGACGGGTCGTTGAAAGGCTGGCTGGAGGTGGCGGGCTTCGAGTGGTCGCTGCACCAGGAGCTGTACCGGCTCGGACGCGCGCTCTTCGGAGGAATCGTGCTCAGCGTCCTGCTCGCCATTGCGGGGGGCTATCTGCTGGCCCGGCGGGCGCTCCGGCCCGTGGCGGCGCTCACGGGAGCGGCCAAAGAGATCCGGGCCACCGACCTCGGGGCGCGCCTGCCCGAAGACTTCGGCGTGCGCGATGAACTGTCCGACCTGGCGAGGACCTTCAACGGGATGATCGAGCGCCTCGAAGCCTCTTTCAATCGGGAGCGACGCTTCTCCTCCAACGCTGCGCACGAACTCCTGACCCCGCTTACCACCATGCGCAACAGCGTCGAGGTGGCGCTGCGGCGGGCGCGCGATGCGGAGACGTATCAGCGGACGCTCCGCACGGTCCTCATGGACGTGGAGGAAATGAGCGAGACGGTGCGGGGCCTGCTGCAACTCTCCCAGGCCGAACGCCTGGCGGAGATGCCCCGCGAGCCGGTGGAACTGTGTGAACTCAGCCGGGAGCACCTCCGGCGCTTCGAGGACCGGGCCGCCGAGAAGGCGATCCGGCTCGAGGTCTTCGCAGAAAAGGAATGTTTCGTCTCCGCCGACGCGGTGCGGATGGGCGAGGTGCTCGACAACCTGCTCGACAACGCGATCAAGTACACCCCGCCGGGCGGCTCGGTGTGCCTCGAAGTGGAGGGCGACGACCGCGAGGTGCGGCTGCGCCTCACGGATACCGGCGTCGGCTTCCCTCCGGAACAGGCCGAGCACCTCTTCGACCGCTTCTACCGCGCCGACACGTCGGAGGTGCAGGCCGAGCGCGGCAGCGGGCTCGGCCTGGCCATCGTGCAGACGATCGTGCACGCCTACGGCGGAAGCATCACCGCGCGCAGCGAGGGCCCGCAGCGGGGCAGCACGTTCGAGGTGCGCCTCCCGCGCCTCGACGAAGAGGGAGAGGCATGACGCCCCGACGGCAAGGGCAGTCCGGGCGCGAGCCGTCAGTCGAGTTCCTGCTCGGGCGCGTATTGAAAGACCTCCTCCAGCGGCGCGCCGAAGACGGCGGCGATGCGAAAAGCCAGCTCCAGCGACGGCGAGTATTTGGCCGCCTCGATGGCGTGAATCGTCTGGCGCGTCACTCCCGTCCGGTCGGCCAGTTCCTGCTGCGTTATCTCACCGGCCAGGAAACGCATCTTCCGGATGTTGTTCCGGATCGGACATCGACCCATATCAACCTCCCCTTCGGTAGTAATAGAGCTGCGTCGCCGACCGGATGATCTGCGCCAGGAGAACGATCGCGAGCAGGGCGTGAACCGTCGCAAACGGGATCGCCAGGAACACACGCTCGCCCGCCGCCCGGCTGAGAACGTCGCTCACCCAGAGGTTCCCAAGCAGGCTGACGAGCGCGACCATCACGAAGAAATAGGCATTTCGAAAGCCCTTCGCAGCAATGGTGTGGTCGCGTTCGTCCTTTTCCACCCCGCGCGCGCCGACGTACCGGCTGAGTTCCAGAACGATCTCGACGAGGAGGGCGATGCCGATCACCTTCAGGAAGAGCGCTTTCATCTCTCCGGCATATCCGGCGACGCCCCCGGATGGTTCAACGATCACCAGCACGTAATACCCCAGCAGGGCGACCGTCGAGAGAAAGGAGGTCCAGGCGTACAGTTCTTGCTTCGACATGGCGGGCGCCTTCTCAGTGGGAGAGCGATTGTCGGTTCGAGTCCGCTCTTCTTTACGAGATGTCAAAAATAAGTTACATTGCGTCGAAAACAATCGACACGCGGGACCAATCGAATGCCGGCGCCCTGCCGCGACAGGCACATGACCGCTTTGTCCTTTATGCCGAACTTGCAGCCCGTCAGGCACAAAAGGAAGGCCGGGAGAGTTGAGACGCTATCTCGCAAAACGGGCCGCTCCTCAGGGGCGGAACCTCCATCCATCCCGACGGCTGCGCAGGCCGCGAACCCATGAAGGCGCCGAGCCCCATCGATCCGAACGAACCCCTTGCCCGTTCCCCGCAGTGGCGCGACTGGCGCCGGCAGATGCGCAACCGCGTCCACGACGAGGAGACGCTCGGCCGGTACGTCCGCCTCACCGACGACGAGCGCGCCGCCCTCGCCGCGACGAAGGGCGTCTTTCGGTGGAACATCACGCCGTACTATGCGGCTCTCATGGACCCCGACGACCCGGACTGCCCGATCCGGCGGCAGATGACCCCGCGCATGGACGAGGTGGCCCCGGACATCGTCGGCGTGGTCGATCCGCTCGAAGAGGTGGCCCACTCGCCCGTCAAGAACCTGATCCACAATTACCCCGACCGCGTGGCGTTCTGTGTGACGGCGGAATGCGCGATCTATTGCCGGTACTGCCTGCGCAAGCGCATGGTCGGCGATGCCGATTTCATGATGCGGAAGGCGGAGCTTCGGGAGGGGATCGACTACATCGCCGCCCACCCGGAGATCCGCGACGTGCTCCTCACCGGCGGCGACCCGCTCACGCACAACGACGCGCACCTCGACTGGCTGCTCGGCGCGCTTCGGGCGATCCCGCACGTCGAGGTGCTCCGCCTCGGCACACGCTTGCCTGTGACGCTCCCGTATCGCATCACGCCGGAGCTGTGCGCCGTGCTCGAAAAGCATCATCCGGTGTGGGTGAACACGCATTTCAACCATCCGAAAGAGCTGACCGAGGACGCCGCCGAAGCCGTGGACCGGCTTCTCCGCGCGGGCGTGCCCGTCGGCAATCAGACCGTCCTGCTTCGCGGCATCAACGACGACGCGGCGACCATGAAGGCGCTGTGCGAGGGGCTCGTGCGCATGCGGGTGCGCCCGTATTATCTGTATCAGGCGCAGCTCATCGGCGGGACGGCCCACTTCCGCACGGCCATCGAGACGGGCATGGCGATCATGGAGGCGCTTCAGGGGCGGACGACGGGCTTCGCCCTCCCGAAGTACGTCCTCGACACGCCCTTCGGCAAGGTCCCGATGACGCGCTCGTACGTGCTCGGGCGGGCAGGCGACCACGTGGTCATGCGCACGCCGAGGGGCCGTCTGTGGGCCGAGCCGAACCCCGTGCCTCCCGGCGACGCCCCCGCCGTGACGCTCCCGGCCATCGCGCTCCCCGAAGGCATCGCCACGATCCCCACCGGGGCGCGTGCGTTCGCTCCCGAGGCTGCGCCGGAGGGTCGATGAGGAGCCGGAGAAGACTGCGAAAAAACGTCTCGAATGGCCCGAAAACCCGCCCTTTTGGTTGACTTTCCTCGGGTGCGACGGTAGATTGACATCCTCTCTTGAAGGCGATAGTCTTTCCGTTTTGCCCGCTCTTTCCACGGCCCGCGCGATTAGCCGAATGATTCGAGTCCTGACTTCTCTCCTGGCCGTTGTGGCCGCCGTCCTCGCACTCGTCCTGAAACAGCCGCTCCTGTTGGCCGTTGCCGGGGTGATGGTCGTGATCTCGTTGATCTCGTTGGTCGTCTTTCTCCGGCGGCGGCGCCGTCGGCAGGCGATCGAGCGCTACGTGCGCACGCCCGAGCCGCAGGATGACCTGCGGGCGCTCGGCATTCTGGAGATCCGTCCGAAAGGCGAGGTCGCGCCCGCCCGCGCGGATCTTCCCGCGCCGGCGGAACGCGCGGAGGCGGCGCCCGGCGAGGCGCGTGCGGCGGTTCCCTCGACCGAAGCCGCGACGCGCGTCGAAGCCGCGACGTCGGGCGGCGGCGAGACGTCGGGCGGCGGCGAGACGGAGGACTCGTCGGCGGCGGAAGGCGATCTGATGAGCATTGGGGGTGACGATATGTTGATACAGGTGCGGGAACGCGACCCGGCGGCGCATGTCTCCGTCGAGGCAGTGGCCGACGGCTACGACGAGGGGGCGCTTGCCCCGGCCCTCCGCTCGTTGCGCTCGGCGCTGGGGGCGCACACGGTGTGTCTGCTCCGAAAGGAGGAGATCGCCATGCGGTATCATCTCATCGGCGTCGTGAGCCGGAGCAGCTATGCGCGGAGCCACGGCAGCTTCACCGCGCGCGCGCCGCTGATGACGGCGGACATGGTGGAGACGCCGATGACGGTGCGGAACGTGCACGAGACGGATCTGCCCGCGAAGAGCCTCGGCTATTATTGTGAACCCATTGCCGTGCGGCGCGTGGCCCTGGCCCCCGTGGCGTGCGAGCCTTCGGACGGTCTGTGCTTCCTCCTGGCCGACGCCAAGCGCGAAGACGCCTTCGAGACGCCGCGCGACGAGGCGGTGATGACCCGCTTCGCCGGCGTCTTCGGCGTCCTGCTCGACGGGAGCGCCGCCGAGGCCGAAGCCTCCGCCGCGCCGGAGACTGTGCGCCCGCGCCGGGAGATCGTCGCCGAGGAGATGACGCAGGCCCGCGCCGAAGGCCGACCCCTCGCGCTCGCGCTCGTCTACCTCGACGTCTCCACCGGCGACGAGACGGACGCCGCCGAGCAGGCCCTCCACGCCCGGCTGCACGAAGCCGTCGCCGGCGCCCGCGTCGAGCGCTTCGGCGAGCTGACGTACGGCGTCTTCTACCGCGAGCCCCTCGCCGACATCGAGGCGTGGGCCCTCGGCCTGCAGGCCCGCCTCGACGACGCCTCGCTCCCCGGCGACGTGTTCGTGGGCGTGGCCCTGCTTCAGGACCGCCACGAGACACCGGACGATTTCAAGGCCGAGGCTACGGCGGCTCTGTACGAAGCCTATGAGACCGGCGCATGCACCATCATCGAATCCTGACCCGCTCCCTCATCTCCCCGCGACCATGACGCTCGGAAAAGTTGTCGGCACCGTCTGGGCCACGCGCAAAGACGAACAGCTCATCGGCATGAAGCTTCAAATTGTGCAGCAGGTCGACCTCGACCTCACGCTCAAGGACAGCTTCGTCGTCGCCGTGGACAGCGTCGGCGCGGGGGTGGGCGAGATCGTGCTCTATGCCACGGGGTCGAGCGCGCGGCAGACCGAACTGACGCGGAACAAGCCCGTCGACGCCGTCATCACCGCCATCGTCGACAAGCTCGACGTGCCCGGGACGCCGGCGCTCACCGAAGCCGTGGAAGCATGAACCTCGCCCGCGTGATCGGCAACGTATGGGCCACTCGGAAGTATCCGACGCTCGAAGGGCGGCGCATGCTTTTCGCGCAGCCGCTCACGTTCGCCGGAGCGGAGGCGGGCGCCCCCCTCGTCATGCTCGACACCGTCGATGCGGGCATCGGCGACGTGGTGATCTACGTCTCCTCGACCGAGGCCGCCGTCCCTTTCCGCCCCAACCTCACGCCCACCGACGCGACCATCGTCGGCATCGTCGAGCGCGTGGATCATCTGGGCACGACGTGGCGCACGACGCCCGAAGACGACGAGGCGGCGGGGTGAGCCGCGCCGGTTATGACTCGGCGATGAGGGGGACGAAGCGGAAGCTGTCGGTCTCGCGGCGTTCGTACGCGTCTTCGCCCTTCCGGATGATGAGCGTCATCGTCTGCCCCTCGGGGCCGCCGATAGGGATGACGAGGCGTCCGCCCCGGTGCGCTTCGTCGGGGATGCGAAGCTGTTCGAGGAGCGGCCGGGGCGCCTCGGTCGCGCCGGCGGTGACCACGATGCCGTCGTACGGGGCAAAGGCGGGCCACCCGAGCGAGCCGTCGCCCCAGTGGAGGCGGACGCGGTAGCCGAGGCGCTTGAGCAGGCGCCGGGTGCGGTCGAGGAGCGGCTTGAGGCGTTCGACGGAATAGACCTCGGCCCCCATCTCGCACAGCACGGCGGCCTGATATCCGCTTCCGGCGCCGATCTCGAGGATCTTGTCCCCTTTGCGCACGTCGAGGAGCATCGTCTGATACGCCACCGTGAAGGGTTGCGAGATGGTCTGGTTCAGCCCGATGGGGAGGGCTTCGTCGAGGTAGGCGCGTTCGAGGAAGGCCGGATCCACGAAGAGGTGGCGGGGCACTTTGCCGATGGCGGCAAGCACCCGCTCGTCCGTGATGCCCTTGCGGCGCAGCTCTTCGACCAGGCGCTCGCGCCGGCGCTGGAATTTCCAGTCATCTGACCGGGGAGAGGAAGGCTCCATACTTCAATGCTTCGGCTGGTGGGGGCTGTCGCGGGCGCGCCGGAGGCTCAGGCCTCGACGGCGGCGACGCGCTCGGGTTCGGCGGCGGTCTGCGGCGAGAGGGCTTCCGTAAGATACGTACGCAGTTCGTTGGCCGTGAGGTTCGTGATCAACTCGCCTCGCTCCGAGACGGAAATATTGCCCGTCTCTTCGGAGACGACTACGACGAAGGCGTCCGTCTGCTCCGTCAGCCCGACGGCGGCGCGGTGGCGCAGGCCGAGCTTCGGGCTGAGCGACATGCTCGTCGAGACGGGCAGGATGCATCGCGCCGCCTCGATGTGGTGGTTGCGGATGATGACCGCGCCGTCGTGGAGCGGGTTCTGGGCAAAAAAAATCGTGATGAGCAGGTCCTTGCTCACGCGCGCCCGCAGCTCCTCGCCCGTCTCAATGTAGTTCCGCAACCCGGTCGTCCGCTCGAAAGCGATCAGCGCGCCGATGCGCTGCTTGCTCATCTCCTGCACGGCGCCGACGACCTCGTTCACCATTGCCTCCTGCGCCGGAGAACGCACGAAACGCCGAATCAACGGGTTCTGTCCCAGCAAAAGCAACACACGACGGATCTCGGGCTGGAAAAGGATGATCAGAGCCAGCACGAACACGTCGCTGATCGAGCCGAAGATGGCCCGGAGGATGGTCATGTTGGCCGCCGTCACGAAAATCTGGATGAGGTAGAGCGCCAGAATGCCGAAGAAGATCTGCACGGCTATCGTGCCGCGCATGAGGAGATAGAGCTTGTACAGAAGGTAGGATACGAGGGCGACCTCCAGGAGGTCTACAAGGCGTATCGGTATGACCCACTGATAGATCGTCAAGGCGAAGAAATTTCGTTGAAGGGTGAGGCGGTCGTACGGTAAGGTAACCTTTGACGGATGCCATGCAAAGCGCGTTCCGGCGAAAGCTGTGTGAGAATGGGGTTCGTGTGAGGGCCGGGGGCGCGTGTGTGTGGGGGTGTGGGCGCATGGGAGAGATTCGAATGACGCGCCGAAGGCGCACATGAGACGACCGCAGGGAGCCCCTGACGGCGTGCGGATGCGAGCCTCATGACGCGCGAGATCCGCGAGCCCGCGACGCCGTTCTCACGCTCCCGCCTGCCTCGTGGCGGCGAGCAGGCGGAGCATCTCCACGGTGGGACGGACGTCGTGCGTGCGCACGAGCGTGGCCCCCCGCATCACGGCGACGGCCGTCGCGCCGAGGCTGCCGAAAAGCCGGGCCTCGACCGGGGCGGGCGCGTCCGCGCTGCCGAGGATCGCGCCGATGGCGCTCTTCCGCGAGACGCCCACGAGCACCGGACGCCCCAGCCCGAGGAACACGTCGGCGGCGCGCAGGAGCTTCAGGTTCTCGGCGGGCGTCTTCCCGAAGCCGAAGCCCGGGTCGACGATCACGTGCCGGACGCCCGCCGCCTCCGCCCGCTCGACCGAGGCGCGGAGCGAGGCGGCGACCTCGGCCGTCACGTCGGCGTACGTGTGCGCGTGCGGCATCCGGCCGGGCCGCCCGAGGGCGTGCATGACGACGAGCGGCGCGCCGAAAGCCGCCGCGACCTCCGCCGTCTCGGGGAAATACCGGAGCCCGGTGATGTCGTTCACGAGGTGCGCCCCGGCCTCGAGCGCCGCCCGCGCCACCGCCGGGTGATACGTGTCGATGGAAAGGATCGCCCCGGGAAAACGGGACGCCACGGCCTCGACCACCGGGACCACACGCGCCGCCTCTTCCTCCGGCGTGAGCGCCCGCGCACCCTCGCCGTACACCTTCCCCCGGGGCCGCGACGACGCCCCGCCCACGTCGATGATCGCCGCCCCCTCTTCGAGCATGGCCTCGACGCGTCGGAGCGCGGCATCCGTCTCCATGAAAAGGCCGCCGTCGGAGAAAGAGTCCGGGGTGACGTTGAGGATGCCCATCACGTGCGCGCCCTGGGGCAGGCCCGGACGGCAGTCGAGCGGGCGGCCCCGGCAGTCGAGGACGAAACGCTCGGGCGGGAAGGCGGAAGGTTGGCCCATGGCGGGAGCCGGATGCGGCGTCAATGCATGCCGGCGGCGGGGACGCGCCCGAGCGCCGGGGCGAGCGGCGGCCCGACGGGGCGTGCGTTCGTATAGGCGAGTCCGAGGAGCGCGGCCACCGTCGCCGCCACCTGATGCTGGAAATACGGGCCTTCGCCGGCGACCTCTCCGCGCGGAGGCGCGTCCGGGCCGAGGACGGCCAGCCAGATGTGCTCCGCGCCCGCGACGTCGCTCCCGTGCGAGGTCCATGCTTCGCCGTCGCCGCGCCCGTGGTCGGTGGTGACGATGAGCGTGGTGCGTCCCCGGTACGGCTCGTGCGCCTGCGCCCACCCCCACAGCCCGGCGATGAACGCATCCGTGCGATGCGCCGCCTCAAGGTAGGCGTCATACTTCCCGTCGTGCGCGAAGTCGTCGGTCTCTCCATAGGCGATGTACAAAAGGCGCGGATGGCGCTTTTTCAGGTATTCGAACGCATAATGATGCGTGAAGGCGTCGAAGCGGACGGTGCGCCAGGGGCTCGGGACCTCGCGTTGAAGTTCGTTGAGGAAACGCTCGCGCTCGGTCAGGTCGTCGCCCGTCGCGGGGCGGAAGCCGGCGTTGACGGGCACGCCGCTCCGCCTCTCGTTGACGATGTACGGGAAGACGTCCCACGAGCCGAAGGCCGCCACCCGTCCGGCGAAATCCGGTTGGCGGTTCACGTATTCGAGCACCGTCACGTTCGGGTTCGGGACCTTGTCGTTGCTGTCGATGCGCGCGTCGTCGGCGAAGCCGGTGAGGATCTCGTTGTATCCGGGATAGGAAAACCGGTGTCCGTTCGTGACCTCGACCACGCTCCCGAGGCGGCGGTTGCCGTAGAGTTGCCCTTCCCGCGCCACGACGGACCAGAAAAACGGCAGGAGCGCCTCGCGCCGGGCTTTCGGGTCGTCCGCTCCGAAGCGTTCGGCGAGCGCGTCCGGGTCCTCGACGAAGCGCTCGTCGTGGAGGAGGGCGGGGTCCGCGCCCGAGAAAAGCTCCTGCCACCGGAGCCCGTCGAGGGTGATGAGGAAGACGTATCGGGTGGCGAGGGTGTCGGTGGGGGCGGGGCGGGGGACGTTCGCTCGGACGCCCGGGGCGGCGATGATCGCGAGCGCGAAGGTGAGGAGAAACGGGGAGAATCGGCGCATGGCAAAGGGGGGTGAGAAAGGGAGGAGGGGATCGCTCCATTCTTCTTTTCCCCGGCGCTCAGGTTCCCCGGAAGAGGAGCGGCAGGCCCGAAACGGTGTGGGGGAAGCCCCCTCAGGAGGACGCCGGAACGTCATCACGGACGACGGCTTGCCTCTGTGCCCGGAAAAGCCGGAAATTCCCGGGGCGCGCGCGAGCGGTTGACCCGACGCCATGCCGCGCGCCTTTCCATGCAACCCATAGCCGAAAAGAGAGGCCTTCCTCATGTTTGATTTCATTACCGAAGAACACGAGTTGATCCGGAAGATGGCGCGCGAGTTTGCGCGGAACGAGATCGCGCCCATTGCCGCGGAGCACGACCGGACGGGCGCTTTCCCGATCGAGACGGTGCGGAAGATGGGGGAACTGGGCTTCATGGGCATCGAGGTGCCGGAGGAATACGGGGGGGCGGGGATGGATTCGCTCGCGTACGTGCTGGCGATGGTGGAGATCTCGAAGGTATGCGCCAGCCACGGCGTCATCATGTCCGTGAACAACTCACTCTTCGGCGACGCCGTGAACCATTTCGGCTCCGACGAGCAGAAGCGGAAGTACCTCGCGCCGGTGGCGCGCGGGGAGAAGATCGGGGCGTACAGCCTCACCGAGCCGATGAGCGGCAGCGACGCCGGCACGATGCGCACCCGCGCCGTGCTCGACGAGGCCGGCGCCCACTACGTCATCGACGGGCTCAAGTCGTGGGTCACTTCGGCGCCGGTGGCGGACACCATCGTGCTCTTCGCCATGACGGCGCCGGAGAAGAAGCACCGGGGCATCACGGCGTTCCTCATCGAGACGGACCGGCCCGGCTTCAAGCGCGGGCGGACGGAGCCGAAGCTCGGCATCCGGGCCAGCGCCACGAGCGAGATCGTCTTCGAGGGATACGAGTGTCCCGTGGAGAACCGGCTCGGGGAAGAAGGGCAGGGCTTCAAGATCGCCATGCGCGTGCTCGACGCCGGGCGCATCGGCATCGCCGCGCAGGCGCTCGGCATCGCCGAGGCGGCCTTCGAGGCCAGCGTAGACTATGCCCGCGAGCGGGAGGCCTTCGGACGGAAAATCGGGCAGTTTCAGATGATCCAGCAAAAACTCGCCGACATGAAGGTCAAGATCGACGCCGCCCGGTTGCTGACCTATCAGGCGGCGCTCGCCAAGCGGGAGGCGCTCGAGACCGGCGGACGCTTCACGATGGAATCGAGCGTGGCCAAGCTCTTTGCCAGCGAAGCCGCCATGTGGGTGACGACGCAGGCGATCCAGCTCCATGGCGGCATCGGGTACAGCAAGGAACTGCCCCTCGAACGCTATTTCCGCGACGCGAAGATCACCGAGATCTACGAGGGCACGAGCGAGATCCAGCGCCTCGTCATCGCGCGCATGCTGACCGGGCTCCGGTGAGTGGGCTCGCCTGTCGGCTCGCCGTCGTTCGGATCTTCCCTCTCCATCCATCCACCCATACCCAATTCGCGTCGCGCGGCGAGAACCTCCGCTTTCACCCGGAGATTAAAGAGGACCGTTCGCCCGCGCACGTGCCGGCGCGAGATTTCTTCTTTTGGACGTTAATGATCATATCTCCCGGACGCACCGTGCTTTCCGTTGCGGGGGTCCGTTTTCAAGGGCGCCTTCTCGTGATGAAAAACCTCCTGGCCTCCGCTTTGCATGCGATGCCGGTCGGACCGTTGCGCGCGATGGAGCGGTTCGCGGCGGCGCCGGTGGAGACGCAGGAGGCCCTGTTGCGGGATCTGCTGCGACGGGCGGCGCATACGGAATGGGGGCGGCGCTTCGGGTTCGGCGAGCTGGCGCGGGCATCCGACGTCGTGGCGGCATATCAGGCGCGTGTGCCGCTGCATACGTACGAGGCGTTCCGGAACGACGTGGCGCGCCTCCGCAAGGGGACGCCCGACGTCGTCTGGCCGGGTGTCTTTCGCCATTTTGCCGTGTCGAGCGGGACGGCTTCGGCAGGTAAGATCATCCCCGTCAGTGAGGAGATGCTCGTCAAAAATCGTCGGTTCAGCATGGGCTCGGCGTTTCAATACCTGGCCGAGAGCGGGAACCCGCGTTTCTGGCTGGGCAAGTTTTTGAGTGTGCCGGGGCGCATCGAAGACGACCCGGAGCATCCCGGGACGCTCATCGGCGAGGTGAGCGGCCTGCAGGCCGAGTTCGCGCCCGCCTTCGTGCGCCGTTTCTATCAGGCGGTTCCGAACGAGGTGTTGTATCTGCCGAACTGGGAAGACAAGCTCGCCGCCATCGTCGGCCGGACGGTGGCGGCGGACGTGCGCGCCGTTGCGATGGCGCCCTCGTGGGCGCTCGTGCTCTTTCAAATGGTGATCGAACGGCACAACCGGAAGCGCGGGAGGCGTGCGCGGACGCTCGGAGAGGTGTGGCCGAACCTGCAGGTGTTCTTCTCGGGCGGCGTTGCGCTGCGCTCGTACCGGCATCTGCTCGAAGCGCTGATCGGGCTGCCGGAGATGCACTTCTGGGAGCACTACGGGGCCTCCGAAGGCTTCTTCGCGCACCAGGCAACGCTCGAGGACGAGGCGATGATGCTTCACCTCGACAACGGCGTTTTCTACGAGTTCGTGCGCATGGACGAACGGGCGGCGGACGCTCCGCGCCGGCACACCGTGGCCGACGTGGAGACCGGTGTGCGTTATGCGCTCTACGTGACTACGTGCAGCGGGCTCTGGGCCTACGATGTGGGCGACGTGGTGCGCTTTACGCAGCTCGACCCGCCGAAGATCGTGGTGACCGGGCGCACGAGCGAGATGCTCGACCGGTACGGCGAGGCGGTTTTCGGCGAAGAGGCCCGCGACGCGCTTCGACACGCGTGCGCCCAGACCGGAGCGCAGGTGCGCGATTTCCACGTCGCTCCCCGTCACGCGGCCCTCGACCGGCTGCCGGCCCACGAGTGGCTCGTCGAGTTCGAGGCCGCGCCCGCTTCGCTGGAGCCGTTCGCAGAGGCCGTAGACGTCTATTTGCAACGGGTCAACCGGCATTATCGGATCCGCCGGGAAGCGCGTGTCTTCGATCCGCCGCAGATCGTTCCGTTGCCTTCGGGCGTCTTTTTCGAATGGTTGAAAAGGAGCCGGAAACGCGTGGGCGCGCAGAGCAAAGTGCCCCGCATGAGCGAGGAACGCGACGTAGCCGAAGGCGTTCTTGCCCTGGTCGGAAACAATAAATAGGACTTTCTCATAAGCTTGCTGGAAATATTGAATTGGCGGGAACAACGGGCCGAACGGGCGCGTGCACGAACGCCAATTTCTGACGCCCGACCCCCCGGCTAAAAGGCACGTTCGGGCCGGACGTATCCAGATCAGGAAACAGCGAGGAGCGTCTCGACGAAGAAGACTGCTACAAACAACCAAACCGCCGAAGGTCTATGTATGTCCCCCGCCAGCAACGGATGCTGGATCAGTATCTCCAGGAGATCGGTCAGATCCCTTTGCTGACCCCTGACGAGGAAGTCGAACTGGCACGCCGGATCAAGCAGGGCGATCAGGATGCGTTGCACCGGCTCACGCGCGCCAACCTCCGTTTCGTGGTATCAGTCGCGAAGAAGTATCAGGGCCAGGGGCTGACGCTCGCCGACCTGATCAACGAGGGCAATTATGGGCTGATCAAGGCGGCGCAGCGGTTCGACGAGACGCGCGGCTTCAAGTTCATCTCCTACGCGGTCTGGTGGATTCGTCAGGCCATCCTGCAGGCGCTGGCCGAGCAGAGCCGCGTCGTGCGCCTGCCGCTCAACCGCATCGGCACCATCTCGAAGATCCGCAAGACGAGCGCCAAGCTGGCGCAGACCCACGAGCGGCAGCCGAACATCGAGGAGCTGGCGAAGGAACTCGACGTAGACGTGGAGAAGGTGCGTGAGGCCATGCAGCACACGGGCCGTCACCTCTCGATGGACGCGCCGTTCAACGAGGACGACGACAACAGCCTCCTCGACGTGCTGCCCAACGACGAGAACACCTCGCCCGATGAGACGCTCATGGACGAGTCGCTCAAGATCGACATCGAGCGGGCCCTGAGCATGCTCCATCCGCGCGAGGCGGAAATCACGCGTCTTTACTTCGGCATCGGCCGAGAACATCCGCTCACGCTCGAAGAGATCGGACAGCGTTTCGGCCTGACCCGCGAGCGCGTGCGTCAGATCAAGGAAAAGGCGCTCCGCAAGCTCCGCCAGAAGCATCGCCGCGAAGAATTGCAGATGCACATCGGCTGAGCTTTTTTCATGCTTCCGGTTTTTCAAGAGCGTCTCCGGTTGGGGACGCTCTTTTTTCGAGAGTTGACGCGAGCCGCAGGCGAGCCGATGACGCCTACCCCTTGACCAGCTTTCGCAGGTCCCGGACGGCGCGGTCGAGCCCCACGAGCACGGCGCGGGCGATGACGGCGAAGCCGATGGACACCTCGGAGACGTGCGGGACGAGGCGGCGGAAGAGCGGGTAGTTCGCGTAGTCGAGGCCGTGCCCGGCGTGAACGCTCAGCCCGAGCGTGTGCGCCTGCCGGGCGGCTGCGGCCAGGCGCTCGCCGACGGCGGCGCGGGCTTCCGGCGTCGGCGCGTTGGCGAAGTCGCCCGTGTGCAGCTCGATGGCATTGGCGCCCGCCTCCCGCGCGGCTTCGATCTGATCAGGCTCGGGGTCGACGAAGAGCGCCACCTCCCGGATGCCCGCGTCGAAGAGGCGCGGGATCGTCTCGCGCAGCCGCGCCCGATGCCCGACCACGTCGAGGCCGCCTTCGGTGGTGACCTCCTCGCGCCGCTCGGGAACGAGCGTGGCGAGGTCGGGCCGCGTCTCACAGCAAATCTGTACGATCTCCGTATTCGTGGAGAGTTCGAAATCGAGTTTGCCGCGCACGGTCTCCCGGAGCAGGCGCACGTCTCGGTCGGTGATGTGCCGGCGGTCTTCCCGCAGGTGGAAGACGATGCCGTCCGCGCCGGCGAGTTCGCACAGAACCGCCGCCTGGACCGGATCAGGGAAGCTTTCCCGGCGCGCGTTGCGGAGGGTGGCTACGTGGTCGATGTTGATCAGCAGGTCGGTCACGAAGAATCGGAAAGCTTGGAAGCAACTATTGACGAACGCGATAGTCTAGAAAAAGGCGCGCCGGAAAGCAACCCGCCGGTTTGCCGGGTTCGGAGCGGGGGGCGGCGCGCGGTTGCATTTCGGGAAGGCGACCTGTATTTTCCCGCGTTCCGTTCGGATCCCTTCTTCCCCTTCGAGCGGATTTTCCGCCATCTTTTTGCACCAACCATACCGGAGCACGACGCATAATGGGCCAGCGTTTCCGAGTTGCCCTCCAGATCGTTCTGGGCATTGTCATCGTCATACTTGCCTACTATCTCTACGTCTCCATCACCGAGCCGTACAAGGTGATTGAACGGCAGAAGGAATTGACGCGTCTGACGCGCGAGCGGATGGATGACGTGCGCACGGCGCTGGTGCTCTATGAGCGTGACAGGGATCGTTTTCCGCTTACGCTCGACTCGCTCGTGATGTATGTCAAGACGGACTCCGTGTTCATGCTCCATGCCGACAGCATTTTCGGCGGCCCGGTCAACCCGGACTCGCTCCCGTACTCGCCGCGCACCGGCAAGCCTTTCGAGTATGCGGTGAACGATACGGCCAAGGTGAAGATTTATCTGCTCAAGGACCCCGACTCCGACGATCAGATCGGCTCGCTGATCCCCGACGTCACCCTGCTCAATGCCGCCAGTTGGGAGTGAGCGTTGACCGCCACGGCCCGTCCGACGGGCGTGTGAGGTCGGCCCCGTTCCGGAGGGCTTGAGGGGACCCGGCTCCGGCCCAGAATCCCACGATCATTCGCAGCGATCATTCGCAGTGGCGTATGGATGCACAGGCACGAGCAGGCATCGATCTCTATGGAAGCGTCATGCGTTATGCCGAAGTAGAGCAGATCGACGGACGCTACCGTCTCCTTCGGCTGGGCAGTTGCGACTTCGAATTCGACGTGGCCCACGAGGTGTTC
>Ga0256841_1001817_pt1 | contig 17638 bp, 17 predicted proteins | sample 356308metaG_FD_185971 | JGI IMG/M metagenome (GOLD analysis project Ga0256841, IMG submission 185971) | Hydrothermal vent microbial communities from Mid Atlantic Ridge, Atlantic Ocean - 356-308 | ecosystem: Environmental > Aquatic > Marine > Hydrothermal vents | place: Atlantic Ocean: Mid... | reverse complement strand
GGACTGACGCCGTAACGCTTCCAGCGCCGTGCGCATGCGCCGGTTCAGGCGCCACAGATGGGCAAGGTCCCCCGGAGGGGAGGCGAGCAGGCCGCGCGTGAAGGCGGATACCCGGGCCCGGCCACGGGGGGTCACCGCTCGAATGACCCACGGCGGGATTTCACTCTGCAGATCATCCACCACCGCCCGGACCACCGCGAACGGCAGGTTGGCGGCCTTGGCCGCCTTTGCGATGGCCGCCGTCTCCATGTCCGCGGCCACCGCCCCGTGCTGCTTGGCGTAGCGCAGCTTCTGTTCCAGGGTGCACAGCGGCGCCACGGCCTCGGCGAGCACGCCGGTCGGGCGCACCCCCGGCGTGACGCGCCCCTGCAGCGCTGCATCGGGCGTGTATCGCCGACCCTGATGATCCCGCACCTCGGCGGGGACCACCAGCGCCCCCGTTTCCAGCCCCGGCGTCAGTCCGACCGCCGTACCCCAACTCACCAGCCCGCCGACCCGAGCCCGGATCAGTTCCCGGGCGCCCCGGTAGGCACGCTCGGCGCCCATGCCCGTCTCGACCACGATGAAGGGTCCGGTCACCGCGTCCGGCAGGGTTGCGGCCTCGGCGGCCAAGGCCACGATGATTCCGATTCGACGTTGCCTGTTCAAGTGCCCGGAAGCGTATACAGGGGAAGCCCGATACCGGCGAGCCGGAAACTCAGCCACATGAGCGCATTATGGCGTGCGGTGAGTCGGCTGACCACGATGGTGCCCTGTACACTGCGACGGGTGATCTTGACCTGCCGACCGTCGGTGAATCCAGGGGTTGCGTGGATGCGCCGCAGGGTGAGCACCGCCATGCCCAGTGCCCACAGACAGAAGTTGCGGATCCCGGTCTGCTCGGTGGGGATGCCCTGGGTATAGCGCACGGCATTGGCCAGGTGCCCATGGGCAATGCCGACCAGGTGGCGCAGCCCCCGCGCGAACCCGGACCCCGTCCGACCGGGTTGCAGCTCGTCGAGCTCAACCCCCTCGCGTTCGAATACACTGCGCGGGAGCCAACAGGCGCCCCGTGCGTGATCGTCCCAGATGTCCTTGAGGATATTGGTCATCTGCAACCCCTGGCCGAAGGACACGGCCAGGGACATCATCTCCTCGCGCCGCGCGGCGACCTCTGGGAAGTGGATGCAATACAGCTCCGTGAGCATCTCGCCCACCACCCCGGCCACGTGATAACAGTAGCGGTCCAGCTCACGCATGTCGGCCAGGCCACGGTGGGGACGCGGCCGTTGGAACTCCACCATACCCTCGGCCATGATCCGCACGCAGCGCGCCAGCGCCCGCTGTTCGTCCGCCGGGAAGCCGTGCATGATCCGCAGCACCTCGGGGGTGCGGGCGATCAGCTCGTGCTCGGCGGGGATCGTGGATTGCGAGAGTCGGGGTGCGAGCTCGCGGGCGAATCCTTCCGCGTCACCACGGCCTTCCACGGCGGCCACGAAGGCCTTGCAATGGTGTTCCTTGGCAGCGAGGTCGAGCGCGGGTTCATCCTCGATGGTGTCCACGATCCGGCACAACAGGTAGGCGTTGGCGACGATGGAGGCCAGCGGTTCCGGCAGCTGCGGGATGGTCAGCGCGAAGGTGCGCGAGACGCCGTCCAGCAGATGCGCCTGCAAGGCGCGCTGGTGATCGTTCAACGGATCGGCCGTGGTGGCTTGGGACATGCGGGTTCTCGGTTCCTGCGGCCGGAGGAGATCGGGGTTGCCGGCCACTCCGGTCACGGCCGCTGAGGCCGTGTGACACCGGGTGAGGGTATAATGGACCGATTATCTTACTGGATTCCTCCGGAGACCCGCATGGGCATTCCCTTTCGCCAGCAGTTGCGCATCGGCGCCTACATCCTGAAACAGAAGATCCGGGGGGTGAGACGCTATCCCCTGGTCCTCATGCTGGAGCCCTTGTTCCGTTGCAACCTCGCATGCGCCGGCTGCGGCAAGATCGACTACCCAGAAGAGATCCTCAACCGTCGCCTGAGCGTGGAGGAATGCCTCGCGGCGGTCGACGAATGCGGGGCCCCGGTGGTGTCCATTCCCGGCGGCGAACCCCTGATCCACAAGGACATGCCGAGGATCGTGCGCGGCATCGTGGCGCGCAAGAAGTTCGTCTATCTCTGCACCAACGCCCTGCTGCTGGAAAAGAAGCTCGGCGACTACGAACCTTCTCCCTATCTGGCTTTTTCCGTGCACCTGGACGGGCTGCGCGAGCGCCACGACGCCTCGGTGTGCCAGGAGGGGGTGTTCGACCGGGCGGTGGCGGCGATCCGCAAGGCGCTGGAACGGGGCTTCCGCGTCAACGTCAACTGCACGCTGTTCCAGGGCGAGTCCCCGGAGGAGGTGGCGGACTTCCTGGACTTCTTGACGGAACTCGGCGTGGAGGGCGCCACCATCGCCCCCGGCTTCAGTTATGAACGCGCCCCCCAGCAGGACGTATTTCTGCAGCGCAGCGCCTCCAAGCGTCTGTTCCGGGAGGTGTTCCGCCTGGGGCGCAAGCGGGGCTCGCGCTGGCGGTTGAGCCATTCCGCCCTGTACCTGGACTTCCTGGCGGGCAACCAGGCTTATCAGTGCACGCCGTGGGGCAATCCCACCCGCAACGTCTTCGGCTGGCAGAAGCCATGCTATCTGCTTTCGGACGACGGCTATGCCCCCAGCTTCCAGGCCCTGATGCAGGAGACCGACTGGGACGCCTGGGGAGTGGGGCGCAATCCCAAGTGCGCCAACTGCATGGCCCACTGCGGCTTCGAGCCCACGGCGGTCAACGATGCCGTGTCCCATCCGCTCAAGGCCCTGCGGGTTTCCCTGCGTGGCCCCCGGCTCGCCGGGCCCATGGCACCGGAGCTGCCGGGGGTCTATGCGGCGGAGGAAACGCGGCGGGGTCGTGGCATGGGGCTTGCGGAGGGAGAGCACTCCACCCGCTGAGCCCCACGGCCCGCACGTCGTGTCCACGTTCTGGCAGCCGTTGCTCGCCTGGACCTCGGTCCTGCTGTGGCTGTTCTTGTGGTTGCTTCCCTGGCGTCCGTGGTGGCCGGGGCCGCGACTGGAGCCGCAAGGGGAGGGGGCCGAACCGAACGAAGCCCACCTGAACGAGATCACGGCGCTGGTGCCGGCCCGCGACGAGGCACAGGTGTTGCCCACCACGCTGCGCGCCCTGAAGGCCCAGGACGCCGAACTGCGCATCGTCGTGGTGGACGATGCGTCCTCCGACGGCACCGCACAGGTGGCGCGCGCGGCCCTGGGTCCCCGCGGGGACGTGCTCCGGGCGGCCCGCAGGCCCGAGGGATGGACCGGCAAGCTGTGGGCGCTGGAATGGGGCCGTCGGTCGGTGGAGACGCCCTGGACCCTGCTGCTGGACGCAGACATCGCACTGGCGCCCGGCCTGGTGCGCGCGGCCCTGGCCAAGGCGCGCGAGGAACGAATCGACCTGCTGTCGCTCATGGCCACACCACGCATGGAAACCTTCTGGGAGCGCCTGCTCATGCCGGCGTTCGTCTATTTCTTCCAGCTCCTGTACCCGTTCCGGCTCTCCAACACGCGCCTGCCGTGGGTGGCCGCCGCGGCCGGCGGTTTCGTGCTCGTCCGCACGGCCTTGTTGGAGCGGATCGGCGGTTTCGGGGCACTGCGCGGGGCGCTGATCGACGACTGCACACTGGCCCGGCGGTGCAAGCGGGCCGGCGCGCGGACCTGGATCGGCCTGAGTCGCTCCCTGCACAGCGTGCGCCGGGCCGGCTCGCTCGCCGCGCTGCGCGACATGGTGGCGCGCACCGCATTCACGCAGCTCGGCCATTCGGCGTTCTGGCTCGCGCTGGTCACGGGCCTGATGGTGCTGGCCTTCGCGGTGCCCGTGTGGGCGAGCGCCACGCCGGGACTGCGGATGGCCGGATCGGCGGCCCTGATCGCCATGGCGGCGAGTTATCTGCCGACCCTGCGGTACTACGGACGGTCGGTGCTGTGGGCCCCGGCGCTGCCGCTCATCGGTCTGCTGTACCTGTGGATGACCTGGGTCTCCGCCTGGCGCCACTGGCGCGGGCGGGGCGCCACGTGGCGGGGCCGGAGCTATCCCGGATCCGCGGCCGGAGCGGGGGAGCCATGAACGGGCTGCGCCGGTCGCTGGCCGCCGTGTTCCTGATCTGGCTCTGCACCGCCGCCGGCGCGGCCGGGACGGAGGACGATCGCGCCGCGACGGCCCGTGCTGTGGTCGAACGGCTCCAGGATGCGTTGCTCGAGGCCATGAAAACGGGCTCCTACGGGGCCCGTTACGCGCTGTTGGACCCGGTCGTGCGCGAGACACACGACCTCGGCAAAATCGCGCGGGTCGCACTGGGGCGCAGCGTGTGGAAGACGTTGTCGGAGGCGGAACGCGCGCGCTATCTCGCGCTGTTCGCGAAGATGAGCGTCGCCAGTTACGCGCGCGCATTCAAGGGGTATTCCGGCGAACGGTTCGAGATCGTCTCCGTACAGCCGGTCCGGAAAAACGGGATGTTCGTACGCACGCGCCTGCACAAAGCCGACGGCGGGGTGGTGCAGTTGGACTATCATCTGATCAGGCAGCGCGATGGGCGATGGAGGATCGTGAACGTGGTTTCGGACGGGGTGAGCGACTTGGCACTGAAACGCGATCAGTTCCGCGACATCATCCAATCGCGGGGCTTCGAGGCCTTGCTCGCCGAGATCGAATCCCAGGCCCGACCCCACCCTCCGCGATGAGACCGTCCCCGCGCGCAGTGCCTGGTCGGACGGCCCTGGTCGGGCTGGCCGCGCTGATCCTGGCGGGATGCGCCACCACCCCGCCGAAGCCGCCGGCCAACCCCGACCCCTTCGAATCCTTCAACCGGGACGTCTACCAGTTCAACGACGCCCTGGACCGGGCGGTGTTCCGCCCCGTGGCGCGCGCCTATCTGCGCTACGTGCCGGATCCGGCCCGCCGTGGAGTGAACAACTTCTTCACCAATCTCACCGGGCCCAACGTGGTGCTCAACGACCTGCTCCAGGGTAAATTTCGGCAGGCGTTCGAGGACGGCATGCGCTTCGTGTTCAATTCCACCTTCGGCATCGCGGGGCTCGTGGACGTGGCGAGCAGCAAGGGGCTGGTCCGTCACGAGGAGGATTTCGGTCAGACGTTGGCGGTATGGGGTTTTCCCCAAGGACCGTTCCTGATGATTCCCGTACTCGGACCGTTCACCTTCCGCGCGTTGCCCGGCGCGGCGGTGGGCTACTTCACCTATCCGCTGTTCTGGGTCGAAGACGCGCGGATCACGACGCCGCTCGCGGCCCTGGGATTCATCGATCTGCGGGCGGGGGCCGAGACCACCATCCGGGTCGTGGAGGAGACCGCCCTGGACCCCTATGTCTTCGTGCGCAACGCCTATCTGCAGCGGCGCAACTTCCTGATCTGGGACGGTGACCCGCCCGTCGAGGACCTCCTGGACGAGCTCGACGAGATGGACACGCAAGAAAACGACGGTATGCAGACCGGTGACGCCGGACCGTCTCCCTGAAGCGACCGCCGCAGGCCCATGAAGATCAACAACATCGTGGTGAGCACCGGGTTGGCCCGCTCGGGCATGAAGGTGCGCGAATGTTTCCGGCATTGCGTGGCCGCCAACGTGCCGGGCATCCCCTTCGTCGACGATCAGGACCGGATCGTGGGCCGGTTTTCCGTGCGCCACACCCTCAAGGAAAGTTGCATCCCGGACTACGTCGTGGCCCATGCCGAGCTGCTGGGCGACCACGTGGGTTGTCTGGCCATCCCGGAGGAACACGCCCGTAAGGTGCTGGACACCCCCGTGGACCCGTTCATTCTCGATCTGGACAGGGTGGCCACCATCGGACCCCACTCCCCGGTGGTCAAGGCCCTGGCGATCATGGAGAAGTTCAACACGTCCTATGTCTTCGTGGTGGAAGGGGAGCGCTACGTGGGGACGGTCACCGTGGTGGCCATCGCGGCGCGCATGCTCGCCCTGGAGCAGGGCGTGTGAACGGGGCGCCCGCCGGCTTCGATGCCCCCATGGCGGTGGCCACCGCGATCCTGGTGGCGGCCTATGGGCTGATTTTCAGTGAAAAGATCCACCGGGCGGCCGCGGCCGTGATCGGTGCCGTGGTCATGGTGGGGGTGGGCTCATGGATGGGGTTCTACACCCAACAGGCGGCCATCCATGCGGTGGATGCCAACACCATGCTGCTGCTCACCGGCATGATGATGCTGGTGGCCATGCTCAAGCCTACGGGCGGATTCGAATATCTGGCGATCCGGGTGGCCAAGTTCGCCCACGGCCGGCCCCGCGTGCTGCTGGTGACCCTGGGTGCGGCGGTGAGTGTGGTGAGCATGTTCCTCGACAATGTGACCACGGTGGTGGTGTTCGCCCCGCTCACCGTGCTCATCACCCGGCTGCTGAACCTGAATCCGCTGGCTTACCTGATGAGTCTGGCCATGCTCTCCAACATCGGGGGAGTGGCCACGTTGGTGGGGGATCCGCCCAACATCATGATCGGCAGTGCGGCGGGCATCGACTTCAACCGGTTCTTGCTCCACATGGGGCCGATCACCGTGGTGACCTGGGCGGCGACCACGGTGTTGATCCTCGTCGTGTTCCGGCGTGAGCTGGAGCCGATGGGGCCGGTCGGCGCGGTCGACCTGGACGAACGCAAGGCCATCCGGGATCCCGCCACGCTGCGTTCCGTGCTGTTCGCGCTCGGCGTGGTCATCGTGCTGTTCTTCCTCCATCATCATTTCCATCTGTTTCCGGCCTATGTGACCTTCATCGGGGTGTCCATCGCCTTCGTGCTGCTGCGTCCCGAGATCGAACCCATCCTGCACGAGGTGGAATGGCCCGTGCTGTTGTTCTTCGCGGCGCTGTTCGTGATCGTGGGCGGGGTGGACGCCTCGGGCCTGCTGGCGCTGATCGGGCACCAACTCGCCGCTTTCGCCACGGAGCCCGGCATGCTGCTGGTGACCTGCCTGATCCTCATGTGGGTGGCGGCGGCCTTGAGCGCGGTGGTGGACAACATCCCTTTCACGGTCACCATGATCCCCATCGTGCTGGGCTTGGAGGGGCAGGGCGTGAACACCGCACCGCTGTGGTGGGCGCTGGCGTTGGGTGTGGGGCTGGGCGGCAACGGTACCCACATCGGCGCCACCGCCAATGTGATTTGCGTGGCCGAGTCCGAGCGCTGCGGCGTGCCCGAGGCGGTCATCACGCCCAGGGTGTGGTTGCGCAAAGGGTTGCCCGCGACCCTCCTGAGTCTCATGGCCGCCAGCCTGGTGTTCGTGCTGTTTTTCGATTTCTTTGCAGGATCGCGATCCGCCGGCTGATCGGCGGCGGCAGCGACCGGCGCAGGTCTTCCGGGCGGTCCAGGTCCGGCAGCGGCGGTAAGGCGGTCCAGCGCAGGCCGTGCGTGCGCAGGCGCCGGAGGGTCTGCCGCCAGACCCGCCCGGTGCCCCAGTCGATCCCTTGGAAGAGCTCGGGCGCCGGCCGGCGCAGCCCCACCAGCACGTAGCCCCCGTCCTCGGCCGGCGCGAACACGGCATCGACCTCGGCGAGCGCCCCCGCCGCCCGACGTAACAGTGTGGGATGCAGGGCGGGGCAGTCGGTGCCGATGAGCACGGCGGCCGGCGCCCGGTCCAGCGCCGTCCCCAGGGCCCCGGCCATGCGAGCGCCCAGCTCCGGCCCATGCTGCTCCCGCAACGCAAATCCAGCCCAGCGGCGCAGGCGCCGAAACAAACGGTGGCCACAGTTCGGCGCACACCAGAGCTCCACGGGGCCCAAGCCACTATCCCGCGCCGTACGTAGGGCATGGACGGTGAGCCAGGCCTGGAGGGAGGCGGCGCCATTCGGCCCGAGGACGCCCGCCAAGCGGGTCTTGGCCGCCCCCGGCACGGGCGCGCGGGCGAAGACCAGGACCCGGACTTCAGGGATCACCGCCCCGGGTCCTTGTAATAGCGCGCATGCAGGCGGGCGGGATCGGCGCCAAGGGCGTAGGCGGCCCGCAACGACCACATGCGCAATACGCTGCGCCAGATGCCATGACGTTCCCAATAGCGGGCCGAGCTGGTCACCGGCGTGTCGATCCATGCGGGCGCGCCGGCGGCCCGCCGCAGGATCCGGCACAAGGCGACGTCTTCCATCAGGGCGATCGGTGGGAATCCACCCACCTGTTGGAAAAGCGCGCGCTCTACGAACAGGCACTGGTCGCCCGTCCCGATACCCGTCAGGCGCGAACGCAGGGACATGGCCCGTTCGATGACCCGGAACGCGGCCCCCCGTCCATCCAGCCGCACGGCGAAGAACCCCCAGCGGGCCCGCCGGGTCACCGGTGAGGTGGCGGGGCGGGTGAGGGCGGCGAGCACCCGGTGGGCGCCGTGTTGCGGCAGTACGGTATCCGCGTGCAAGAACAACAGCACATCCCCACGGGCGGCCTCCGCACCCGCGTTCATCTGGGAGGCCCGGCCACGGGGGGCACGCAGCAGATGGTCCGCCAGCCCCAGGCAACGTTCGAGTGAGCCGTCGGTGCTGCCACCGTCCACACAGATCAGCTCGTGGCCGGCCGCCCGCAGCCCCTGCAGGCGCCTGAGCGTCCTGGGTAGCACGGCGGCCTCGTCCAGCACCGGCATGACGATGCTGAGCCGGGCGCCGGCAGACCCGCCGGGGTCGGCCCCGTTATACTGATTCGTTTTCATCGCCGCCTTTGCCCGCATGAGATCCGATCATCGAACCACACCGGAACACCGCGCCGGCCTGTTGCGACTCGCCACCCGTGCCTCGGTGATCACGGCCTCTGTGCTGATCGGGGTCAAATTCGTCGCCTGGCTGCTCACCGGCTCGCTGAGCGTGTTGTCTTCGCTGGTGGACTCGCTGCTGGACGTGGCCGCATCGCTGATCAACTTCTTTGCCGTGCGCTATGCGCTGATGCCCGCCGACGAAGAACACCGCTTTGGACACGGCAAGGCGGAATACCTGGCGGGGCTGGCCCAGTCGACGTTCATCGGCGGATCGGCGCTGTTTCTCATCATGATGGCCGTCGACCGTCTCATCCATCCGCAACCGCTGCAAAAACTGGGTGTCGGCATCGGCGTGATGGCCTTTTCCATCATCGCCACCCTCGTGCTCATCGCGATCCAACGGCACGTGATCCGCAAGACGGAATCCGTGGCGATCAAGGCGGATTCCCTGCACTACCTGACCGACTTGTTGACCAATGCGGCCATCGTCCTGGCACTGCTCCTGTCGGTGTTCGGATGGAGCGGCTTCGATCCGCTGTTCGCCCTGGGCATCGCCGCCTACATTCTGTACAGCGCTTGGCAGATCGGCTACGAATCGGTGCAAATGCTGCTGGACCGCGAACTGCCGGAGCACATCCAAAGCCGGATTCTGGCCATCGCCGAGGCCCACGACGAGGTCACGGGGATCCACGAAATGCGCACCCGGCAGGGCGGGCACACCAAATTCGTCCAGCTCCACTTGGTGATGAATCCCGACATGTCGCTGGCCGAAGCCCATCGAGTCGCCGACGAGGTCGAGCGGGCCATACGCCGGGAGTTCCCGGATGCCGATGTCATCATTCACCAGGATCCCTACGATGACCAAGGGACGCAAGGCTGAGCAGGCCGACGTCCGGATCCGCCGGGGCGCCTTTCTCGATCGGGTCCGGGCCGCGGAGGCCCGTGCGCTGGCCACCGGCGCCCTGCAACCCATCGCGACCCGTTCACGCGTGCTGGAGCGCGGCGGATTGCGCGTGCTCGTGCGCATCCTCACACATGCTGAACGCAAGGCATTGGCTCGGAAGGAGCAGGATGTCGGACAGGCCCCGGAGGACCCCTTTCTGCCCTACGACCCGGAGCTGCTCGTGCAGGGGTTGGGTACACACCACGTCGCCCTGCTCAACAAGTTCCAGGTGCTCGAACACCACGTGTTGATCGTGACCCGCGACTTCGAGCATCAGGAATCCCCGCTCACCCGAGCGGATTTCGCCGCCCTGCACGAGGTGATGCGTACCGCGGGCGGGCTGGGATTCTACAACGCGGGAGAGGTGGCGGGCGCCAGCCAGCGACACAAGCACCTGCAGTGGGTGCCGACCCCGTTGGATCCGGCCTGTTCCCGGGCGGTACCCATCGATGCGATGATCCCCGAAGGCCCCACCCCCGGTCACAGGATGCGGGTGAGGGGTTTCCGCTTCGTGCACGAGCTGCAAGCGGTCCCAGGGTCGATCTGGACCGAAAAGACCGGCCCGACGGAATTGCTGGACCGCTATCGGCGGATGCTGGATCGGGTCGGACTGAAACCGCAGACGCGGGGACGCCTTCCTCCCTACAATCTTCTGCTCTCCCAGCGCTGGATGTTGTTGGTGCCGCGCCGGCGCGAGTGCTGGAATGGAGTCTCCATCAATGCCCTTGGATTCGCCGGAGCCTTTCTGGTGCGGAAGGAGGAGGAGTTTCGGCAGCTTGCGGCGGTCGGCCCCCTCGAGGCGTTGCGCCATGTGGCGGTCGTGAAGGCGGTTTGACGGAACACGCGATTGCCCCGGGTATATGCCCGGCCACCGCCTCGCGTATGCGACGTATAGTCGGAGACGAGAGGAAGGGAAGGGGGGCGGCGTGAATGACGCGGACGCACGTCATCCACGCCGCGAAGCTCGGCCTCAGGCGAGCATGTCCTCCGGTTTCATCCCCCTCTCCAGATTCTCTTTGAACCAGGCCGGCCGTTTTCCTCGTCCCGACCAGGTCTGGCTGGGATCATTCGGGTTGCGATACTTGATCGGAAGCGCCGATTTGGTGCGTCGTCCCCTTCCGGAGGTGCCCACGATCTCCACCGCCAGGCCGGCGGCTGCGGCGATCTCGCGAATTTGCTTCTCCGCCTCGCGTTTACGCGCATTTTCGCGCCTCGCGCGCTCGCGCCGGATCCCGTCCTCGAGTGCCTTCAATTCATCATCACTCATCGCGGAAAGGTCGATTTCAGGCATGTTCTAGCTCCTTTGTCGTTCGAGTATACGAGAAACGCCGAATAAACCCGCCTTGCGTCCGCACGGCCGCGTTGGTCGGCACCGGACACGCATTCCTATTCTCATCCCGTGCGCCGTAGACCGCGTTCTCCGGCGGCTTGCGGGGGTTATCCAGCACTTCCCAAAGCCACACCACCAATGGGGAACAGGGCGCAGATCGATGTCCACATCACCGCGGCACGCCGACGATTCGAACCGATTTCCAAACAACCCCTTCCAAGACCAGGAAATGCATGCAACGATTCACCGACCCGTGCGCCAGTCGATGCGATCAGGGTTTACCCTGAGTCTGCCATGGCCGCATCACGGCGATGCCAATCCACTATTCCCATCGGGCTCACCGCATTTCCGTATCGAGGAAATACCGGCAGGTTACCGGCACGCTCAATAACGGTCGCGTGAATTATAGATCTTCATGATGGAATGTAAAGTGGCGTTGCACCGGCGTCGGCTTTTTCTCATAGCTGCTCTTCGAACGGAAGCATTCCAATCAGCGCAGCTCCCAATCGTTTCCAGATCCCCGCCCTGGGATCGTGCCGGTACACTCTGCGTCGAGTACCGAAATCCAGGGTCCACAGTAATCCGCCTCCCATGTCGGAATCAGCGAGCCTGACTCGGTATGCGTTCTCGGGCCTGACACCCGCATCCATGAAGCGGGCCACGGAAGCGGACAGCCCGGGGCTATGGCAGAGCAGCGCGACCTCCGTGTTGATGGCGAGGGAACGCGGATCGAGATTCAGTGAGCCCACTAGAACCTTTTTCCGATCGAAAACGATCGTCTTGGTGTGAAGCGCCGACTTCGAGCGAAACGCGAGGGGACGCCAGCCGCGCGCGATCTCGCGGGCATCGGGACGCATTTCATAAAGCTCGACCCCGATGGCAAGCAGTTCCCGTCGAAACCGCGCATAACCGGCGTGCGCGGCCAGCACGTCGTTGGACGACAGCGAGTTGGTCAAAACACGCACGCGTACGCCCCGTTCGAGCAGTCCACGGAGCCGATCCAGACCGGCGCGGGTAGGAATCAGGTAAGCGGTTTCGATGAGCAGTTCCCTGCGGACACTCGCCACCAGGCTGTCCAGCCGCCGCTGGATGACCGAGGCTTCCTGGCCGCCCACCTTGGCGGGCGGATCCACGAGTGCCTCGGTCTTGTCCCAGGTGAGGGAGAGGAAAACCGTCTCCAGCCAGCGCAACGCCTCCTCGGGAAGCATGGTCTCGGCGTAAGGGAACCGCCGCCGACGCCCGAGGCGTCGGGCCACGAACCACCGGTACCGGTCCCCGCCGGAGCCGCCGAGGCGCCGGCCGATGAGAGAGGCCACGGGAACGGCCCACGGGCTCTCCCAGTAGTCGTCGAAACTGCGCGAAAACTTGCGCACCACGGGCCCCGCCACCAGCAGATCGAGGTCCCGGAAATTCGCGCTGGTATTGACGCCGAAATAGTCGTCGGCGATGTTCCGGCCTCCCACGATGGCCGCCGCGCCATCGGCCACAAACACCTTGTTGTGCATCCGGTGGTTGAGCCGCTCGAGATTCGTGAGCGCCCGAAAACTCCAGCCGCCTCGGTCAGGAAATGGGTTGAACAGCCGGATCTCGACATTGGGGTGCATGTCCACCAAAGCGATGACGCGGTCCTTGCCGCGCACGTGAACGTCGTCCAGCAGAATGCGCACCCGCACCCCCGCATCCGCCGCCGAAAGGACATTGCTCATCAATGTGACGCCGGTGGCGTCGGGCTCCCAGAGGTAGTACTGGATGTCCAGTGTCCGTTCCGCGGCCCGGCACAGCGCCAGCCGCGAGTGAAAAGCGGCATCGCCATGCTCGAGCAGATGGACACCCGAAGTACCCGGCGGGTGATTCACCGATTCCCGCTGAACCAGGGTGCTCAGTTCCGAGGCGGGCGCCGATGCCGTGGGTATCGGATGTCGACAACCCACCGAAGGCCGCTCAGCATTCATGAATGCCTTCCGCACGGCAAAAGCCACAACCGGCCGAAGCCGCGCTTGCCTGCAGGGCCCAAAAGAAGGATCATTGCGGTGTGCTCGGATTCGTCTTCCACTTCCCCTGAAGGGGACGGAGTCGAACGATGAAACCGGACCAGTTCTGGAGGTCCTTCGGTTTTGCCGTCGTCGTCACTGGCGTCCTGATCTCTTTCTTCGTGGCCGTACTCCCGTTTCACGGGGCGGGCTACCACATGGCGTTCGGCCTGTTTCTTGTGGGCATTGTCCCATATCTGGTCTATGCCACGCTGTCTCCCTATCTCACCGGCGCGCCCCGTGGGGTGGCCGGCGGGTTCATCCTGCTCATCGACCTGGTGACGCGGTTGCCCAGGCGACTGGGGGACGATCCCGTGAATGCCTCCTCCACGTATTGGACGGCCCCGATGGTCATGACCGCAGTGGTGATCGCGATGGCGTGGTTCATGGGGCGTCGGCCACCGGAAGCTCGGGATTCCGTGTCGCTGGGCAACGGAAACCAAAAGAACCGGCAAAAAGGCGAGGAATCCCCAAACGCCGATGCATGAGCCCGCCGGGATCATCGGCGCCGGCGGACAGCAGCGCACGACCCGGGCGTTTTTGGTGAGCCTCGCCGTGGCGGTCCTGCTGCACGCCGCAATGCTATGCCGCACCGGCCGTGTTCAGCATACCCTCGAGGTGAACACGGACACCCTACGGCGGCTCAGGCTCTCGCTGTCCGTGTCCGAGGCCGACTTCCCAGACACGAAATCCGTCTCCGCGACGCAGACCGACCGGACTGAGCACGGAACGGAAACACGAAAAGGGGCGAAAAGCGACAGGGGTGTAAACCGTGAGCTGCCACTTCGGCCCGGGCGACATGGGCGGCCTGGGGCCGAAGGGAAGCCGAATATGGTCGAAACCGCCAGACCCACACCGGGCGAGATGCGCAAGGGCCAGGAGGCGGGCACGGCCCGTACGCCAAGGGCACCATCGCAACGAGCCACGGGAAGGGTGCCCTCCGTTCGGCGCCCGGAGACGACCGACAGCCTGCGCGCGGCCGGTAGAACTGCTCCGGCAACTCCCCGAACACACCAGGCCGAGGCCACCGGAACGAAGCGCGCCGCGAGCCTCATCGTGCCCGTGCACCAACCCGCGCCAGCCTATCCCCCCAGGGCGCGGCGCCGCCGCATCCAGGGGTATGTGGAAATCGAATTCTCGGTGGATGCGGCTGGAGCGGTCCGCGACCTGCGCATCATCGAGGCCAAACCTCGGGGTGTCTTCGAATCCTCGGTGCGGAGCGCGGTGCGGAAGTGGCGGTTTCAGGTTCCCGCCGGTTTCGTTGGAGAGCGGATGCATGAGACGATCCGTTTCCAGCTCGAGCCCTGATCGGACCGTCGATTATTTAACATAATATACATTATGCGAACTGAATGAACGGCCCGCCGATGCCGGCCCCACAACCGAGCGGCTGTATCGTCGATGCGCCACTCGATTCATTCGGGCTTCGGAGCTGCTTCAGCTTTCCGATACAGGGCCAGCAGCGCGACACCTTTCTCGCGGGGGTGTGCTTGCAGGGCTTTCAGGACCTTGGCATCCCGTTTGTAGAAATCCGGACGAAACTGGATGCGTCGTGGATCGTTCAGCAGATCCGGTACGGCGGTCAGGTAGAGGATCAGGATCGGCATGGGCCGTTTCAGAGTGATCCGCCGGGTCTGCCCGGCGTCGATCAGCCGCTGGATGTGTTCCCGGGTCCACTGCGGCCCGTTGGGACGCAGGAGCAGCTCACCGAGTTCCAGAGGCTTTTGCACGCGGATGCAACCGTGACTGAACGCGCGCCGAGTTCGTGAGAAGAGCTGTTTACTCGGTGTGTCATGAAGATATACGTTGTACTTGTTAGGAAACATGAACTTGATCCGACCTAGGGCGTTGGCGGGTCCCGGACGCTGGCGCAGGACGTAGGGGAAATCGCGCGGCGTGATCGCGCTCCAGTCCACGGCGGCCGGATCCACGGGCCGTCCGGAGGCGGTGAGCAGCTCCATGTCCTTCTCTTTCAGGAACCCCACGGGATCTTTGAGCAGTTTCGGGGCCAGTTCCCGCCGCGTGATACTGGTGGGAACGGTCCAGGTGGGATTGATCTCCACGTAGGTGATCGTGTCGCGGAACACCGGTGTCTGATGATAGGGCTTGCCCACCTGCACGGCGCTGGACCAGGCAGGCCCGTGATTCATCCACAGGTGCAGATCGAAGCCCGCCAGGTCCACGCCGAGGAATGTGTCCGGCACGTCGTGGTACACCCAGCGCAGACGCTCCATGTTGACGCGCAACTGGTCGATGCGGCGCTGCACGGCGACGTTCAATGCCCGACGCGTGGCGGGCCCCACGACACCGTCCGGCTCGAGCAGGTGCAAGCGCTGAAAGGCGCGCACGGCGGCTTCCAGACGGCGATCGAACAGTTCCGGCTGTGACGTGGGGTCGTCGTTTAGGAATCCTTCCTTTTCGAGTCGTTCTCGTAACAACGCAACTTGTGGATGTCGGTCCCCGGGATGGAGGGTCGGGCCGGCCGGGAGTGCCTTCCAACCCCCGTGGCCGGCGATGGCCCGATACCGCCCCAGGGCCTCGCGCAGGCGCGGATAGAGCGATCCACCGGGTCGGCGGGCGCGCAGGAATGCATCCACCCGCCCTTCGGCGATGGCGCGCAGGATTTCGTCGGCTCCCGGGGCGGACGACAGGTCGGGTTCGTAGTTCCAGCTCCGGAACAGGCGGCGGGGGTCGGCCTTGCCGGTGCGCAGGTGCACCGCCAGGGTCACGAAGGCGTCGGTGAGCAGGAGCTCCCGGTCCACCGCGTTCGCCCCGCCCCGCCCCTCCGACACCAACGTCCTGAGGGCGCGGAAATGATAGTCCTCGGGGTCCAGCCCTTCTTCCCCGGCCCGCGCCACCCACTCCAGCAACGCCCGCACCGCGTCGGGGCGGGTCCACAGCGGGCGATAGGCCGCCGCCTCGTACAACCAACGCACCAAGGTCGGCTCGGTCAGCCCTTCTCCGGCGGCCTCGAAATGGCCCGAGGCCGTCGCCAGTTCGAACCGTCCCGTCAGGCGCGTGACGAAGTCCTCCCCCGCCCCCATGGCGGCCGTGGATCGGGACCAGCAGACCGCCAGTCCGAGAAGGACCAGGATCACAACCCGTGTCCTTGAGTCGAAACGCCTTGTTGCCTTACCATCCATCGCGTTTTCGTGGGCTGTTGCGCAAAAGTCAGGAGGTGCCATGCCTTTCCCTCCCTCCGCCGCTCCCGATCCCGCCCGGCGCCGCTTTCTGGCCGGCTCCCTCGCGGGCCTCGCCCTCCTGGCCACGGGTCCCGCGGCGGCGCGCATGCGGCGGCCGCGCGAACTCGCGTTGCACCATACACACACGGGGGAGCAGTTGCGCGTAGCGTATCACGATGGCTCGGGTTATCTGGACGATGCGCTGCGCGAGATCCGGCACTTCCTGCGCGACTTCCGCACGGGTGAGGAACACCCCATCGACCCGGGTGTCCTGGACATCCTCTACGAGTTGCAGTGCAAGACCGTGGGCGGCTGCAAGCCGTACCATGTGATCTCCGGCTACCGGTCACCCAAGACCAACGCCATGCTGCGCAGGCGCAGCAAGGGGGTGGCCAAGCACAGCCTCCACATGCAGGGCAAGGCCATCGACATCCGGTTGCCTGGCGTGGACATCCGTCACCTCTACGAGGCCGCGCGGAGCCTGAAAAAAGGGGGCGTGGGCCTCTATAGCCGTTCGCAATTCGTTCACGTCGACACCGGCCGCGTACGAACCTGGGGGAGCTGAGCCGGGGCGCCATCAATCCGGGGACCCGGATCCCGCCAGCGGTTCCCTCGCGCTCCCCTCCCCTTTCCGCGCGCTCTGCATCTCAGGCAGCTCCTTGATATAGATGTCCTGCTGCGGGAACGGGATGCCGATGTCGGCTTCCTGAAGCGCGTCCCAGATGGCGAACATCACTTTGGATTTCACCTCCATCCGGCTGAACTGAGAAACGTCCACGAAGTATTCGACGCGGAAATCCACCGACGAGGCGTTGAATTCGGTCAGGAGCACCCGCGGCTTACGTTCCAGGGAGACCTCGGGTTGCATGGTGACCGCGTTTTCGATGACCTCACGCGCCTTGTGGGGATCGTCCTGGTAGCGGATGCCCACTACGAAAAGCGTTCGCACCAGCTTGTCGCTGAGCGTCCAGTTGGTGAAAGGATTGCTGATGAGATTGGCGTTGGGGATCACCACATCCTGGTTGTCCCAGGTGTTCAGTGTCAACGATCGCATGCCGATGCGCGCCACGGCCCCCTCCTTCCCGTCGATGGTCACCCAATCGTCGACGCGCACCGGGCGCTCCACGAGCAGGATCAGGCCACTGACGAAATTGTTGGCGATGTTCTGGAGGCCAAAGCCGATCCCCACACCCAGAGCGCCAACGAACACCGTCAAGCTGGTGAGGTCGATCCCCATCAGGTTCAACCCCACCAGCACGCCGAGCAGGACCACAGCATACTGAGTGAACACCGCCAGACTGTCACGCAGTCCACGGTCGCGGATGCGGGCAAAGAGCCAGTCGGCCGACAGCCTCCTCGTCCACAGGGCCATATAGACCAGCACCGCCAGATACACCCCGCCCAG
>Ga0256841_1001816_pt1 | contig 17639 bp, 16 predicted proteins | sample 356308metaG_FD_185971 | JGI IMG/M metagenome (GOLD analysis project Ga0256841, IMG submission 185971) | Hydrothermal vent microbial communities from Mid Atlantic Ridge, Atlantic Ocean - 356-308 | ecosystem: Environmental > Aquatic > Marine > Hydrothermal vents | place: Atlantic Ocean: Mid... | reverse complement strand
ACTGAACTGGCTGCATACCTGGCGGAGGTGCCGGAAGTCACCGATTACCAGGTCTATGCGGGTACGGCGGCACCCATCAATTTCAACGGCCTGGTACGCCAGTACTACCTGCGTGCCGGGGCCAATATGGGCGATATACAGGTCAACCTGGTCGACAAGCACCAGCGCGATCGCAAGAGTCACGTCATTGCGCGCACCGTGCGGGAGCCGCTGGTACAGATCGGAAAACGCTTCGATGCGCTTGTCAAGGTAGTTGAGGTGCCGCCCGGGCCGCCGGTGCTGTCACCGCTGGTAGCGGAAATCTACGGGCTGGACTACACCGGGCAGATCCGTGTCGCCGGGCAGGTCAGGGACGTGTTCCTGTCCACCGAAGACATCGTGGATGTCGACACCAGTATCGAAGCGCTGGCGCCACGCTGGATCGTGCACGTCGACCGCAGCCGGGCTGCCCGGCTGGGTGTCGACCAGGCGGAGGTGGTCGAGGCGATAACCACCGCGCTGAAGGGCGAGAATGTCAGCTACCTGCACGACCCCGATGCCAAGTACCCGGTTGCGATCCGTATGGAACTGCCGGTGGCTGAAAAATCCGACATCGAGCGGGTGCTAACCCTGAAAGTGCGTAGCACCGAGGGTCAGCTGGTGCCCCTGTCGGAGCTGGTCAGCGTGGAACATTCGGTCATCGAGCGCTCCATCTATCACAAGGACCTGTTGCCGGTGGTGTTCGTGACCGGAGATATGGCGGGGGAGCTGGACAGTCCGCTGTACGGCATGGCAGTCCTGCACCGGTCGTTGCAGGACATGGTGACCGATTACGGTGACCCGGTGCCGCAGCATTTTATCCGGCAGCCGGACAATCCCTATCGCTACAGTCTCAAGTGGGACGGGGAATGGCAGATCACCTACGAAACCTTTCGTGACATGGGCATCGCCTACTCGGTGGGACTGATCCTGATCTACCTGCTGGTGGTCGCGCAGTTCCGCTCCTACCTGGTGCCGCTGGTGATCATGGCCCCCATCCCGCTGACCATCATTGGTGTTATGCCGGGCCACGCGCTGCTGGGCGCGAAATTTACCGCGACTTCCATGATTGGCATGATTGCCCTGGCCGGCATCATTGTGCGTAATTCCATTCTGCTGGTCGATTTCATCAATGAGGAACTGGCAAAGGGCGTGTGCTTCGAGGATGCCGTGGTGCGGGCCGGTGCGATACGCGCCAAGCCGATTATCCTGACCGGGCTGGCTGCGGTGCTTGGTGCCCTGTTTATCCTGGGCGACCCGATATTCCGTGGTCTGGCCATCGCGCTGATCTTCGGTCTGCTGGTTTCCACGATCCTGACACTGGTGGTTGTGCCGATCATGTACTATGCGTTGATGCGCAAGCAGTTAGAGAAACGGGCGGTTTGAGTCTTTCGGGTAACGACCGCTGCCGGCATGTCGCGCCGGTAGAATCCAGATGTATTCACAGCCTCGATCTGCAACGATGAATATCCTCTTTGTGATGCGCCGGCAAGATGACCGCTGTCATACAAGTGCCAGATAGACGCTTACTGCGGCCGCCAAAATGCTGTATAAAGACAAGCCCGGGTACATGGTCGTGCCGGCGGATCCGGCCGGCAGCCGGATTCTGGTCGAAACTGGCATGTAGTTGATTAAGGACACGAATGAATAACACCCTGGTTACCCCGGCCATCTCCCTGCGGCACTATGCGCTGGTTTTCGGCGTATGCCTGCTGCTCTGGGTACTGCTGGTCGGCAACCTCGCCGGGCAGGAGTTGCTGGCCGGCATGGTGGTGTCTGCGCTGGTTACCCTGCTGTTCGGTTCGCGCTTTGGCATTCTCACCGGGTTGCGTTTCAGCCCGCTGGTACCGCTGTATATACTGGGTTACCTGGGTTATTTCATGGTGGCGCTGGTACGCGCCAATCTCGACCTGGCGCTGCGCGTCATTGCCCCCTCGCTGCCGATCCGCCCCGCGCTGGTGGAAGTCAAAACCACACTGAAATCACCGCTGGGCAGGCTGTTGCTGGCCAATTCCATTACCCTGACGCCCGGCACGCTCAGCGTGGATGTGCGTGATGACACCTTGCTGGTGCACTGGGTCTACTGTCCGCCGGGAACCGATGCGCAGCAGGCGACTGACAAAATAGCCGCCTCGTTCGAGCGACATATTGGCAGGTTCCTGCTGTGACGCTGACGGTATTGCAGTGGGCAGCTATCGGGCTGGTGGCCGTCGCTATCCTGCTGAGTACATTGCGGCTGTTGCTGGGTCCGACCACCCCGGACCGGGTAGTGGCCGCGGATACGCTCTCGGTCATTACCACGGCCGGGCTGGTTGCGCTGGCGAGTATATTTGATAACCCGATCTACCTGGACATTGCGCTGGTCTACGGCACGCTGGCGTTTGTCGGCACGGTGGCCGTGGCGCGCGCCATCGAGGGGAACCGTGAATGAACCTGCTGGGTGATATCTTCCTGCTGGTCGGTGGTGCTTTTATGGCGTTGGGCAGCCTGGGCCTGATGCGCATGCCGGACCTGTATAACCGCCTGCAGGCCGGCACCAAGGCGGCAACGCTGGGCACCATCGCGGTGCTGCTGGGCATCGGTTTTCACCATCCCGACTGGTGGACAAAACTGCTGGTGATCGCCGGGTTTGTGTTGTTCACCAACCCGGTTGGATCATCCACCATCGCCCGCGCAGCGCTGAAGTCAGGCATCGAACCCGTGCGTGGCAGTAACCGCAAGGTGGAATCCTGATGCAGTGGCTGGTGCTGGTTCTTGTGGTTGTGATGCTCACCAGTGCGGTGGCGGTGCTGGTACTCAAAGATTTTCTCGCGGCGCTGGCGGCCCTGTCGGTGGTCTCGCTGGGACTGTCGGTACTGTTCGTCATCCTGCGTGCGCCCGATGTGGCCATGACCGAGGCTGCCATCGGCGCCGGATTGAGCAGTCTGTTGTTTGCCCTGGCGCTGCGTCGTCTTGGCCTGTGGCGTAACGGGGGGCGGCCGTAATGCAGCGTTTGAGTTCCGCACTGTTTCTGCTGGGCCTGGGACTGCTGATTGCCGCTATCTTCAGGGGTATGGAATTCGGCACGGTGGCGCCGATAGTCGGGCAGGCGATTAATTCGGCCGCGGCTGAACAGGTCGGTGCCGCCAACTTTGTTACCGCCGTAGTGCTCGGCTATCGCGGTTTCGATACCCTGCTGGAACTCACCATCCTGTTTACGGCAGCGACGGCCGGCGGGATGGTGCTGGGCAAGCGTTCGCCGACTGCGAAGCGGGATCCCGATGCCGGTTTCATCCTGCAGGCCGGTGCTGACCTGCTGTTCCCGCTGCTGGTGATCGTGGGTCTTTATATAATCCTGCACGGACACCTGACGCCGGGTGGCGGGTTCCAGGGCGGTGTGATTCTGGCTTCGGCATTCTTTGTCCCGATACTGGCGCGACCGGGCACCCGCATGAGTCATACCGCCGTCAGTACCATCGAGGGCCTGGCCGGGGCGAGTTTTATCTTTATTGGCCTGCTGGCGATGTTTGGTGGTGAAGCGTTTCTTACCCCGCTGATGGGGCAGGGCGAGCTGGGTGCACTGCTGTCTGCCGGCAGCCTGCCCGTGCTGTATCTTGCCGTGGGGCTCAAGGTCGGCTCGGAACTCGCGGGCCTGCTGGCGCAGCTGTCGGAATCGGAGGCCGTTGACTGATGCCGGATACCGGTCTTCTCCTGTACGGCGGTGCGTTCGGTCTGATACTGATCGGTATTGCCGGCATCGTGCTGTCCGCGCACCTGGTGCGTATCATTTTTGCTGTGGCGTTGCTGGAAGCCGGGGCCAACCTGTTGTTACTGCTGGCCACCTGGCACCAGGGCGCCGCGGCGCCCATCATCGTCGCCGGCCGGGTGCCCGACCTGATGGCAGACCCGGTGCCGCAGGCGCTGGTGCTTACGGCCATCGTGATCGGTGTAGGTATTCTGGCACTGGCGCTGAGCCTGGCGCTGCGCGTGCAGCGTGCCTACGGTACGCTCGATATGCACGAAGTACGTCGGCACATGGAGCAGGACATCGCCGATGAAGCCGGTATCGATATGCCTTCCAGCAGCCACGCACCGGCCGCGGTGCAAACGGCGCGACAGGAGAGCGGCGCATGAACCAGCTGGCATTACTGGTCGCCCTGCCGCTGATCACGGCGTTCCTGTTGCCGGTGGTGAACCGCGTCTCGACCCTGGCGGCACGCTGGCTTGGCCCGCTGGTGTTGCTGGTTACCAGCGCGATCGGTATTTCGCTCTGGTCGCAGCTCGGTGACAGTGCGGTTGCGGTTGAGCTCGGTGGCTTCCGGCCACCCCTGGGTATCACTCTGTATGCCGACAGGCTGGCGCTGCTGTTTGCGCTGGCTACCAGTATCGGTACCTTGCTGCTGTGGCCGAGCCGGGGCGAAGAGTGGTTGCGCCAGTCCACCCTGGCGCTGATTCTGGCGGCCTCGGGCAGCGGGCTGGCCCTGTCCGGCGATCTGTTCAATATCTACGTGTTCTATGAACTGGTAGCCGTGGTTTCCTATGGCCTGATTGCTGCGCGTTCCAGCGCGGGCAGCTTTGCCGCTACCGTGCGTTACCTGATCGTCAGCAGTTTCGGTGCAGCACTGGCACTGACCGGTATTGCACTGGTCTACCAGGCCACCGGTACCCTGAACCTGGCGCAGCTGTCGCAACTGGCGCCAACCCACCTGAACAACCTGCAGGGGCTGGCGGCGTTTGTCCTGATGCTGATCGGTTTCGGGGTCAAGGCGGAACTGTTCCCGGTCAACACCTGGGTGCCGGAAGTGTATGCCACGGCACCGACCCGGGTTTCCGGCCTGCTGGCGGGTGTGGTGTCCAAGCTGGCGCTGTTGATCATCGTGCGCCTGCTGGTGCTGGTATTTAACCAGCCCGAGGCCCTGACCGTGATGCTGGTGCTGGGGATGCTGGGTGTGGTCACGGGAGAACTGGCGGCCTGGCGCGCGCGCGATTTCAATCGCATGATCGCGTACTCCTCCATTGGCCAACTGGGCATCATGTTCATTGCCTTTTCGATCCCGGGTCAGGCGGGCGTGTTTGCCGGACTGGCCGTGGCACTGCATCACCTGGTCGTCAAGCCGGCCATGTTCCTGCTGGCCGGGCGCTGGCAGGGCTCGCTGGACAGGCTGGCCGGTGCCGCCCGTACTTCGCCGCTGGGCGCCGTGCTGTTTATCTTGCTGGCACTGTCCCTGATCGGCGTGCCTCCCTTGCCCGGTTTCTGGGCCAAGCTGCTGGTCATGGTCAACCTCATGGCACAGGAAAATACGCTTTATAGTGTGGGCGCGTGGGTCATCATGGGCGGCGCCGCGCTGGAAGCCAACTACCTGTTCCGCGTTGCCAGCAGTTTCTATCATCGCAGTGAACAGCAGACACCACCGGTAGCGCACCGCACCCGTGACCTGGCCACGGCTTCCCTGCTGGGCGCCGGACTGGTGGCCGGCGCTGTCCTGATCATGCCCCTGGCGGATGAGATCGAAGGTGTGGCCAGTCAGGCAGCGAACCGGGATCAATACGTTCAGACGGTCAACCCGGAGGCGCTGCCATGACGCCGCTGGACCAGTTGCTGGCGTTGTCGGCACTGACGGTGGTTGCGGTCTGGCTGATCGGCAATCGCCAGGTCACCGGCTGGAACGCCACTATTCTGTACGCGGCCCAGGGCGTGCTGCTGATGATGATGTCCGACCTGGGCTATGGCGAAGTGCAGAGTATTGCCTCTTCGCTAACGTTCAAAGTACTGGGACACGGCCTGCACTGGCGATTCGATGGGCTGTCGTGGTTCTTTGCGCTGATCACCATCGGCGCGGCTTTCCTGGCCAGCTGGTTTGCCAGCGGTGAATGGGGGCAGCGCTACCGTGCGGCCGGTGGCAGTCTGCGCCTTTTCCACGTGGCACTGGCGTTGAATGTCTTCAGTATGCTGGTGCTGCTGGCCAGCGGTGACCTGCTCAGCCTGTTCATCGGCTGGGAGCTGGTCAGCTGGGCGAGTTTCCTGATCATGGCACTGGGCAGCGCTACCGCAACCCGTTATGCCATGCGCTACGTCACCTATGCCTTCGCCGGTGCCATGGCCGTGCTGATGGCACTGGTGATGGTCTATACCCGCAGCGGCAGTTTCGAATTCCAGGACTTCAGGGATGCAGTGCCTGCCATGAGCAGCGGCAGCCTGTGGATGATAGTCATCCTGTTCGTCGCGGGCTTCGGTGTAAAGATGGCGTTGATCCCTTTCCACCTCTGGCAGGCCAAGGCCTACGCGGAAACTCCCGGTCCCGGCGCTGCTTTTCTCGGTGCAATTTCCTCGCGCATGGGATTGTTTGCACTGGTGGTGGTGCTGGTGCAGCTGGTCGGTGTGGAGCGGCTGGCCGACCTGCAGCTGGTATTCCCGTTCTTCAGCGCGCGTGACCTGCTGTCCTGGCTGGCGGTGCTGACCCTGATTTTTGCCACCTTCACGGCATTGCGCCAGCACGATGCCCGCCGTCTGCTGGCCTGGCACGGCATCGGGCAGGGTGGCTACATGCTGCTGGGCGTGCTGATCGCCGATGACCTCGGTTCGGCCGGTGGCCTGATGCACGTGTTCAATCACGCCACCTACCAGGCGGTGTTGTTCATGACGGTCACTGCCGTCATACACCGCACCGGTACTTCAGACCTCAACAAACTGGGCGGGCTGGTGACACGCATGCCGCTGTCCTTTGTCGCCATGCTGATCGGTATTATCGGCCTGGCCGGGTTGCCGCCGATGAACGGTTTTGTCTCCAAGTGGCTGCTCTACCGCGCGCTGATCATCGATGGCAGCCCACTGCTGTTCCTTGGCTCGGTGGTTGGCACGCTGGGCACCATCCTCAGTGTCTACAAGCTGATCCACAACACCTTCCTCGGCCAGCTGCGGCTGGAACACGTCGAGGTCGAGGAAGCCCCTTCCAGCATGATCTGGCCGATGATGATCCTGTCGACGATCGTGTTTGTGACCGGTTATTTCCCCGGCCTGGTGCTGGACTGGGTGGCTTCCGCGCAGGCAGCCGTCGGTCTGCCGGTGCTGGCCCACAACCTGGGTGGTGTGCCTTCGCACAAGGGCGGGCTGGATATGATCTGGGTGGTCTCGGTGCTGCTGGCCGGTTTTGGTATTGGCGCACTGGTGTTTTTCTCGGGCGGGCGCAGCAAACGCGTGCACCAGCTGGACAACTACGCCGGCGGACATTTCCTGACGGCGGAAACCCGTTACCAGTACAGTGATAATTTTTACCCGGGCCTGATGCACCTGATCGGTCCCTGGTACCGCAAAAGTTTTCGCTGGCTGGAACGCGGTTTTGTTTCGACGGTGGATACCCTGTCGCAGGCCATGCAGGGGTTCTACCGTGTTGTGCATCCGTCTTTTTACCTGCTGGTGGCGGTGGTATCGGCGTTGACGTGGGTGGTCGCCAGATGATCGCACAGCTGTTTACATACCAGCCCGCAGGCGCGCCGGCCTTCAGCGCGAATCTGATAGCAGGTCTTTGCGGTCAGAAGATCGCTCCTGCGGCGGGATATTTAACGGGAATCTGTAATGAGTCCGGGTGAGCTGATCATCGAGCTGTTCCTCATGCCGCTGGTGGCTTTCGTGGTTGGCCTGGGCATGGTGCTGATGTACCGCCGGATCGGTGCGCGGATTCAGCGGCGCGTGGGTCCGCCGTTTTTTCAGCCCATCTACGACATCATTAAACTGTACGGCAAGCACACCCAGATCTCGCACGGACTGATCCACGAAATCGGCATCATCATGGCGGTGGGGGGTTACGTAGCGGCTGAAACGCTGTTACCGGTTCCCGGGATGAGTGGTCTGGCCGACAAGGGCGGGGTGGTGACCCTGGCCTATGTCATGATGATCCCGTCACTGGGACTGGCGCTCGGCGTCGGTCAGTGTGCCAATCCCAACGGTTCCATTGGCATATCGCGCGCCCTGACGGCCATGCTGGCCTACGACATACCCTTTATCCTGGTGATTTTCGGTGCGGCCTACGTGTACGGTACCACGAACCTGGCGGACATCATTGCCATCCAGCAACAGCAGGGGCCCGGCGGCTGGGGTATCGTGCAGATGCCCCTGCTGGCGCTGGCCGCACTACTGAGCCTGCAGGGGATCATGGGCAAGCAGCCTTTCGAGATCTATATTGCCCCGGCGGAAATCGCTACCGGACCGATGGTCGAGATGAGCGGCAAGTTCATGGGCGGCCTGTTTGTCATGCAGTGCTTCCAGTTGTACACGGTCGGCGTGCTCTACACCACGCTGTTCCTCGGTGGCGGCGAATACTGGCTGACCTTCCTGCCGAAAATTTTTTCGGTGGTGGCTATTCCGATGATGATTGCGTTCGTCTTTCCGCGCTACCGTACCGAAGACGTGATACGCCTGTTGTGGAAGTGGCCGGTGCTGATTGCCCTGACGGGTCTCGCGGTCGTGTTGAGGTAAGGTGGAACTATGAGCAACGAACTCGAAAACATCCCGATCCGCCAGGAACTGGAAGTGCTGCAAAGCGGGCAGAAACGTACCAACCCGCTGGCCAATGTATTCGACGGGTTGGTGAAATTCTGCCGGTCGCGGTCCATGTTCATGCTGCACTACTGTACCGGTTGCGGTGCCATCGAGCTGCCGCCGGCAATGACCTCGCGTTTCGACATGGAAAGGCTCGGCATCCAGCCGATGGTAACGCCACGCCAGGCGGATATCCTTCTGATCACCGGCTACGTCTCGATCAAGACCCTGAAACGCATCATTCTTACCTACGAGCAGATGGGTTCGCCAAAATATGTGATCGGTATCTGTTCCTGCACCGTCAATGGCGGCATGTACTGGCAGAGCTACGCCACCGCCAAGGTGCTCAGGGACTACCTGCCGGTGGATGTGTATATCGCCGGCTGTATGCCGAGACCCGAGGCGGTCATCAGCGGCCTGCGCGAGCTGATGGAAGACATCAGCAGCGGGCGTGCCGAAAGCTGGAAAAAATATTACCAGCATTATGATTATTACCTCGGCAACCAGCAGAAGCTGTTTGGCGAGGACTGGCAGACACCGACGGATATCATCGCCGAGGCGCGGCACTATGACCTGATGACCGAGCACACGCTGGGCGAGCACACGGCCCTGCTGGAGAAACACCAGAAGCCGCTGGAAGCGCTGGAGATGCGCTTGAGTGTGAAGGACAAACAGAAGGTATAAACAGGACAGGCAGCATGCACTGAGCGTGACAGTTAGTGGTTGAATCAGGGAAAGGGTTACATACATCGTCATTCCGGCCGGAGCATAGCGGAGAGCCGGAACCCGGTGTTGTACATTCGGGAGAACTGCCGGATCCCGGTTTTCGCCGGGATGACGGTATACCCGACGACGGTACGCGTATAATTGAAGGGTATTCCGGGTTATGAGCAAAGAACTGAACATCTGGCTGGACAACCTGCTGAGCGATATCGAAAGCGTTCAGTTCCAGCGCAGGAATTCCCGCCGGGTGCGCGTCGATGTCGGTTCCGAGGCCCTGCCCGCGTTACTGGAACTGTTGCAGGGGCGCGCCAGTTATGTGCACCTTTCTGCGATCACCTGTGTCGACTGGATCGAGGACGGGCAGTTCGAGCTGGTCTACCATGTCTGGTCTTATGAGACCAGGTCGCTGGTTTCGGTGCATACCCGTATCCCGCGTGACCCGGGAGTGTATCTTTCTATTTACGATCTCTACCAGCCCGCGGCTTTTTTCGAACGTGATATCCATGAAATGTACGGCCTGTATTTCGAAGGCAGCCCGGACATGGAGAAATTCATCCTCACCGAGTGGAACGGCCCGCCACCGATGCGCAAGGACTTCGACGGCGAAGCCTTTGTCAACGAGCATTTCCACTGGGAGCAGTATCACCCGCAGTGGCTGAAAGACCTCGAGGAAGAGGGTGGGGGTATCACTGTCCGGCCGGAGGACGTGCGCTGATGCGGCCGGAAAACTACCAGGCGAAAAATCATCCGCCCAGTCACGAGTTTGAACTGAACTTTGGTCCCAATCACCCGGGGATCGAGGGGAACTATGCGTTCAAGGTAAAACTCAATGGTGACACTGTGCTGTCCGCACGCGCTGACGGCGGCTACCTGCACCGTGGCTTTGAAAAACTCATGGAAGGTCGGCTGTGGATCCAGAATATCGCGCTGGTGCCGCGCATTTGTGTGCCCGACCCGGTGCCGATGGAGGTCTGTTACTCGCTGGCCATCGAGGAACTCGGTGGCCTGGAAGTGCCGGAACGTGCCCAGTGGATCCGCGTCATGCAGCTGGAGATGTCCCGCCTGGCCGCGCACCTGTTTGCCTTTGGCGGCCACGCGGCCACCACCGGCATGTATACAACCATGTTCTGGGGCGTGGCCGACCGGGACCTGATCCTGGACCGTTTCGAGGAACTGACCGGCGGCCGGGTCTACAGCATCTACAATATTCCCGGTGGTGTGCGGCGCGAGGTGCCGGATGGTTTCCTGGAACGTATGAGCAGCCTGCTCGACTACCTGGAATCGCGCCTGCCGGACTACGACAACCTGTTTTTCAGGAACCAGGTATTCATCAAGCGTGCCCGCGATGTCGGCGCCATGACCCAGGAACAGGCGCTCAAGTGGGGGGTAACCGGGCCCAACCTGCGTGCTACCGGGCTGGCCTTCGACGTACGACGCGACGACCCCTACCTGGTGTACGACCAGCTTGACTTTGAAATACCGACCGAGCCGGGCGGCGATGCCCTGTCGCGCAACCTGGTGCGCCGTTCGGAACTTAAACAGAGTATCCGTATCCTGCGCCAGGTGATCGAGCGCCTGCCGTCGATCAGGGGCCCCATTCGCTGCCCCATTCCGAACCCGCTGGCATGGAACGTGCCGGCCGGAGAAAGCTATACGCGCGTCGAGTCGTCCAAGGGCGAACTGGCCTACTATGTTGTTTCTACCGGCGGTGACAAACCCTACCGCGTGCATGTACGTGGCCCGTCCAGCATGCACGCTGTCCAGGTGCTGGAGAACCTTGCCGTCGGCAGCCGCCTGGAAGACGTTGCCCAGATCATGTTCTCGCTGGATGCCTGTCCACCGGAGGTCGACCGCTGATGCCGGACATTCCCTACAAGGACAAGGGCAGCATACTCGGCCCGCTGAAGACGCTGGGTTTCTTTGCCCGCAGGCCGGTTACGGAACCTTTCGAGCCACGTCCGGCGGCGGACAGCTACCGCGGCTTCCACGTCAACGACTGGGAAAAATGCATCGGCTGCAGCACCTGCCAGAAAGTCTGCGACAATGCGGCCATCACCATGGTAAAGATACCGGGACTGCCGGAAGACCCGGTGCTGGGTGTACGCAACGAGCGTCCTGCCATCGATTACGGTCGCTGCTGCTGGTGCGGGCTGTGCGTGGATATCTGTCCGACCGGTTCCATCTCCCTGACCACTGAGTATGTGCACGTCTGTCGCGAGAACGAACTCGACAGCTATTTCGTACTGCCGGATCCCAACGGTATTCACGGCAAACATTTCGACAAGGGCTGGGACAAGACCGCGGATGCCGACCTGGTGGACCTGCACCAGCAACCCATGGGAGAAGTAGAGCCGCAGCAGCGTGACGATAACTTTGACGAAATCGTCCACGGCTTTACCAGCCAGCAGGCGATTATCGAGGCATCACGTTGTGTACAGTGCGGGATGTGCCACGAATCCTGTCCGACCCACATGAACGCACCGGAGTATATACGCGCGATCTGGGAAGGCAATGCCGAAGAAGCGGTGCGGCAGATCTATCGCAGTAATCCTTTTTCGCACGTGTGCGGCCGGGTCTGCACCCGTCGCTGTGAAACGGCCTGTTCCATCGGCCGCCGCGGTGACCCGGTAGCGATCCGCTGGCTGAAACGTTATGCCATGGATGCGGTCTCCGATGAGCGTATCCGCGAGATTGCAGCCGAGGGCAAGGTCGACTATATCAGCGGCAAAAAGATTGCGATTATCGGCGCCGGGCCGGCCGGGTTGACAGCGGCGTATGACCTGGTGAAAAAAGGGCACGATGTCACGGTATTCGAGGCGCTGGACAAGCCGGGTGGCATGACACGTTATGGTATCCCGGAATACCGGCTGCCCTATGACCGTCTGGATGCAGATGTTGAAGTGATTACTTCACTGGGTGTCACCATCCAGTACAACACGCGCATCGGCCGGGATATCGGCATGGATGTGCTGGAGCGCGACTACGATGCTGTTGTGGTCGCCATTGGCCTGCAACAGGGGCGTTCGACACGTATTCCCGGCAGCGACCATAAACAGGTAAGAAAAGCGGTAAAACTGTTACGCAAAATCACCCAGGGGAAACCATTCAAGGTGCCACGCACGGCGGTGGTGATCGGTGGCGGTAACGTGGCCATGGATATTGCCCGCAGTCTCGCGCGGCTGCAGAAACAGCAGTATGGCGAGGTCAGGATGACAGTAGCGGCGCTGGAGGATTTCGATCATTTCCTGGCTGATCCCGAAGAAGTGACCGAGGCGCGGGAAGAGGGTGTAGTGATACTCGACAGCCGTGGACCCAAACAGTGCCTGGTCGACGAGAATGGCAAGCTGATCGGGCTGGCCACGCTGGGCGTGGTGTCCATTTTCGACCAGGATGGTCGATTTGCGCCGCGTTACGATGACAGTGATGAACAGGTGCACCAGGCGGACATGGTCATCGAGTCCATTGGCCAGATGACGGATGTCTCGCTATTTGGTGATGAGCTGACAGAGCGACTGGAATGGAATCGCGGCCGCCTCAGGGTGGACGAAAACGGCCGGACTTCGGAGCCCTGGCTATGGTCCGCGGGTGATATGGTGTTCGGTCCCGACGTGGTGCACGCGGTTGCCGATGGTCACCGGGTGGCAGCCGGTATTGAGGAATATCTCGGGGTGAAACAATGAGTGAACACGGAGAAGGTCACAGCGCCGCCTACGAGCGTATCCGCTCGAAGAAGACGCTCGGGGAAATACTCGAGGTCGCCACCTCGTTTGAAAAAGCAGCTTTCGAGTTCTATACGGCACTGATACCGAAGGTCAGCAAAAACCTGCGCTACCTGGTCGAGGAACTCGCCGGCGAAGAGCAGGGGCATTATGAACTGTTTACCAGCCTGGCCGGCAACCCGGATATCGAAAGCCGGATACAGGACGAGATAAAAACCCCGGCGGAAGACCGCCGTTTTTCCGATTTCGTCCAGCTCCCGGACCTGGGTGACCACCCGGATGACCAGGCCATCCTGCAATACGCACTGGGGCGGGAGGATGCGGCAATGAAACAATACCGCGAGCTGGCGGACAGCACCGAACCCGGCCCGGTTCACGACCTGTTCGAGTACCTGGCCAAAGAGGAAACCCTCCACAAGCAGGAACTGGAGAAACAGTACTACGAAATCGTCTATAGTGGTGGTCCGGGCAACGGTTAAACGGCCGGAAACGGGGCTGCTCAGAGTGGTCTGCCGGGTTACCGCAGCTTAACCCGGCCCTGTCACCGCCCCCGGTTTTGCGGGCGGTTTTACACCATCATCGACAAAAAAGGAATTTCTTATGCAAATAGGTATGCTGGGTCTGGGTCGCATGGGTGCCAATCTTGTGCGACGCTTGATGAAAGACGGGCATGAATGTGTGGTTTACAATCGCACGCCGGAGCCGACCAGGGAACTCGCCGCTGAAGGCGCTGTGGGCACTGCCAACCTGGACGAATTTGTCAGCAAGCTGGAAACACCTCGGGTAGTGTGGATCATGGTGCCCGCAGCAGTGGTCGACGGGGTGATCGGTGACCTGGCGCAACGCATGCAACCCGGCGATATCATTATCGATGGCGGTAATTCCTACTACAAGGATGATATGGCGCACGCCAGGGAACTCGGCAAACAGGGTATCCATTTCGTCGATATCGGCACCAGTGGCGGGGTCTGGGGGCTGGAACGCGGTTACTGCCTGATGATTGGTGGCGAGACAGAGATCGTCCGTCACCTGGACCCGGTGTTCAAAACCATCGCGCCCGGTATGGGCGATATCGAGCGCACCGCGGGGCGCAGTGGCGAACCGGCGACGTCCGAGCTGGGTTACCTGCACTGCGGGCCCAATGGCGCAGGCCATTTTGTGAAAATGGTCCATAACGGCATCGAGTACGGCATGATGGCGGCGTACGCCGAAGGCATGAATATTCTCAGCCATGCCAATATCGGCGGCCAGGACCATGACATCGATGCCGAAACCACGCCGTTGCAGAACCCCGAAGACTACCAGTTCGATATCGACACGGCGGAAGTCGCCGAGGTCTGGCGGCGGGGCAGTGTGGTGGCTTCCTGGTTGCTGGACCTGATTGCAATTTCACTCAAGGACAACCCGGACCTGTCGAATTTTTCCGGCAGCGTTTCCGATTCCGGCGAGGGTCGCTGGACCAGCATGGCGGCGATCGAGACCGCAACCCCGGCACCCGTACTGACTGCGGCACTGTTCAGCCGTTTCAGCTCCCGTGGCGAAGCGGATTTCGGTGACAAACTGCTGTCCGCCATGCGTTTCCAGTTTGGCGGCCACCACGAGAAAAAACGGGACAGCTAGTGGTGCAGCAGACGGATCCGTCCCTGGCCGCACCGCCGGCCGTGATTGTCATATTCGGCGCCGCGGGTGACCTGACCAAACGCAAACTGATCCCGGCCCTGTTCAACCTGGCTTCGCAGCAGCTGTTGTCTGAGCATATCGCCATGGTGGGGATCGACCGCGTGGAGATGGACAGTGTGGCCTATCGGCAAACGCTGAGTGAGGAGATTGCCTCGTTTGTCGGGGAAGGATTCGACCCGTCCCTGTGGGAGGCCAATATCGGCAAGGCCTACTACATGCCGGGCGATTTTCGCGATGCACAGAGCTACGCCCGGCTGAAAACCTTTCTCGCCGAGGTGGACCGCGAGCAGGGCACACCCGGAAACTACCTGTTCTACCTGGCAACACCGCCCAGCTTTTTCGGCGTAATCGCGACCGAACTGGGCCGCGCAGGGCTGGCGGAAGAGAGCGAAGGTCACTGGCGGCACCTGATTATTGAAAAACCTTTTGGCCGGGATCTGCAGTCCGCCCGGGCGCTTAACGCTACCCTGCACGAGAGTTTTTCGGAACACCAGATCTACCGCATCGATCATTACCTGGGCAAGGAAACCGTACAGAACATCATGGCCTACCGTTTCGGCAACGGTACGGTCGAACCGATCTGGAATCACCGCTATATCGATCACGTGCAGATTACCGTGGCGGAGTCCCTGGGCGTGGAAGACCGCGCCAGCTACTACGAGGAAGCCGGCGCACTGCGTGACATGATCGCCAACCACCTGCTCGCGGTACTGTCGGTGGTGGCCATGGAACCTCCCAACTCCTTCGAGGCCGATGCCATCCGCGATGAACAGATCAAGGTGCTGAAGGCTATCCAGCCGTTCGATGCCGAGCAGGTATTGAGCGATACCGTGCGCGGCCAGTATGGTGAGGGTGTGCTGGGCAACGGTGACCACGTGCACGCCTACCGCGACGAACCGGATATTGCGGATGATTCGGCCACCGAAACCTACGTCGCCATGAAACTGATGATCGATTCCTGGCGCTGGGCGGGTGTGCCCTTTTACCTGCGCACCGGCAAGCGTATGCCGGGGCGCTATTCCGAAATCGTGATCCAGTACCGGCACGCGCCCAATATGATGTTCCGCGGTGCGCTGGAACGACGCAGGGACATTGGCCCCAATCAGCTGGTACTGCGTATACAGCCCGACGAGGGGATCAGCATGGAGTTCAATGCCAAGGTGCCCGGTACCGCTTTCAATGTGTCACGGGTCTGTATGGACTTCGACTATGACGATTACTTCGACGAGTCCACTACGGCCAGTGGTTACGAAACGCTGATCTATGACTGCCTGTGCGGGGATGCGACCCTGTTCAAGCGTGCTGACAATATCGAGGTCTGCTGGGAGCTGGTGCAACCCATCCTGGATGTCTGGCATGCGCTGCCACCGCGCAGCTTCCCGAACTACCCGGCCTGCAGCTGGGGACCGGAGGAAGCCGACGAGCTCCTGGCCCGGGACGGGCATCACTGGCGAATGGTGCCGGGATGCAGCCGGTAGCCGCGGAGGGTCAGTATACCGGGTTGATGTGTACTGGTTCGGGTGCCGTATAGCGGCACAGCGCCTCTTTATGTCATTCGTTACAGGGACTCGCCAGGTGTTTTTCCGGTACCGGCAGAGAGGGTGTCCAGTACCTCCAGTGCTGCCTCGAAATCATACTGGCTGACCGGTTTTTCCAGCTGCTCCAGCGCATACGCGCGGTAGGCGCCCGGCATCTGCTCCCTGAGTTCATCGAGGACGCTGGTTGCATCGGCGTCGTCATCTGCAAGCAGACTCCTGAGTCGTATGAGCCGCTGCTGCAGGGCGTCGGCGTCAAACGGTTCATCGCTTGCGCTAGCCACGCTTTTTTGCGTGCTGCTGTGCAGGGTGTCCAGGGCATCCATTACCGGTGCCAGCGCACGACGCAACGGGTCGAGCAGCGCCCCGGCGTTGGCGGGGTCCGTTTTAATCGCCTCATCCAGCAGTCTCGCGGTTTCCTGCAGTTCGTCTGCGCCAATACTTCCGGCAACCCCTTTCAGGGTGTGTGCCAGGCGCTGCGCCGTCTTCTGGTCGCCCTGTTCAAGTGCGGCCTGCACGGCGTCGGCGACGTCGGCCTGGCTGGTCCGGAACTTGAGCAGGATGCTGCGGTAAAGCGTACGGTTGCCGGCCACCCGCGCCAGTCCTGTGTGCGTGTCGATGCCGGGCAAATCCGGCAACCCGTCTTCCGCACCACCATTTGCGGTCTGCGCCGTGGCCGGTGCTGCGCGACGCTGTTCCGGTACCTTCACCCAACGCCCCAGTACCTCGAACAGTTCTTTCACATCGATGGGCTTGGCGATGTGGTCGTCCATACCGGCGGCACGCGCCTCTTCCTGGTCGCTGAGCATTACGCTGGCCGTCATGGCCAGCACGGGCAGCTTGTCAAAACGTGCATCCTTGCGGATTTCCCGGGTAGCCTGGTGGCCGTCCATCACCGGCATCTGGATATCCATCAGCACCGCGTCGAAATAGTCGGGCCGTGCGCGCAGGATATCCAGCCCCTCCCTGCCATTGCTTGCGATAGTGACCAGTGCGCCGGCGTTTTCCAGGATTTCCTGTGCCACCTGCTGGTTGATTTCATTGTCTTCCACCAGCAGGATGCGCGCGCCGACGACGTGCGCGGGCAGCTGTTCGGCGCCGCTGCTGTGGCGGTGGGCGACTTTCCTGCCGAGTGCTTCCAGGATGCCGTCCAGCAGGGTAGAGGGAGACACGGGTTTTACCAGTACCCCTTTGATGGGCGCGTCACCCTTGTTGCGCAGCAGTTCTTCGCGGTCAAATGCGGTCACCATGAGGATGGCGGGAATTCTGGCCAGGCGTTCGTTGTTACCGATCCGTCGCGCCACTTCTATGCCATCCAGTTCCGGCATCTTCCAGTCCGACAGGACCAGGTCAAACGGGGGATTGGCTGACTCCAGCAGGCGCAGGGCCTCTGTGCCACTGCCCGTTTCCCGGGCCGTAAAGCCGAACGCCTCCAGGTAGCGGCACAGG
>Ga0256841_1001815_pt1 | contig 17643 bp, 17 predicted proteins | sample 356308metaG_FD_185971 | JGI IMG/M metagenome (GOLD analysis project Ga0256841, IMG submission 185971) | Hydrothermal vent microbial communities from Mid Atlantic Ridge, Atlantic Ocean - 356-308 | ecosystem: Environmental > Aquatic > Marine > Hydrothermal vents | place: Atlantic Ocean: Mid... | reverse complement strand
GTTTATACACTTTGGAATGAGGGCGGATCTCACATTTACCGGTTGCGATCGCCTTGTTCAACAGTGCTGCCCTCGAGCTCCCTTTGGCTCCTGTTGAACAACCGTAACTACCACAGTAATCCGAATACTCACAGCCCCTTCGATCACCTTCCGGCCTGGACAGGATCGCTCTTGGCACGGGCATGGAATGAAAACCCAGTTCTGTACAACGTTTGTCAATCCAGCTTGAGATCGGATGTTCCTGTGTGGGCGGGTAGGGGAAGTCTTTCGTTGATCGGGGTTCCTGATTAGGGTGATCAATCACTTTTCCTGACACGCCAACAACCTGTTCAACTTTGGCATAATAGGGTTCCAGATCGTCATAGCTGATCGGCCAATCGACGGTTGCCGCACCATCTATCGGACCAAATTCAGAATGCAGACGAAAATCAACGGGCTTTAACCGATGAAAAAAACCGCTCATAAAATTAGACGATCCACCAACACAATTTCCATTCCAGAATGTCCAGCCAGACTCCGATGTAGGCTCACCTTCCCAGACTCCTTTTTTATTACGTTCTTCAATAACGTGTTGTTCATCTTTCAAATCAGGTGTATAAACCTGACGCAGACAACAGGCCAGCTCATCTTTGAAAAAATCTTTTTCTGTAAACCAGGGCCCTTTCTCAAGCACCAACACCGAGTAGCCTGCTTCGGCCAAGGTCAAAGCAACCGGGCCACCACCTGCACCACTGCCTATAATGCAAACGTCATAATCTTTCATCGTAGTTTTGAATATATTTTCTCTTTGGTCGGTCTCGGAAACCCGGCGTGATGCGACAACCATTTCCAGCCTGATCCATCAGGGTTGCCACCATAGATCGGATCGGTCAACAGCGCTTCAAGCACATAATAAATTAATAATGAAATCCAGCGTTGGCCTTCCTTGCTTTTTTCAACCTGACGTAAGACTCCCTCACGTTCTTCTGTATCCAGATCAACAAAACGGGCAGACTGCGTTTTCTCTGCCATATCATTAAGCCACGCCACCCCCTTAACGATAAAATCTGCTTCCTCACGGCTGATCCACGGACTTGGCAGCTCTCTTTTTAAATAGAGTGTCGCCTGAATATCTTTTGCACCGGGAGAATCTTTTGTATGTGGAAACAAGTGCTCCTGAACTTCGTAAAGTGTCCACCAGGGATCTTCCCGCCATTCAGTTGTTAAGCTTTCCTGATCTGTTTTCGCATTGAGGGTAACGGGTGTGATGGTCGCCAATGCCAGTACCGCAGAGACCTGTTTCAAAAAAGTTCTTCGATCAATATGACCTTTTTGCCAGGATTGGCAGGCTGTAAAAATCTCTTCCTGCCAGCTGGAAAAGGCCAGCTCTGCTTCTTTTTCTCTACGTATGGACATGTCTTGATTTTAACCTTGTTTGCTGTCTGGAACTACAAACTTTGACCTATCTCATGAATCTTAGTTTCTAATTGTCCTGTGTTATTCTTATACTTATGAAAATAATGATCATTCCTGTTACTTCTTACCAGCAGAACTGTTCTTTATTGATCTGTGAAGAAACACAAAAAGCGGCTGTTGTCGATCCGGGTGGCGATCTGGATAAAATTTTAAGTGCTGCCATGCAAGAAGGTGTTGAGCTCGAAAAAATATGTCTGACACACGGACATCTTGATCATGCTGGTGCTGCAGGTGAGCTGGCGGAAAGGCTGGGCATCCCGATAGAAGGGCCGCATCAAGATGATCAGTTTCTGCTTGATAGTTTCAAACAGCAAAGTCAGATATTTGGATTTCCAGAAACGAGAAGTTTTACCCCTGATCGCTGGCTTGAAGATGGCGATACGATCCGCTTTGGAAATATCGAACTTGATGTTTACCACTGTCCGGGGCATACACCCGGTCATGTGGTTTTTCACCAGAAAGAAAACCAGATCGCAACCGTCGGCGATGTGCTGTTTAACGGATCAATTGGTCGTACGGATTTCCCATTTGGCGATCATGCCAGGTTAATCAGGTCGATCAAAGAGAAGCTCTGGCCTCTGGGCAATGACGTACAGTTTGTGCCGGGACATGGGCCAACGTCAACCTTTGGCCATGAACGAAAGACTAATCCGTTTGTGGCTGACTAGCTAACCCCAGCTCGGTTTAAGGAATTAAACTAAAGGCCTGTTCTTCGACCAGATCAATTGTCACCAAACAATTGAAAAAACCGGGGAACAGGCCTAGGTATAAACTAATGAAAATCTATTGTGATATCGATGATAAGGTGAATGCCGAAGGCAGAGTAATACCCTGGGGTATTTTTGTCATCATTTCATGCCCTTGCAGGAACAGCAACTCTTAACCGATGGGCAACGACAGCGCCGTCGAACCGGGCGACTGCAAACCATTGAGATCATGACCATCATTATTCTGTTTCATCCGTCTAATCATCGGGATTTTAAGAACGATTACAAGGGTTTCGTAACTCAATTTTATGTCGATGCTTTTCCTGACTTACTAAGCTAACCCGATCTTAAGTTGATTAAGAAAATATAAACTTGAGTACATAAAAGAATACGACAGACAAAAATGCACCGACCGGCAAAGTCACGATCCAGGAAAGGAATATATTTCGTACTACGGCCAGATCAAGCGCACCAATCCCCCTGGCAATACCTACACCAAGAACAGCCCCTACTAATGTATGTGTTGTCGAAACAGGAATACCTGTTGCTGAAGCGATTACAACCGTCGTTGCGGCCGCCAATTCGCAACAAAACCCCCGGCTTGGAGTCAATTCAGTAATGTTTTTCCCGACAGTTGCAATCACTTTCCTGCCCAGCATGGCAAGTCCCAGTACTATTCCCACCGCACCAAGCAATAACACCCAGGATGGCAGAGGAGACTGTTGTGATATTTCACCACCACTATTAATAATACTCACTATTGCAGCAACCGGTCCGATAGCATTAGCCACATCGTTTGAACCATGAGCAAAGGCCATCGCACAGGCAGTGAACACCATTAAAATGGCAAAAACCTTTTCTACATTGGCAAAGTGAAAATCACGATCAGCTTCCGGGTCAATTTCAACCTTGCGGACAAAGTAGGTACCGATCGCCATGACAACGATGCCGGCTAAGACAGAAAAGATCACCGCCTGAAAAGAAGTCAAATGAAAACCGAGATGCTTCAACCCTTTAAGAAGGGTAACCAGTGAGATGATGAAACCGACCAGAAATATATATCCAGGTACATAACGTTTGGCATTTTCGAAGGGTTTATCTGTTCCCAGAACCAGCTTCTGAACGCTCATAAATAACCCAAAAGCAAGTGAGCCAGCGATCACAGGAGAAACAACCCAGCTTGCAACGATACTTTGTACTTTGCCCCAATGAACAGCATCCATACCGATACCAACCATTGCAAAACCTACAATCGCACCTACAATGGAATGTGTTGTTGAAACAGGCCAACCTCGATGAGAAGCGATCAATAGCCAGGTGCCCGCAGCCAACAAGGAGGCCAGCATCCCAAACACCAATAGTTCTGGTGTGCCCGCCAACAGATTAGCATCGATAATCCCTTTTCGTATGGTTCTGGTTACTTGTCCACCGGCAAGAAAAGCACCAGCAAATTCAAAGATGGCGGCAATAATAATGGCTTTTTTTATCGTGAGTGCACCCGACCCTACCGATGTTGCCATAGCATTTGCTACGTCATTGGCACCAATTCCCCAGGCCATAAACAGACCAAAAACACCCGCCAGGAGCAATAAAATCGTTGCGTATTCCATTTCCATTATTCTTGTTCTCCCCTGAAGATTAGCCTTATTGACCCAACATTAATTGAAGACGATTGCCAACACGTTCTGCACCATCGGCCAAATCACCGGTCAAATCGATGATTTTATAGAGAAACATGACATCAACCGGATTGAGATCTTTCTCGATATTGAAAAGTTCTGCTCGAATTTTTATTTGCATCTGATCCGTGTCATGTTCTATATCATCAATTTTCTGAACCATTGTTTCGACCAGATCGGTCACCGCTTTTACAAAACCTGTCTCAACTAACTCATCCAGCTCATTGATAGCCGTACATGCCTGGGTGCAACAATCAATATTTCGTTTTACGAAAAGCAGGAAGTCATCAGTGATCACCTCCGGGATCTGCATTTTTCGACCTAGCATCAGACCAGCAATATCTTTTGCCTTACCGGCAATTTTATCCTGAATACGTAAAACATCGAGAAGATCACCTCTCGGGATCGCCATAAATAGTCGGTTGGGGATTTGCATACGAAGCTTGTTTTTTATCTCATCAGCTTCACGTTCCAGTTTCGCAATGTTCTCATAATGCCGCTCTTGCGCAATAAAATCTCTGGCAAGTACGGCTTCTGTATAAGGAATAAGCTGCTCAACACAAGCATGGACTTTCTCCATGTGCTTCTGCAAAGGGGCGATAGGGGAGCTACCAAAAATCCCGGTAAGATAACTACTGGCCACGATCAATTCTCCAGATTGACTTTAACGGGGTGGATTATGCCAGAAACAACAACAGAAATACCATAAAAAGAATACTGTTATAGTAGAGGTGCTGTGAAGAAGTTATTTCTCGGCAACAATGTAACATAGCCAACCAGCCTCGGGCTCTCCCACTTCAGTTGCTTCAAATTCACCACTGCCCTCACCTGTTTCTTCATCATAGCCTTGCATATAAATGGTCGTTTTTGAAAAACCTGCCTCTGCCAGCAATTCTCTGATCTCAGGCAACGACCAGAGTCGCCATGTATAGCTGAAAGCTTTATTGAGCCGTGATCCATCCGGGAATTTAAAATGCAGGTAACAGGTCATTTTATGATCAATTGGATTGAATTCTGCCTGATGCCAGATATAGGTAAAATCATCATGTTCGGTTCTTTCACGTAATACTTTGGGAGCCTCATAACCTCCAAACGCATCGAGAAAAAAGATACCGTCTTCCACCAGTGAGTTCCGTACACTTTTGAAATATTGCTTCATAGTTTTTCGATCCATGAATAGCCAATAACTGAAGTTCATTGCCAGCACGATGTCTACCGGATCGGTTTTAACCTTCAGGACATCGGCTTCGATCAGTTCAATTCGATTCCTGGCTTTACCAAGAAGTTTTCCAATGTTGTTGGTTCGTCCCCAATCCAGAACCTCGCTATCCAGATCGACTCCAAAAGCACAGTTGTCCTTGCGTCGACGTACCCATTCACAGGCCGTATTACCTGTTCCACAAAAATCCTCACGCAATAATCTGGCTTTCTTACCACGTAACTCAGTATAGGTTTCATCAACGAAATCGATCTCTGCTTCGACACATTGAACCGATTGCTGATATAAAACATGTCTGTCTGCAAGATCAGCCATTTTTGCTTTTTTTAATCGCGGCATCGTCTTTTTCTTAAATAAAAATGGATGCAGATCATACCATTGAAATAAATATGCAATATACTGGTGGAGCCTCTGGTTAATTCTGGGTAAGATTTATGAAGAGATAGAATTTTTCAGAGTGAGGTACGATTAGCTAAACTTGCAGTCCAGGGGCGCTTCCTGTGGGGCGCAACGAAAAGCTGGATGATGATAGTCTTCACAACCATGACCATGAGTTAATTAGAGATCCCTTGATGGAAGCTACAAATTTAAAGAATCCCGAACTCTATAATAATCGCGAACTCAGTTTACTTGAGTTTAATCGCCGCGTCCTGGCGATGGCGGATGATCCGGAAGTTCCGTTACTGGAACGTTTACAGTTCATGTCGATCACCAGCAGCAATCTCGATGAATTTTTTGAGATCAGAATCGCAGGACTTAAACAACAGATCGCATTCGCATCAGTACAAACCGGGCCTGACAATATAAGCCCCGTTGATCAACTCAAACGCGTCAGTGAATCTGCACATCAACTGATCGATGAGCAATATAAAATCCTCAATGAAAAGTTAATCCCCGATCTGGAAGCTGCCGGGATCAGGTTTCTCCGTCGTGCGGACTGGGATGATAAATCATCCGCCTGGATTCGTCGTTATTTTAATCATGATTGTTTGCCGGTTCTCAGTCCGATTGGTCTTGACCCTGCTCATCCTTTTCCGCGCATTCTCAATAAAAGCCTGAATTTCATTGTTTCACTTGAAGGAAAAGATGCGTTTGGTCGAAACAGTGGAATTGCTATTGTGCAGGCACCTCGATCATTACCCCGGCTGATCCAGATCCCCCAAGAAACCAGTGGAGGCGCGTATGATTTTGTCTTCCTGTCTTCGATCATCCATGCACATGTATCCGATCTCTTTCCGGGTATGCAGGTTACAGGTTGTTATCAATTCAGGGTCACTCGTAATGGCGATCTGTTCGTTGATGATGAAGAAGTAGAAGATCTTTTGCGTGCTCTCGAAGGGCAATTGCCGTCACGACGTTACTCAGAAGCTATGCGCCTGGAGGTGGCTGATAATTGTCCGGCAGATATTGCTCAATTCTTATTACATCACTTTAAATTAACAACGGATGATCTATATCAGGTCAATGGTCCGGTAAATCTAAAACGATTGACTCAGCTCTATGACCTGGTTGATCTACCGGCCTTGAAATATCCCGGCTTTATTCCCGGCATTCCACAAAGTCTGACGCTTGGGACAGATACTTTTGAGGCCATTCAGCAGGGTGATATTTTGCTCAATCATCCCTTTGAATCTTTCGCGCCTGTCGTTGAATTTGTGCGCCAGGCCGCAGCTGATCAGAATGTGCTCTCGATCAAACAAACCCTCTATCGAACGGGTGCAGATTCTGCGATCGTCAACGCGCTGGTGGATGCGGCTCGTGCAGGAAAAGAAGTCACTGTTGTGATCGAACTTCGAGCACGCTTTGATGAAGAAGCGAATATCGAACTGGCGAACAAATTACAGGATGCTGGCGCACACGTGGTTTATGGCGTTGTTGGTCATAAGACCCATGCAAAAATGCTTCTGGTGGTACGCCGCGAGGGAAGACGTTTACGACGCTATGTACATTTGGGAACGGGAAATTACCACGCCAGTACTGCACGTGTTTACACCGATTATTGCCTGTTCACCTGTGACCCGGATTTTGGTGAGGACGTGCACAAAATTTTCCACCAGCTTACGGCTCTCGGCAAACCTGGCAAGCTGAAAAAATTACTGCAATCACCGTTCACATTACACAAAACCATCATGCAATTGATCGAGCAGGAAACAGAACATGCACGGGCTGGACGTCCAGCAAAAATCATTGCGAAAATGAATGCACTGACAGAAGGTGAAGTGATCAGAGCCCTGTACTCCGCATCTCAGACAGGCGTCAAAATTCAACTGATTATCAGAGGTGTTTGTCTGCTTAAACCTGGTGTGAAAGGTATTTCGGAAAATATTACGGTGCGTTCGATTATTGGTCGATTTCTTGAGCATCCACGCATCTTTTATTTCCATAACAATGGCGAATCTCACTTATATTGCTCCAGTGCCGACTGGATGGATAGAAATTTTTTCCGTCGTGTCGAGGCCTGTTTTCCAATTGAAGATCCAAAGTTGAATCAACGTGTTTATAAACAGGGACTGATGCTTTATTTAGCCGACAACACGCAGGCCTGGATCCTGCAACCGGATGGTGGCTATAAACGAACAAGCCCGGGAAAACAAATACCAAAATCGGCCCAACAAACCTTACTGGAAGAATTGAGTTCAGGTTAAGTAACTGGAACTGGCATCCGTCTTGCCTTCACATTCCCCATCGTTTGAAATCTTTTTTTGTGATCATCTTCACGATGTTTTGTAAAAATAAAGAATAGACTATTCTCGAAGTGGAGGGAGAAATGCATTCAATTTGTTTCAGATTATTATTGTTAAGTATACTCATCTTACCTGTTCAGTCTTATGCAACACCGATCAATCTGCTGGTGCCTGCCTATGCCAATCCCTGTTGTGATGGCGGACCTGATATGTGGAGTAATCTGATTTCTGCCGCTGCCAACCCTGACCTCCAGGTCAGTCTGATTTTTAACCCGGCCAGTGGTCCGGGAACCACCACTGATCCAAATTTTATCAACGCGGAGGGTAACGGCCCTTTGGTAGATTTTCGCAATGCAGGAGGACGTGTCTTTGGTTATGTTGCAACCACTTACGGCGCCCGATTACAAACGGATGTTTTCTCAGATGTAGACAAATACTATGACACGCTCTATACAGGATTAATAGACGGGATCTTTTTTGATGAAATGTCAAATGACCTCGCCAATACTGGCTATTATCAGGGACTCAGAAACTATGTGCGCTCAAAGGGAAATTCTGAACTGGTGATTGGTAACCCTGGCACCAGTTATACTGGCAATCCTTCCGGGCAAACGGCATTCACCCTCGCGGATTATGTGCAGTCTGCTGATGTACTGATGACGTTTGAAAGCCGTGCTGAAGATTATCTGAACAACTACACCGCCCCTGCCTGGGTGGACGACTTCGGATCAGATCGTTTTGCACATGTGATCCACAGTCTCAATTCATGGGACAGTAACCTTGTTGATCTGGCCATCTCACGTAAGGCTGGATATGTGTATTTTACCGATGATCAAATGCCAAACCCCTATGATCAACCCACCGGCTTCTGGGATCAGGAAGTGTCTGATCTCGCCACAGCCAATACGATTGCCACCCCTGTCCCGGCAGCGATCTGGTTGTTGCTTACAGGGCTGATAGTTATGATCCCGGTTAGTAAAAGAAAAGCTATTTGATATATTCCGTGGTATAGCGCATAACTTTTATTTCATCTGACCAGTAGTGGGAGGGTAACCCGGCCTTCATTTTAAGATTTGTCAGAAAGTCTCTTTTTTCCGTCAGGGATTCCCAGACACTGGGCAGGAAAGTACCGCGTCGGCCAGCCGCTTCCAGAATCAGACCGTCCTCTCCAGGACGAATTTGCTCCAGTAAATCCTGTTCTGATTCAAACTCGACTGGTTCAGGCTTGCTCAGGATAGAAATAAAGATCTCCAACTGATCCAGTTCATCGCCATCAACAGGTTTGAAACGGGGATCGCGGAAAGCCGCCGACCAGCCATTATGGGCAATATCTTTGACAAGTGGACGATGGGCCTCGAGCGTGCCGATACAGCCACGCAGTTGTCCGTTTTTCTGCAATGTGACAAAACTGGCCCGATGCTCGACCAGTTGATCTGGAAACTGCTCGGTCTCAACATATAGCGGATGGTTACATCTCAAACCATGCCGGATAGAATCCTGAGCCAAAGACACCAGTATTTTACGATACGGCTGATAACTCATCTTTTAATCAAACACATAGGAACCATAACCCACCACACTGTCCTTTGATCCTGCTGTATCACCTGAATTTCTCAGATCGACCGTAGTGGCTTTGAGATCATGTTTTTTTGCTGCCAGTAACAGACCCTTGATCGGATTTCGTCCACAGGCACCTTCAGGCTCGATCATCTCCAACTGCAACTTTTCGATCGCAGAGCTTGTGCTGGCATCCATCGCCTTTGCTGTGAGGTAGTCATGATAATGACTCAGATCAGAACTGATCACGACCAATGTTTCCGAACCACCCCAGAGTTTCTCAAGTACCTCATCCACCTGTTCAGCACTGGCATCTCCCACGACTATCGGGATCAGCTTAAAATCATCCAGCACAACTTGTAGAAAAGGAAGATGGACCTCCAGACTATGTTCTAATGCATGTGCTTCATCCATGATATGAACCTGGGGTAGATCTGTTATTTGATCAATCGCATTCCGATCCAGTTCCACATCGCCCAGCGGTGTACTAAAGTAATTCGCACTACTGACAGCCAGGCCCCGAAAAGGAATACGGTGGGCCGGTCCCAACAAGACTATTCTTTTAATTTGATCATGAACATCCGTCAGCCGGGCATAGGCGCTAGCAGCAATGGAGCCAGAATAAATATACCCGGCATGGGGAGCAATGATCGCTTTGGGTGCTGGTCCTGAATTTAGAACCTCTGACAACATCCGCCTGATATCTCTCTCCAGTTCTTCAGAAGAATCTGAATAGAACATTCCTGCTACCGCCGCCTGTCTTTTCAACATCATTCCTCCTCCTGACAATCAATTTCAGGACTCTATTAACATGCCAATATATTTTCAAGTAGTCTACTTTTTTTAATCTACGGTTTCCCTGATCATAATCAAACTTTAACTGATTGTTTTCGTCTATATTTAATAATGAATATGCCAAATGAAACTATCATCGAAAATTATCCAACGGATTACTGGCACAAGTTAAAAGATGGTCGTGTCCAGTGCGATCTCTGTCCGCGGGAATGTAAACTGCAGGCAGGACAACAGGGCTTGTGTTTTGTACGCGCCAATCACAATGATCAAATCGTGCTAACCACCTATGGCCGGTCCAGTGGTTTCTGTGTTGACCCCATCGAAAAGAAACCACTGAATCACTTTTTACCGGGTACTTCCGTACTTTCCTTTGGCACCGCAGGCTGCAATCTGGCCTGCAAGTTTTGTCAGAACTGGGACATGAGTAAGTCCCGTGAAATGGATACGCTGATGGATCAGGCCTCACCAGAAATGATTGCCCGATCAGCAAAAGATCTCGGTTGCCACAGTGTCGCCTTTACCTATAACGATCCGGTGATTTTCATGGAATATGCCATCGATATTGCAAAAGAATGTCGCCAGCTCGATATCAAAACCGTGGCTGTGACGGCTGGTTATATCTGCGATGAACCTCGTCAGGAGTTCTTTCAATACATGGACGCTACCAATGTCGATCTAAAGGCCTTCACGGAGGCGTTTTACTGGAAAGTCACCGGAGCACATCTACAACCCGTGCTGGATACACTTCAGTATATCAAACACGAAACCGATGTCTGGCTGGAAACCACCACGCTGTTGATCCCGGGCAAAAACGACTCTGACCAAGAACTCGATGAAATGACCCGCTGGGTAAGAGAGAACCTCGGCCCGGATGTGCCTATGCACTTTACGGCCTTCCACCCGGACTGGAAAATGAATGACGTGCCAGCAACACCCGACGCAACATTAACCCGTGCTCGTCAGATAGCAATGAATAATGGTATGCGATACGCCTACACGGGTAATGTTCACGATCGGGAGGGTGAAAGTACCTACTGCTATCATTGTCATGAAGTTTTAATTGGACGTGACTGGTATCAGTTACTGAAATGGAACCTCAGTGATGATGGCCATTGCCTCAATTGCGGCGAACCTTGTGACGGTGTGTTCAATGGCCAACCAGGAACATGGGGGGCACGCAGGATGCCGATCCAATTTAACCGAAGAGCATAATACTATTTTGAAGAATTGAATCGAGTAGCGTTGATCCGACTCCTGAAGTGACAACTTCCCGATGAAATCATTCCATTCACATCCATTGTTAATTCATCACCATCAACGATTGCATTAAAAAATCCTGTCCGGCGAATCCCTCCCGTATCCAGACCTCTTATTCTTCCTTTAGCTTTGCCCTCTTCATCAATCGTCCCTTTATAAGTAATCAGCCCATAGCGTGGATCAACCTTGCCAATAAAACTGTCAGGTCCCATGCTTGTGATTGTTACTTCCCAATGATTGGTTATCCGATCGATATTCCGGCCACACATCAACTCCATATTTTCGTTTCCCTTGAAATGACCACTATAGCCTTCTTCTGAAAATGAATTGACACTGTAAACTATAAAAATGATAAAGAGATATTTTTTCATGTGGCTCTGTAATTTTATTTTTTTCTCACTATGCTTGAAGCTCTGTTTTTCATAATGCCTGGTTACTCTGATCAATTCAGAGCTTCTTTAGGTAAAGGATGGCCATGTTAATTTTATTAAATGTAATTTGAGATAAAAATAATCAATCAAGCCGATCTTCAATCGCCCGAAAAAGTTCGAGTACGAAAGTCTCCCTTCTCTGTCCTTTGCAATCACCATAGGCACGAGGCTCCTTAAAACCTTCGTAATCAAGTCGGAAGATCTGCCTCTTCTCCAGCCCCTTTAGATCGTGTCTTGCAAAATCAACCTGCTGTAGCATGACAGGAATGAACGGTTTTCCGGCATCTGCAACAAAAGCGGGTAATTCTTTTTCGGTTATAAATTTTGATGCCAGAAATGCCGGACTGATCAGCAACAATCCAAAATCACACTGATCAATGGCCTGTTTGATTTGTTTCTCCCAGTCCTCACCTATTTCGATACCGCTGTCTTCCCACAGTACATAATCAAATCGCTTTGAGGGCGCAAATACATCAGAAAGTTTTTCCAGAAAACTGTTGGCAAGCATTTTGTTACGATGGGCGTATGAGACAAAGAAGGTGACTTTTGTTCGCATTTTTATTTTTCTGGTTGGCAACTAAATATTTTTTCTTACTAAGCAAAGCCTACACGAATTAGTTTATCGGATAAACTGACTTTACTTCTCTTCTAAAATAATGGATGGTTACTCAAAGAAAGCTTTTAAGCGGGTCTCCGGGAATGCAAGATCCTATTGTCTTTACGATATTTATTATCTTTACAGGTGCAGCTGTTCTTGCAACAGTCGCTCTGTATACACGTCAGACCATTCTTTTATCATATATATTGCTTGGGGTTCTTGTTGGTCCTTGGGGACTCGGTCTTGTTTCTGATCCAGCACTGGTACAGGATATTGCTCATATCGGAATAATTTTTTTATTATTTCTTCTTGGTCTCAATCTACATCCGCAAGAATTACTCGGCCTGTTTCAGAAAACAACATTAGTGACACTGATCAGTTCATTGTTCTTTATGTTTGTTGGGTTTGTAATCAGCTGGATGTTTGGGTATTCCCTGATCGACTGTCTCCTGATTGGTGGGGCCATGGTTTTTTCCAGCACGATCATTGGAGTTAAGTTGTTACCCACTTCCGTTTTACATCATCAACATACGGGCGAACTCATCATCAGCATTTTATTACTTCAGGATCTACTGGCGATTGTGATGTTGTTAATCATCAAAGGTATTGGTAAAGGTGTGATGCCTGTCCTCGAAATATTGCTTATGGTGTTTGCTTTACCCGGACTCATTTTGATTGCCTGGCTTTTCTATAAATTCATCCTGATTCGATTGATCAGCAAGTTTGATCAAATCCACGAATATATATTTCTTATGGCCATAGGCTGGTGCATGGGGATCGCTGAGCTGGCTGACTATATGGGCTTGTCCGCTGAGATCGGTGCCTTTATCGCTGGAGTGACGCTGGCCGCATCACCCGTAGCCATTTATATTGCAGATTGTCTGAGACCTTTGCGAGACTTCTTTCTGATTTTATTCTTTTTCTCACTGGGCGCAGGGTTTAATCTGGATCTGATTGGTGGCATAGCATTTCCTGCTATGGTCACTGCTGGCATAATACTGGCCCTCAAGCCATATATATTCAAATGGCTCCTGCACCGGACAGGTGAGCCATCCGGTCTTTCTCTGGAAGTAGGTACTCGCTTGGGCCAGATGAGTGAGTTTTCACTTCTCATTGCTGTGCTTGCACTGGAACTTGGGATAATCAGCGATATAGCATCCTACCTCATCCAGTTAACGACATTGATAACACTGACCGCCTCCTCCTACCTGGTTGTCAGAAAGTTTCCAACACCTATCGCTCATTCAGACGAACTGCGCAGGGACTGAACAAGACTTACCCATTATGCAATGTGAAATTTTGAGCCTTCAAAACAATGCCGATAACGAATTTAAACTATAAACACTTACGCTATTTCTGGATCGTCGCAAAGGAAGGAAGCATTACACGTGCCTGTGAAATACTTCATTTAACACCTCAAACTATTAGTGGGCAGCTGAGTCTCCTTGAACAGAATTTGGGAATAAAATTGTTCTCCAAATCAGGACGTAATCTGGAAATTACTGAGGATGGTCTTAAAGTCTTCAAATATGCCGATGAAATATTTCAACTCGGAACAGAGTTGGAAGATACAATTCACCGAAACTCGATGGGGCCAGCACCTATGTTTCTGACTGGAATTGCAGATGCCGTTCCAAAGCTGATTGCATACCGTATCCTGGAGCCGGCACTGAAACTCACCGAACCTGTGCGGTTAGTTTGTCACGAAGAAAAAATTGAAAATCTGTTAGCTGATTTAGCAATACATAAACTGGATCTGGTTCTCGCCGATGCTCCCATATCTCCTAAACTCAGTATACGCGCATTCAATCATCTGTTAGGTGAGTGTGGTACTACTTTTTTTGCCTCAAAAAGTCTTTTGAAGAAAACAAAGACCACTTTCCCGAAAATATTAAATGAACTTCCCTTACTAATGCCAACAAGAAATTCAGCAATGAGTAACGATCTTGATGCATGGCTTGATCATCATTTAATCCGGGCCAATGTCTCTGCTGAATTTGATGATAGTGCTTTGATGAAAGTTTTTGGACAAGCTGGAGCAGGTATTTTTATTGCTCCCACAACAATCGAAAAAGAGGTCATTCGTCAGCATCAGGTTAAGATCATTGGTCGAGCTGAAGATCTTCTTTATCGTTTTTATGCAATCTCAGTTGACCGCAGACTTAAACATCCGGCGGTCATCGCCATTAGTGAAACAGCTCGTAATGAGATATTCATAGACTTCTGATAGACACCTTCAACACTTCGTACAATTCGAATAATAAACTTTTATTATTCGAATTATCATGTGCTTTTATTTGATTAATATAGTGACTAAAGAGTTATTCATCAAATGAGAGGAAGGTATGAAAAAAACAACAATTACCCTTATTAGTGCATTGGTTCTGCCAATAGGAACAACTCATGCGACCGAGAATGGTCATTGGGGTTACTCCGGGAATGTCAGCCCCGAACACTGGGGGAGTCTTGATCCTTCTTTCGGTGTGTGTAGCACGGGTACAAACCAATCTCCCATTAATATTGAGAATTTTATAGATGCTGATCTGAAAAAAATCATATTTGATTATCAGGCAAACACAACTGATTTTGTGAATAATGGTCATACCGTACAGGTTAATTTTGACAGTGGAAGCACTATTTCCCTTGAGGGGAAATCATATGAACTAAAACAACTTCATTTTCATACACCGAGTGAAAATTTGATCCACGGCAAATCTTTCCCGATGGAAGCGCACTTTGTACATGCTAACAACGAAAACGAATTGGCAGTGATCGGCATCTTGTTTGAAGAGGGAAATGACAATGAGGCACTGGCCAGTTTATTGGCTATCATGCCACAACAGGTTGATGATAGAGAATCAATTGATGGGTTAAATATAATGAGCATTTTACCAACTTCTAAAGATTATTATCGGTATAACGGCTCTCTCACAACTCCCCCATGTACAGAAGGAGTTCGCTGGATAGTTATGAAAGATTCAGTACAGGCATCTGCTCAACAACTTAATGCATTTAAAAAAGTCATGCATGAAAACAACCGACCGGTTCAACCTAAAAAAGCGAGGCCAATACTGGAATGACAGATTGATATTTTTTAAGAGAAACCATCAGGTTTTTTAATTTTCAGGGTGCTTGACCAACCACTTTTCCAGCATGCTGAAACACAGAAGCGATAACTGATATTGAAAGATATTGAGACTCTGCAGTTATTGTTAAGTAATTACCATTTAACTAGAGGAGAAATACAAATGACTAATCGATATTCGCTAAAACAGCTTATTGCAGCAACAAGTATCGCTTTTGTAACATCAATTGCGATATCGCCTGTGGTTACCGCAACTGAAACGAAGGATGAGAAGGCTACCACTTCAAGTGGAGCAACCGGCGTAGATATGCAAGGTAATGTCGTCGAACTGGGAAACTTCAGATTTGGTGGTGATGATATGGCAAAATATGCTGATGGTAAAATGGGTACTGGTGAAAAAGATCCCGCAGTGTGTGGTAGTTTTTCTTCAGCAAAATGCAGCGTCGGTCATCTTCAAGATAAATAGATAATGTAAGCTTGGATGATAGCGAAATTATGCTGTTATTAAGAAAAGAAATTGCCAGCAGTGGGTTCTTGTAGACTCGCTGCTGGCATTTCCTGCTTCATAAACCTACAATAATTATCAAGGTGACAATGTTTGTTTTCTGCTTCAAGAAAATATTATGAATAGACCCACTGGAAAAGAATACATCGCCCCCTGGGAAAAAGCCTTTGATCGAGTACTAAGTCCACTGGATGAATTTATCCATCGACAAACGACCAGCGGCGTCTTGCTTATGATATGTGCTACTGTCGCCATGTATTTGGCTAACAGTCCGTGGAATGAGACATATCATCATCTTCTAGAGATGCCATTTACGATTGGCGTTGAAGGGTTTCAACTATCCAAGTCACTACATCACTGGATCAATGATGGCCTGATGGCACTATTTTTTTTCTTTATTGGTCTGGAACTCAAACGTGAGATTCTGGTGGGAGAACTTGCTGATCCAAAACATGCCATTCTCCCCATTATTGCCGCGATCGGAGGTATGGTAGTACCTGTCCTTATCTATTTGAGTATTAACCCGGAAGGACATGCTTTTAAAGGCTGGGGTGTACCGATGGCGACCGATATTGCTTTTGCACTTGGGACACTGGCACTCCTGGGTAATCGTATACCAAAAAATTTACTCACCTTTCTGGTGGCTCTGGCGATTGTCGATGATTTAGGTGCAGTTCTGGTGATTGCACTCTTCTATACAGAAACGATCTACACCCCGGCCCTGTTAACGGCCGCCATCATACTGATACTACTTTTTACAATTAATCTCGGTGGCGTTCGTCGTCCATTGCCTTATCTTTTATTGGGCATTGTGTTATGGATAGCGATGCTAAAGAGTGGTATTCATGCCACTTTGGCCGGTATCTTCCTGGCTTTCACTATTCCGATGCGCCCAAAATATAATCCAGACCGTTTCCTCTCACAGATCAATGAAAAGATTGATCAAATCAAACAAGCCTATCGAAAAGAAGGAAATATCATCAAGAATGATGAATTACGCTCCCGATTTCACGCACTGGGAGAGGGCTTAAATCTGGTACAGGCACCCGCACAGGCTCTTGAAAGGAAAATGCATCTGCCAACCGCCTATCTTATTATTCCGATCTTTGCTCTTGCCAATGCAGGGATTCCCATTAATTGGTCTTCCGCCGGAGATATATTAACCCACCCCGTTTCTATGGGTATTGCAGCCGGACTGGTTCTGGGAAAGCTGATCGGCATTGCTGGCTTTTCCTGGGTTGCAATAAAAATTGGTTTGACATCTTTTCCACACGGCGTGGATTTCAAACACATTATTGGTGTAGCTTTAATGGGAGGAATAGGTTTTACCATGTCGATCTTTGTCGCAGAACTAGGTTTTGCTCACCATCCTGAAGATTTATTAATGGCGAAAACCGGCGTTCTTCTAGCCTCTCTTCTGGCTGGAATATCTGGTTTTCTGTGGTTATATTTCACTGGCCCGAAAGAAACCAAAAAATAATGCCCCTCCTTATAAAACGTATTCTCTCAATCCCAGACCAGTGGCGGCTCTTCCATTAATGCCAACTGTTCTCTCAGAGAAAGAATATGTTCTTCCCAGTAGTTTGTCGAATTGAACCAGGGAAAGGCTTGTGGGAAGGCCGGATCGTCCCAGCGAGAGGCAACCCAGTAAGCGTGGTGCATGATCCGCAT
>Ga0256841_1001814_pt1 | contig 17647 bp, 13 predicted proteins | sample 356308metaG_FD_185971 | JGI IMG/M metagenome (GOLD analysis project Ga0256841, IMG submission 185971) | Hydrothermal vent microbial communities from Mid Atlantic Ridge, Atlantic Ocean - 356-308 | ecosystem: Environmental > Aquatic > Marine > Hydrothermal vents | place: Atlantic Ocean: Mid... | reverse complement strand
CCCTCCAGGGCGAGGGGGACGGCGGCGGGCAAGGATTGCGGAAGGCTTTCCACGGCGGCGGCTTTGCCCATTTCGATGCCGTGCCATTTCAGCACGACGAGCGTCATGTCGTCGTCGTATTCTTTGTTGCCCATGAACGTGTGCAAGTCCTTGAGCAGCGTGGTGTGAAGGTCGGCGGCATCCTCGTGGCGGTTGGCGGCCAGCACTTCGAGCAGCCGGTCGTAGCCGTACTCCTCACCGGCTTCGTTGCGGCTCTCGACCACCCCGTCGGTGTAGAGCACGAACACGTCGCCCGGCCGCAGACGAACGCGCTCTTCGACGAGGACCTTGCGAAAGAGCGTCCCCCGGTCCAGCCCCAGCCCCAGCCCTCCGGAACGCAGATACCGCGCCTCCCCGTTGAGGCCGATCACGGCCGCCGGACAATGCCCCGCTCGGGCCAGGACGAACTCTTCTCTTTGAAGGTCGAGCACGCCATAGATTACGGAGATAAACACGTTTTTCTCCAGCGAGTCGGCCAGCGCCACGTTGGCGTGATACAGGAAGTCGCGCGGAGACGGCGTCAGGCGGCTCACGGCCTGGAAGATGCCCTGCATCTCGGCCATGTAGAACGCCGCCGACGTTCCCTTGCCCGAGACGTCGCCGACGATGAGCGCAAGGCGGTTCTCGTCGAGCCGGACGAAGTCGTAATAGTCGCCGCCGACTTCGAGCGCCGAGACGCTGGAGGCGGCCAGCGCGACGCCGGGCAGGGCCGGGAGCCGCTGCGGGAGGAGCTTCATCTGCACTTCCCGGGCGATGGTGAGCTCACGGGTGAGGCGTTCTTTTTCGAGTTGTTCTTCGAAGAGGCGGGCGTTGTCGAGGGCGAGGGCGGCCTGGGCGGCGAAGACGCCGATGGCCTCCACGTCGTCGGGTTCGAAGCCGTGGGTGATCTCTTTCGTGGCGAAGAGGACGCCGAGCACCTGATCGCGCGCCAGCAGCGGCGTCACCAGGAGGCTGCCGATGCCGTCGCCCGGGCGCGCGTTGATCCGATGGTCGGCCAGCGCCTGCGGCAGCACCAGCGGCGCGCGCGTGCTCCGCACCTCTTCGAAGAGCGCCTTGACGTCCATGAGCTGCTCCACCCGCGCCGGCTCGATGCTCTGCGCCGCCACGATGCGCGGGCGAAACGCGCCCTCCTCCAGCACCGGCATCACCAGCCACGATGCCTGCGCCGAGCACGCCTCGATGGGCGAAGCGGCGATCGTCGTGAAGAGCTTCTCCGAGTCGAAGACCTGGCTGACCAGATGCGTGAGCGAGTGCATGGTCGCCATCTCGCCCGCCTTTCGCTGGTAGTCGCTCGTGGTGGGCAAATGAAAAAGCAGCGAGAGGAAGGCCGTCGTGCAATAGAGGATGCCGAAATAGACGGCCAGCCCGGTGAAGATCGCCAGGGGATAGCTGTAATAGAGCACCGCCTGCAGCGCGCCCGGCACCAGTTCGAAGCTGCCGCCACTCTCAACGTCGATGCCGGCCATGCCCGAGAGCAGAATCAGGAGCAGAAAAGCGATGCCGCTGATCGCCATTTTCCCTTTGAACGACAGGGACACGATCCACGAAAGCCGGAACGAGTTGACGACCATAAAGACCACCGCCGGGATGATGGCCAGCCCCTGGATCAGGCCCACCCCTTCCTGGGGCGACTTCATGAAGCCCGACAGCGCCGCGATCCCCATGAAGCCGATCATCAGATACCAGTTGCGACGGCTGCTTTTGGTCCGCTTTACGAGCACGAGGTCGCGGAAACGCAACAGGAGAACGAAGGCGAAGGTCGCTTTCAGGAGCGCCAGCAGACTCACCTTGAACGGGGCGGTCGGCGCCAACGGCAGATTCGTCTCGGGGCTGTAGCCGATCAGCCCCACCGGCGGGATGCGAGTGACCAGGTAGCCCAGCCCGACGTAGAGCGCGCCCAGCAGCAACACCGTCCAGAAGATGCGGCCCGGCGCGGGCGTGCGGTGTTGAAAGACGTGCGCCAGCAACAGCCACAACGCCCCGTAAGACGTCAGCACCACCACGTGATAGACGCCGGTGACGGTGGTCGAAGCCGGCTCGCCGGTGCTCCAGAGCAGCAGGTGGTAGCCGATGGCCAGCACGTAGCACGTCGCCCACAGCGCGCCCAGGAGAATATACCGCACCCGCATCCTCTCGGAGGAATCGAGCGTCGGCGTTTGGGATTTAGCGAACCATTTGGACGGCATACGGTCCCGGGGCAATCCTGACGAGGTGGTGAGCACACCTGTGCATGAGATCCGGCGAAGGTCGGAGGCGTCCACCCACGGGCAGGCGCGACCGGCGCCCTCGCTCAAGCGCCGTTTTACTATCGAGCGTTCTCCTTTGTTACAGGTCTCGCCCCGGCGCCTCGAATCCCCAAGGTAAAGGTTTTTCCGTGCTTCCGGAAGGCAAGTCGAATCTTCGCGCGGAGGAGCCTCCCCGCGTATCTTGCGTAAATGTTCGAAACGTCGGGGTCGGGGTAACTTCACCCGACCCTGCGACGTACAGCCAGAACGCCGTAGTTCTTCCGGATCGAGGCCCCCCCTCAACATGAAAAGACGTCGCATCGTTCGCATACAAATTTTCCTTCTGGTCGTGGTCACGGGACTGTTGATCGTGCGCGTGATCCAAGGGCCGCCGACGCCGGACGGGCTGATCGTCTTCGCGGACCTCGAGACGGGCAAGCTGAGCCACGAAGCCTTCACCCTCGACGCCCCCGCCCCCTTCCTCGTCGAGGCTGCGGGCTCTTTCGAGACGTCGGCTCCGGCGAGTCCCCTGGCCGCCTACGGTTGGATCCTGCGCCGGGACACCCGTGAGCTCGCCTGGCGCATGGACCCTGCCCGCCTCGAACACGACAACGGCACGCTCGTCCACGTCCGCGACAGCCTCATGCTGCCCGCCGGTGTCTATGACGTCTTTTTCACCACCTACGGCCCCTCCCCCGAATCCCGGCGCGGCGCCTCGTTCCTCGGCCTCAAACATCACTGGACGAACGACGAGGACGACTGGATGATGACGCTGACCCCCGCCGAGGCCGGGACCGAGGCCCGAACGATCACGGGCGAGAAGGTGGAGGACCTCGCCCCCGGCGGCCCCGACCTCGTGTGGACCACCGCCCCGGCCGGCCGCCGGAACCATACCGCGTCTTTCCTCTTCCAGGCCACCGACACGCTCATGCTCAACCTCTACGCCATCGGTGAGTTCTGTGGGGAGGACCGCCATCCGTGCGACTATGGACGCCTCGAAGATGCCGCTTCCGGCGAACGCCTCTGGGAGATGACCTGGCGCAACACCAAGGCCGCCGGCGGCTGGAGCGCCAACCGGCGCTTTCGGGGCGACGTGGCGCTCCGGCCCGGCGTCTACCGCGCCTCTTTCGAGACCGACGGGCGGCATCATTACGACCACTGGCGCGCCAACCCGCCGTACGACCCCGCCGCCTGGGGCCTGACGCTCCACACCGACAACCCCGCCGCCGTCTCGGCCTTCGACCCGTGGCGCATGCGCGAACCGCTCATCCTCCTGACCGAAGTGCCCAACGACGCCCTCCGCACCGCCCAGTTCGTCGTGACGCGCCCGATCCGGCTCATCGTCTATGCCCTCGGCGAGATCAGCGACAGCGGAAGCCCGTACGACTATGCCTGGGTCGAAGACAATGCGTCGGGACGCCGCATCTGGGAGATGACCCGAGACGCCTCGCAATACGCCGGCAGCGGAGAACGCAGCAACCGCGTCGAGATCGCCTTCCTCAAGCTCGACCCCGGCACGTACACGCTCGCCTATCAGACCGACGGCTCCCATGCCTTCGGCGACTGGCGCAACGGCGAACCGCCGCACTCCGAGCGTTGGGGGGTCACCCTCTTCCCGTTCTCCCCGCGCATCGACACGACCGCTTTTCGCCTCCTCGAACCCGCAGAAACCGCCGAGGCGCCGTCCACCCCGCCCCTCGGCGCGGGAGAACTGCTCTTCAAAAAAACACGCCTCGGCAACGACGTCCATCTCAGGTTTCCCTTCGAACTGGACCAACCGACCCGCCTCCACATCTACGCCCTCGGCGAGATCTCCGCGAGCGGGAGTTATGACTACGGCTGGATCGAGCGCGCCGACACCGGAGAGACGGTCTGGAAAATGACGCTGCCGGACACCGAGCACGCCGGCGGCGACGACCGCAACCGCCGCTTCGACGGCGTCATCACGCTGCCTCCCGGCTCGTACGTCCTCTTCTTCAAAACCGACTTCTCTCACGCCTACGGCGACTTCGACGGGGGCGCGCCCGACACCCCCGAAGACTGGGGCATCACCGTCGAACGCCTTGACGATTAGACGCAAAGTTCAAGGACGATGCCGCGGGGTGGGTCTTAATTTCCCTTCCCGCATCCCCAACCTCGCCTTCCCATGACGCCCACGCTCGAACTGACCCTGCACGTGCCGGAAGCCCTCCACGACCGGCTCATCTCGGGGCTGGAGGATTTCGGCTTCGAAGCATTCCTGCAGGAAACCGACCGGCTGAAGGGATACCTCCCGGCCTCGCAATGGAGCGCCGATCGGCGCGCGCGTCTGGCGGAGTGGCTCCGCGCACGCGGCGTCGAAACACGCCGGGAGGAGCGGATCGTCGAGCCGGAGGACTGGAACCGGCAGTGGGAGCGCTCCATCCGCCCGCTCCCCGTCGGGCCGTTCCTCGTGAGACCGACGTGGACCGAGACGCCGCCCGAAGACGCCGAAAAGATCCCCCTCCTGATCGACCCGAAGATGAGCTTCGGCACGGGCTATCACGAAAGCACCCGCCTCATCCTCCGCCTGCTCCCCGACCTCATCCGCGGCGGGGAGCGCGTGCTCGACGCGGGGGCGGGCACCGGCATCCTGGCCATCGCCGCCGTCAAGCTCGGCGCCGCCGAAGCCCTCGCCTTCGACGTCGACGCGTGGACCGTGGAGAACGCCGCCGAGAACTTCCACCTCAACGCCGTGGCCGACCGCATCACGTTCCGCCTCGGCTCCATCGAGGTGATTCCCGAGACGGGCTTCGACCTCATCCTCGCCAACATCAACCGGAACGTGCTTCTGGATCTGTTCCCTGCCTTCGCCGGGAAGGTCCGCGCCGGCGGCCACGTCGTCCTGGCCGGGCTGCTCCGCACCGATCGCGCCCGCATGCTCGAGGCCGCCGCGCCCCTCGGGCTCACCCTCCACCGCGAAGCCGAAGAGGGCGCGTGGTGGTCGGTCGTCTTCAAAAAATGACCGTGCGGCGCTTCGCCGTAGCCGTGCGGAAACCCGCGCGAACGAGGGCGCGGCCCGAACCCTGAAGCCCATGCGCATCGCCGTCATCGACGTGGGGACGAACACGGCGCTCCTCCTCATTGCAGAGCGCACGACGGAGGGGCGGCTTCGATCGCTTCACGAGGAGAGCCGCTTCGTGCGGCTCGGCGAAGGCGTGGACGCCTCACGGCGCATCGGAGCCGCGGCGCTCGAACGCCTCCGCGCGGCGCTTCTCGAGTACCGGGCGCGGGCCGAGGCATGGGGCGCGCGCGCGATCCTCGCGGCCGGGACGAGCGCCTCGCGCGACGCCGAGAACCGGGACGATCTCGTCGCCTTCGTGCGGCGCGAAACGGGGCTCCGGTACGAGATCCTCTCCGGCGAAGACGAGGCCCGGTGGAGCTTCGAGGGCGCCGCTTCCGCCTTCGAGGAGCGGCGCGGCCCGTGCGTCGTCTTCGACGTCGGCGGCGGCTCGACCGAGATCGTCGCCGGGACGCCGGGGGGCGCGCGCGCCCCCGCCCGCCTCATCTTCCGCCGCAGCCTCGACGTCGGCGCGGTGCGCCTGACCGAGCGGTGCTTCGCCGCGCAGCCGCCCGCGCCCGACGCCGTCGACGCCGCCCGGGCGCTCATCGACCGCGCCCTCGAGAGCGTCCCGAAGCCCCCGCCGGGGACCCCGCTCATCGGCGCGGCGGGCACGGCCGTCTCGCTCGCGCTCCTCCACCACGGCGCGCGCGCGTGGGCCGGCCTCCCGCCCGGCAGCGTCATGCTCACCCACGCCGACGTGCGCCGGTGGCGCGAGCGGCTCCTCGGCGCCTCTCGGGACGAAATCCTCGCGCTCAACCCCGACGTCATGACCGGCCGCGCCGACGTCTTCCCGGCGGGCGTGCTCCTCTTCGAGCGCGTGATGCGCCGGTTCGAAGCGCCCGTCTGCCGCATCAGCCCGCGCGCCCTTCGGCACGGCCTCGCCCTTCGCTTTTTCCGCCAAAAGCGACCGGTTTGAGAAACCCGAGAAGATGGAACAAAGCCCTGCCCCCCGTGTCCCACCGGCATTATCCCACCTTTTCCAGAGGCGCGTCTCAGGGTCCGAATCGAGAGAGTCATGGCAATCACGGTCGAACAGGTTATCGATGCGCTCGGCACGGTCGTCGAGCCCGAACGCGGCAAAGACATCGTCCGTCTCCGCATGGTGAAAGACCTCCGCGTGGACGGCGAAACGGTGCGTTTCACGCTCGTTCTTCCGAATCCGGCTTCGCCTTTTGCCCGGACCGTCGAGGACGCCGTCCGGCGCGCCGTCGGCAAGGCTGTCGGCGCAGGCGTGCGGGTGGAGGTCTCGCTCGACAATGAGATGATCGGGCTGGGCGACGACCTGATGCTCGGCGGGGCGGCGGAGACGCCTTCGTCGACGCCCGAACCGCTGAACCTCATCGCCGTCGCCTCGGGCAAAGGCGGCGTGGGCAAGAGCACCGTCGCCGTCAACCTGGCCGTGGCGCTGGCGAAACAGGGCTACGACGTGGGCCTCGTCGACACGGACATCTACGGCCCCTCGATTCCGACGATGTTCGGCCTCAAAGACGCGCGGCCCACGGTCAACGAGGAGCGAAAAATCGTCCCGCTTCAGAAATACGGCGTGCGGCTGCTTTCGATGGGTTTCCTCGTCGATCCGGACAAGGCCGTCATCTGGCGCGGCCCGATGGTCACGAGCGCCGTTCAGCAATTCCTCGGCGACACCGCCTGGGGCGAGCTCGACTTCCTCATCATGGACCTGCCGCCCGGCACCGGCGACATTCAGCTCACCATCGTGCAAACCGTCTCGCTCGCGGGCGTCGTCATCGTCTCGACGCCGCAGGACGTGGCCCTCGCCGACGCGCGCAAAGGCGTGTCCATGTTCGAACAGGTGAACGTGCCCGTGCTCGGCATCGTGGAGAACATGGCGTACTTCACTCCGCCCGAGCTTCCCGACCGGAAGTATTATCTCTTCGGCGAGGGCGGCGCGCGGCGGCTGGCCGAAGAGCTCGGCGTCCCTTTCCTCGGCGAGGTGCCCATCGAGCAGTCGCTCCGGGAGCACTGCGACGCGGGCACGCCCGTGGTGGCCGAAGCGCCGGAGCACCCCTCGGCGCAGGCCTTCACGCGCATCGCCGAGCGGACGGCCCGGCAGACGGCCATCCGCAACGCCACGCTCCCCGCAACGGAGAAGATCGAGATCCTTCACCGATGAGCCGGGCGCTTCGCCCCGACGGCCTGATCTTTTTGGCGAAGCCGTCGTTATAGCCGGTAACCCGAACCATTGCACCACCCGACCATGTTCGAGGAAAAGCATACGCCCGATTCCCCACCGCCCGGCGACGCCTATCGCCCGGGCGAAGACGCCGAACTCCGGCGGCGCGTCGAAGAGGCGCTGGACATGCTGCGGCCCTACCTAATGACCGACGGCGGCTCCGTGCGCCTGCTCGACATCACCCCCGACTACGTGGTCGAACTCGAACTGCTCGGGGCCTGCGGCACCTGCCCGATGAGCACGATGACCCTCCGGGCGGGCATCGAGCAGACGCTCAAACGCGTCGTCCCGCAGATCACCCGCGTCGAAGCCGTCAACGCCCCGGCGTATTGACGCCGCCCGCCGTCCGAACTTCCCGCCCCGGCGCCTCGAAGCTCCGGGGTTTTTTTATGCCCGCGCGCGAGGCCGAAGCGGCATCCCCCGAAGAGTTCGGCAAAAGACCTCAGGAGCGGTGCAGCGGGGCAAACTCCGGCGTGATCTTCTTGTCGATGCCGAGGAAGATGAAGTGGTCGAAGTAATAGTGGATGAGGAGAAACGAGAGGATGACGCTGTAGAAGGCAAAGTAGTGCTGCCCCTGATAGACGTCTCCGTAGAGGAGCGAACCCATGAGCGCGCCGGTCTCGAACCACCCGAAGTGCGTCACGAGGCCGAGTGTGGCGAGGAAGATCACTCCCGCCCCGAGCGTGAACGCCAGGCATGTCGCATAGAGTTTGTAGCCCCGGCCGGAAATCTTTTTGACCATCTCCGAGCTCATCAGACCACGCTCCGAGCGCAGCCGGTTCAGGTAAAGAACGATGGCGAGGTACTGAAACGAGTGCCATACGTTGAGGCCCTGAAACGCCACGTCGAGGTTTTCGAGCATCGGTGTGAGCAGAAACAGACCGGTCGCCACGGACATGTGGAGCGTCTTCGGCCCGTGGAAACGCCCGCGACGGTATTCCCATATGGTCTTCGCCAGGAAGGCGGCGAGGAAGCCGAGAAACAGGACCCACACCACGGCAGGCAACCAGTCCATGCGCAGGAAGTCCGGGAAGAGCAAGGTGCGCCCGCCGGTCTGAAACCGGCTATGGATGAGCTTGCCGGTGGCGATGGGATAGATGGAGGTAAAGAGCAGGCCGTAGTCGATCACACGGGAGGACCACCGCCAGCCGCGCGGATCCTTCATCCGATAGGCGTCCGCCACGTAGGCCGCCTGGTGAATGACGTGAACCGAGGCCCAGAAGAAAAAGACCGTCACCAGCAGGGTCAGGTTCACCACGGCCAGCGTCACGATGATGAACGGCAAGAGCAAAGCGCCCCGGGCGTACACCGGATACCGCTTTCGGAAGTCCGGCTCCATGAGCGTCATCGTGTACGTCGCAAACAGGTGCGGCCCTCCGATGAGCATCGTCACGATGAGATCGACGAAAATGTTGCTCCGGACCATCGCGTGGCTGATGTGAGGGAAAACCAGCAACACGGCGGAGAAGATGATGAAGGTGAGGTCGTAGAAGGGGCTTACCAGCCAGAGGTCCCGCTTGCCTGTGCGAGGCATGGCCGGGGCAAGCGCGATCGGTTGTTCGAGCGTCGCCATGGCGCATTGGGAGTTGGGTGACGAAAGGGCATTGCACCCGGCGTCCGGAAGCGAAACACCTCACGTTTCGCCGGGCCGTACAGAGGAAGCTTCGGAAAGAAGCCGTTTCTTCCGGGCCGGGGAGCGGCCCGAGGAGCAGGTTGATTACGCGCGGCTCCGGAAAGAAGCCGTTTCTTCCGGGCCGGGGAGCGGCCCGAGGAGCAGGTTGATTACGTGCGCGGGACGGTTTAGAGAATGAACGTCCAGCCGTCGTCGGTTTTGAGTTCGATGCGTTCGGGGATCAGGATGCCGTCCGAGCGGACGAGGCCGCGGGCGCGCACGGTCCCGGCCATATAGTCGGCGAGCACCTGCCCGTTGGTGAGCAGGATCCACACCTTGCCGTCCGGGTCGCCGCCGGTGAGCACGGCCACGGGAAAGCCCTGCCGCGCGCAGAACCGGGCGCAGGCGGGTCCCATCTGGCCCTCCGGCGCCGGATGCGGATGATCGACCCCGATGTTTGCCCTGTCACGCGAGAAACAGTTGGTGTCCACCAGCGTGCCGATCACCTCCAGCGAGTCGCCCGGGGTGTACGTCTTTTCCGCAGTCGCCTCCGGTGCGTCTTCGGAGGAGCAGGCGGACGCGGCGTAAAGCAGAACGACGAGGAAGGAGAAGAGGAAATACGTTTTCATGATCGCGAAATAAAGGGCCGGGGAGTGCGCTCCGAAGGGTTTGCGCGGAGCCTGACAGGTTGGAGACTGCTTCTGCGGAGAAGATACAAAAAAAGGGGTGTCCGAAACGGTCACCCCTTTTCGTGCAATCAATGGACTTGCGGTTACATCATCGCACCCGGCGTGACGTCTTTCCACTTGCCGTTTTCTTTGACCTCGACCTTGCCGGCGAGGATGCCGCCCTCGAAGGCTTTCTCACCCGTCACGCGCACGTGCTGCGAGACGTGGTCCTTCAGCGCCGTCGCCGAGGTGATGATGATGTACGTCTTGCCGTCTTCGGTCACGACGCCGGTCGGGATGCCCATGCTCGCGCAGGCAGTGCCGCAACTCGGCACTTTCATCATCTTGCCGTTTTTCATGACCATGTGGTCGTTGCCGATAGCCATCTCCGGCTTGCCCATGGCGGAGGCCATGCCGTAGCACTTCGTGTCTACCAGCGTGCCCTCAACGGTGATCTTGGGGGCCGTTTCCATCGTGGCGGCAATGGCGAAAAGAGCCACGATGAACATGGGAAAAAGCTTCTTCATAGGATTCCTCCTGAGGTTGATGGAAAGTAAGGTGTGAAGATGTATTCCGAAAAGAGATGCTCGCGAAGCCCGGTCTCGGGGTGGTCATGAGTCCCGGTTCCGCAAAATCCCGCAATCTGCCCAGGCGCCTTTCTTACGTTGACCACACGCACGGGACATTACCAACTCTCCCGTGCTTCATCGAAACTTCATGAACACTTTCGGGAAGGGCGCATCTGGAAAGCCTCCCCGCATGTTCGCTCGCGATGGCGCAAGATGTAACGATCCCGTAACAGGATAAAAGATTTTCCGGTGAGAGTAAAGGCCTTCCGTAGCTTTCGTGCGGGCGGCGGGAGAGGATCCGACGTGGGCTTCAGGGGCGCGCCGTGAGGTGCGCAATCATCGCGTCGATGTGCTCCCCTGCGCCGAAAAGGTCCTCATAGACGGCGGCGATGCGGTGCTCGGCGTCGAGCAGATAGGTGACGCGTCTGGGGATGCGAATCAGAGGAAGGAGGGCGTCGTAGCTCTCGCACACGCGGCCGTCCCCGTCGGCGAGGAGGTCGAAGGGAAGATGATGTTCGGCTTTGAAACGCCGATGCGTTTCCAGATCGTCGCGGCTGATGCCGTAGACAGGCACGGAAGCCTTGCGAAAGAAAGCGAACTCATCCCGGAAGGCGCAGGCTTCGCGAGTGCATCCGGGGGTAAAGTCCTTCGGATAGAAGTAGAGGATGCACATCTGTCCGGCGGCGTCGCGGCTGAGCGTGAAGTCGCGGCCGCTCGTGGAGGGGAGCGTGAAGTCGGGGGCGGGCGTTCCGGGCGAAAGGGACATGGGCGTGATGAGGAGGCATGAGACCAGGGGGTGTCTGAAAACGCCGTACGGAAGGAAGGGTTCATGGAGGAGGCTTGGCGTTCGTGCAACCTGAGCTCGGGAAGCGCGTGAGAGAAGCGTGGCGCCGTGCGGGAAGCTGATGTGTGTGGAGGTGTGCATGTCGGGCGGCAGGGGGGCAGGATTACGCAGGGCGCGCCGCCGGCCACTTTTTCTCCGCACGAAGGCCGCGTCAATCGCGGGAAAACCGTATCATCCCCTCTCCCTGAGTGGTTCAAGAAAGCGCCGGTTTTTCGGAAATGATGGCGATTCATCCTTTTCTCTATTCTTGTCGATAAGTCCGGGCCCGGTATGTCTCAGCACGTCAGGGAGGTGAGCGCCGACGAGGCGGGCGCGCGCGAGCCGGGGGCGGTGGCGGCTGCTTCGCCGGAGACGGACTATTCGCACCACGGCGTGCTTCTGCTTTTCGTCTTCATCTGGGGGGGCAACTTCGTGCTGGCCGAGGTGGCGCTCCGGGAGATGGCTCCGATCTCGTTCAGCGTGTCGCGTTTTCTGGTGGGCGGCATGGCCATGCTGGCGATCCTGTACGTGCAGCGGATCACGCACGCGCGCAACGACGGGTGTCGTTTTCAGCTTTTCCCGAAGCTCGAACGCCGCGACTGGCCGCGCCTGCTCTGGATCTCCGTGCTGGGAGCGACGCTCGCCCCGTGGCTCGGCATCGAGGGGCTGGGGCTCACCCACGGCGCGCGGGCGTCGCTGTGGCTGGCCCTCGGCCCGGTGATGAGCGCCGGGATGGGCTATTTTCTGAACACGGAGCGCATCGGGCGCGTGGGGCGTGTGGGGCTGGCGCTGGCGGGCCTGGGCACGCTCGGGCTGGCGCTCGACGGCCTCGACCCCGCCCGCGGCTACTGGCTCGGCGACCTCATGCTTTTTTTCGCCATCCTGCTGGCCGCCGGTGAACTGCACCTCATCAAGCCGCTGGCCGCCCGCTATGGCCCGACCCCCATGGTGACGGCGCGCACGATCATCGGCGGGGCGCTCTATCTGCTCGTGGCTTCCCCCTCGCTCGCCGAACAGACGTGGTTCTCGCTCAGCGCGTGGACCTGGGTTGCCATCGTGCTCGGCGGCGGCATCGGTGTCGGCGTGGGGCAATGGGTGAAGGTGCGCGCCCTCCGCTCGCTCGGTCCCACGCGCGTGGTGCTCTACGGCAACCTCGTGCCGCTGGCGGCGCTGACGCTGGCCTGGCTCACCATCGGAACCGTCCCCACCGTGCTCGAACTGGCCGCAGGCGGCCTCATCATCCTCGGAGCCGTCCTCCTTCAGGTGATCGATGCGCCGCGCCGATACACGCCGAACGTCGCAGGATAAAGCCGCGCACAGACCGCATATCGGCGCTTTCCCTCGACATCCCGTGACGCCGTACGTAATTTGACACGCTTTTTCCCACCATATCGTACCCATCCCTCATGAAACGTCTGTACGTCCTCGCGCTTCTCGCCTTTCTGGCGGAGGCTTCCTTTGCTCAGGTCATCATCCATCCCGATCCGTACGTCGCGGGGCTGGTCGAAGCCGTCAGCGCCGACTCGGTCGAGGCGAGTGTGCGGCGGCTGGCCGCTTTCGGCACCCGGCACACGCTCTCGGAAACGGACTCCGAAACCGAAGGCATCGGCGCGGCGCGGCGATGGATCCGCCGCACGCTCGAACGCTATGCCGAAGCCGGAGGCGGGCGCATGGAGGTCGCCTTCGACGAATTTCCGTACCGCGCCGACGGCCGCCGCATCGACCGAGACGTGGTGATGAAGAACGTAGTGGCCCGGCTGCCCGGCACGGACCCGAACGACGACCGCGTCTTCATCGTCAGCGGGCACTACGACAGCCGCGTCTCGGACATCCGCAATGCGACCGACTATGCCCCCGGCGCAAGCGACGACGCCAGCGGCACGGCCGCCGTCATGGAACTCGCCCGCGTGCTCGCCGGGGAACGCTTCCCCGCCACGCTGATCTTCATGACCGTCCCGGGCGAGGAGCAGGGCCTCATCGGCGCGCGCCACTTCGCCGAGAAGGCCGACTCGCTCGGCTGGAACGTGGCGGGCATGATCACGCTCGACATCGTCGGGAACACCCTCGGCGACAACGGCACGAAGGACAACCGCACCATCCGGCTCTTCTCCGAGGGCGTGCCGGTGACCGAGACCGAGCGCGACGCCGGCCTCCGCCGCGCCGTCGGGGGCGAGAACGACAGCCCCGCACGGCAGTTCGCACGGTATCTCAAGGAGGTCGGCGAGCGGTATGCGCCGCTGATGCGCGTCAAGCTCATCTATCGCCGCGACCGCTTCCTTCGGGGCGGCGACCACATCCCGTTCAGCGAGCACGGCTTCGCCGCCGTCCGCATGACCGAGCCGAACGAAGCGTTCACGCGGCAGCATCAGGACGTGCGCACCGAGGACGGCATCGCCTATGGCGACGTGCCCGACGCCGTGGACTTCGCCTACATCGCCAACGTGGCGCGGGTCAACCTGGCGGGGCTGGTGAACCTGGCGCTCGCGCCGCCGCCGCCGCAGAAGGCCGGCCTCTGGGCGCGCGGCCTCTCCGTCGATACGCGCCTCGTGTGGGAGCCCCCGGCCGCGGGCGCGGACCGCGTGGCAGGCTATTACGTGCTCGTGCGCGACACCACCTCACCGGTGTGGGAGAAGAAGATCTTCGTGGGCAACGTGACCGAGTACACCCTCAAAGGCGTCTCGAAGGACGACAACTTCTTCGGCCTTCAGTCCGTCGACGCCGCGGGACACGAGAGCCGCATCCTGTTCATGAAACCGATCTTTCGATGAACGCTAGCGGCCCTTTCACTCGATGCCCGGCGGCGTGCCATGCGTGAAGCATAGGTTCCTCGACTCCGCCCTTCGGGCTTCGCTCGGAATGACGGTTTAATTGAGGAGTGAGGGAAGTTATACGCTCGTTCCCATGCTCTGCGTGGGAACGCCACCGGGGACGCTCCGCGTCCCGAACGTGTGAGGCGAACGACGCTATGTGAGGGCGGCGTGTTTCCCTGAATGGCACGAGGCTCGTGTGGAAGGAATGCGGTGTAGGGGCGACCGGCCGGTCGCCCCTACCAGGCGGTTGCCCGTGACGCGAGCGAACCCCTGACCCTCCGAAGGCGATCCCCCGACAAGGGCCGAATAATTGCCTCATTTGTCCTTTCATCCCTCGCCCCGGCTCCGTAACATCCCCTCGGCTTTTGAGGCGGCCTTCGGGAAGGCCTCTTTCACCTTCTGGGGACGATATGCGCCACGCGATACGATGGGGGGCCGCCCTGACCGGGCTGATGCTCTGGCTCGCGCTCGGGGGAACGGCCCGGGCGCAGACGGCCACGCTTCGCGGCTTCGTCACCTCGGCCTCGGACGGGCAGCCGTTGCCCGGCGTCAACGTGGCGCTGAGGGACGAGGAAGGGCGCCTCTTCGGCACGGCTGCCGACAACGACGGCTTCTATGCCGTCTCGCGTGTGCCGCCCGGCGCGTACCGCCTCCGCGCCACATTCATCGGCTTCGACGCCTACGAAGAGACCGTCACGCTCGAAGCGGGAGAGATCCGGACCTTGAACCTCGCGCTCAAAGAGACGGAGGCGAAGCTGGGCGAGGTGGTCGTCGAGTCGGCGCGGGAGACCGCCGGGGCGGCGAACGTGACGGCGGGACTGCAGACGATCCGGCCCGTGGACATCGACCTGGTGCCGGCCCCCGACGTCTCGGCCGACCTCGTGAACTACCTCACGGCGATGCCCGGCATCGTCTCGCAGGGAGATCAGGGCGGGCAGCTCTTCATCCGGGGCGGCGAGCCGACCCAGAACCTCGTCCTGCTCGACGGCATGCTCGTCTACCAGCCGTTTCACGTGCTGGGCTTCTTCTCCTCGTTCCCCGCGGGCATCATCAACTCGGCGGACGTGTACGCGGGCGGCTATGGCGGACGGTACGGCGGGCGGCTCTCGTCCGTGATCGACGTGTCGGCGCGGACGGGCAACAAGCAACGGTGGGCGGGCGAGGTGTCCGCGGCGCCGTTCGTGAGCAGCGCCCTGCTCGAAGGCCCCATCGTGCCGGGAAGCGTCTCCGTGCTGCTTTCGGCCCGGCAGTCGGTCATCGAGCAGGGCGCGGCCCGGCTCGTCGACGACCCCCTCCCCTTCTCCTTCGGCGATTTCTTCGGAAAGATCCACGCGAACCTGGGCACGGGCGCACAGCTTTCGATCACCGGCCTCCACACCGACGACGAGGGGCGGCTCGGCGTCGATCCGTTGATGGCCGCCCCCACGGACGCGCCCGCCGAAGACGTGGTGACGTGGGCGAACGACGTCCTCGGCGCGCGGCTCCTCTTCCTCCCGGCCAACCTGCCGATCTTCGCCGAGTTTCTGACCTCGGTCTCGAGCCTGAGCAATGACTTCGGCCCGTCGGACCGCCCGTTTCGCTCGACCTCGGTGGACCGCTTCAACTTTTCGACGAACATCACGCATTACCTGGGCAATACGGACGTGAACTGGGGGCTCTTCCTCAGCGCGCTCACCCTCGGGAGCGACCTCGGCGGACAGTTTCAGAACCTGAGCACGCGGGACGAGTCGGTCACGGAGGCGGGGTTTTACATCGAGCCGGAGGTGCGCATCTCGGGCAACCTGCGCGTGCAGCCGGGGGTGCGCATCCATTCCTTCCCGAGCAAGAGCCGGAACTTCGTCGAGCCGCGCCTGCGGGTGGTGTGGAACGTGGGGCGGCATCGTTTCAGCGGAGCGGCGGGGCTCTATCACCAGGAGGTGACGGGCCTGACCGACCGCCGGGACGCGGGCGACGTGTTCACCGTGTGGGCCACCGCGCCGCTCGGTCAGGTGCCCGAAGCCTGGCATTTCATCGCCGGATGGCACGCGAACCTCGTCCGGGGCGTGAACGTCTCGCTCGAAGGGTTTTACAAGGCGCTCTCGAACCTCGTGGTGCCGGAGTGGACGGCCTTCCCGCGCTTCACGACGAACCTTCAGCAGGCCGACGGCACGGCCGTCGGCGGCGACGTGCGGCTGGAGGTGCGGGGCGGTCCCTTCTTCGGCGTGGCAAGCTATGGCTTCTCGCAGGTCGATTACGAAGCAGAGATCCCATCCCTCGAACTGCTCACGGGCGACGCCGCCATCACGTATCCGCCGCCGCACGACCGCCGGCATCAGGTCAACGTGATGGCGGGCGTTTCGCACGCGGGCTTCAACCTGAACGTGCGCTGGCAGTTCGGCTCCGGGCTCCCGTTCAACCAGTCCATCGGCTTCGACCGCTTCGTGCTCCTCGACACGCTCGTGCAGGTGACCGAAGCGCCGGGCGACGAGCGCGTGCTCTATCAACGCCCCTACACGGGCCGCCTGCCCGCCTATCACCGGCTCGACGTCTCGCTCGACCGCGCGTTCCGCCTGCAACCGCGCGTCTTCCTCACCGCACAGGTCGGCGTGATCAACGCCTATGACCGCCGCAACCTGTTCTATTTCGACCTCTTCACCCTGCGGCGGATCGACCAGCTCCCGCTGATCCCGTCCTTCGGCCTCAAGCTCGAAGTCAGATGAAACCCCTCGCGCCCATCCGAATCTTCTCGCCGGCGGTGATGCTCGGGCTCGTCGTCGCCGCCGGGCTGTTCGCCTCGGCGTGCGACGACACCGTCGATCCGTTCATCGAGGAGGATCGCTTCTTCACCATCTTTGGCTTTCTCGACACCGCCGCCGACACCCAGTTCGTGCGCGTGATCCCCTTGCGGCGACGCCTCGTGACCGAACAGGAGGACGCGCTCGATGCGCGCGTCGCCACGACGGCGCGCGAGGACGGAAACGCCGTCGTCTGGCGCGACTCGCTCATCCACTTCGACGACGGCAGCCTCGGCCACGTCTTCTATGCCCCGCTCCACGTCTTCCCCGGATGGACGTACCGCTTCGAGGTCCGGCGCTCCGACGGCGCGACGGCGGCGGCGGAGACGACCGTCCCGCGCGCCGAGCATGCCTTCGTCGGGGAGCCGGTGGAAGGACCCGCCGGCCTCACGCAGACCGTGCGCTGGGAAAACGTGGACGCCCCCCCGTTTCGCGTCGAGGTGTGGTACCGCTTCGCCGCCTTCCCCCCGAGCGAGCCGTTCCGCGAGGTGGTGGTGACCTATGGCGAGGACCGCTTCGGCAGACTCCGGGAAGACGGCTGGACCGTGGACGTACAGCTCCGAAAAGATCGCGCGGACGTCGCCCGGCGGATCGGCGAGCCGCTCGTGTTCCTCGGCGTGGGCATGCGCCTGACGATGACGGACGAAAGGTGGCGGCCTCCCGGCGGCGTTTTCGATCCCGAACTGCTCATCCAGCCCGGCGTGTTCTCGAACGTCGAAAACGGGTTCGGCTTCCTGGGTTCGGTGAACCAGTACACCACCGAATGGACGCTTTCGGAGCCGACCATCGAGGCGCTCGGCTACGCGTTCCCCGGCAAACGATAGGCCGATCAAGCGCCGGCGCTCGGCTACGCG
>Ga0256841_1001813_pt1 | contig 17651 bp, 13 predicted proteins | sample 356308metaG_FD_185971 | JGI IMG/M metagenome (GOLD analysis project Ga0256841, IMG submission 185971) | Hydrothermal vent microbial communities from Mid Atlantic Ridge, Atlantic Ocean - 356-308 | ecosystem: Environmental > Aquatic > Marine > Hydrothermal vents | place: Atlantic Ocean: Mid... | reverse complement strand
CTATCAATTGGCCGCCTGATTTTAATATGTATTCACTCCGTCATTGAAAGGTGACGAACCGGTGCGCCTGCGAAGAATCTGTTGCCAGTTGGGATTCTGAAGTTCCTTTCTATAGGTGGAATGCACAAGATGATAATCCCCGAATCCATCCTCGTCTACGAACACAAATTCTGCCCCCCCCTCAAGATTGTGGTATTTCCAGATCACATAGGGAAGAAGGTCCATCGAATTGGTATGCCGCTCATATTCATCCGGCTCACCATAGAGGATGTAAACCCGGCCCCGATCGCTCTTCCAGCCCGGTCTGCCCATGGAACGGAATCTTGAGTTCACATAGGAGACACGTTGCAAATATTCTCTGCGGCTCGTTCCACTTGAGACCTGAGAAATATTGTCTCTTCTTCGCCAGAATTGAGTTAAAAATTTTCTCATGGCCGGAGCGTTTTGAAGATTTTTAAAAATTTTTATTTCCTGTCTGCTGGCAATATACTTGGCCTCATCAAATTCTTCCAGCAACTGTTCTTTACTGAATGTTTGATAATAGTCGGCAACGGCCGGCAGAGCATTCGTTGTTTTCTGGCGGGTAGTATCTTTGTGAGTCGGTTTGTATACCTGAAATTTTTTCCAGTTGGAGGCAATCGCACCGGTGGTCAGATCTCTGACTCGGGCATGAATAAAATAGATATCTGCAGGTAAGGCCATTACGTTCATGCCTCCGGCCTCCACCAAAGTCGGACCGATGATAGATTTTTTTACCGGTTTGCGATTCTTTAAAGTATCACCTTTGCTGTTGGTAACCCAATACTGAAATTCATAATATCCCTGTTTGTCAGCCGAGTAGGACAGATGATTTAATTCGATATAGTAATAAAGCATCGGGTGGAGAATATCGAATACGGCGGTAGGATTGGGAATAATTTTTAATCCGTTTTTGTAAAACATATTATGAGTTGTATCCCGTTGAATGGAAGAACATAATTCGATATCCGATAATAGCAGGTCTTTCAGAGGTTTGAGTGTTGTCACTTCCATAATATAGTCACCGCTACGATTAGAATTATTGTCCTTTATCTGCACTTTTGCCTGATAGGTTCCGTACGGTAATTCAAAACTGAATATGTCAACGAATTGATTATATTTTTGCAGACGGGAAGTATCCTGCGTTGTATTTTTATATTGATGTTCCATATTCTTCACGACTTTTCCATTTTGCATCATTTGCAGATGGGTAGTAAAGGAGGCTGTAAATTTTCCATCTTCTGATTTTTGATAATCCAGACTTCCCTGGAAAATGGAAAGATACGTTTGAATGAAGGCCAGGCTATCCGTAGAAATAAAAGAAGAGTAGTCTGCCCGCACCGGAATAAAATTAAATTGTGCCCGGGCAATGAGGGGCAGAATAAAAATGATTAAAATAAGTTTTTTCATTACATAAACCTCTATGTAAATTTAACCGATACAATTTTTGAAATACCTTCTTCTTCCATGGTAACACCATACAGGGTATTTGCCGCTTCCATGGTTCGTTTATTGTGGGTTACCACAATAAATTGCGTATTTTTTGAAAAATTTTCCAGGGCCGTATTAAATCGGGTGATGTTGACATCATCCAGAGGAGCATCGACCTCGTCAAAAATACAAAAGGGACTCGGTTTTACCAAATAAATAGCAAATAGCAATGAAATAGCCGTTAATGTCTTCTCCCCCTGGGAGAGTAAGGTCAATGTTTGTAATTTACGTCCCTTGGTGCGCACCTGAATTTCAATATTTGCTTCCAGGGGATCATCGTCTTCTTCCAATAAAATGGTCCCTTCGCCGTTTTCAAAAAAGGAGCGGAAAACCTTTTCGAAGTTACTCTTAATGGATTGGAAGGTATCTAAAAATTGATCCCGTGCCGTTTTATTGATTTTGTTAATCGTCTCAAGTAACGATTTCTCGGCCTTGAGCAAGTCGTCCCGCTGTTTGGTAAGAAAATCAAATCGTTCTTTTTCCGTATCATATTCGCTGACTGCCAGGGGATTGACCGGTCCCAGATTTTTAATACGCTGCTTGAGCAATTCAATTTTTTCTTCGACGGCTTGTTCGTCCAACCCCTCGTAGGGAATTCCGATTTCGATATCTTCCGAATATTCCTTTAAAATAGATTCTCTTAATCCTTCAGCTTTAAAACGATTTTCATTAATCCGAAGTTCCAGGGTCCGGCTTTTTTCCAGGGAAGAATCGTGTTGCTTTCTATATTGCCGCGTCTGGTCTTCGGTACTTTGAATTTTTGTTTCTATTTCATGAAGTTGTTCTTCGATTTTTTGCTGTTGATCTTCCAGTTCATCGCGTGTTTTCCAAAGTGATGCAAGGTCTTCCTGCCGTTTTTTGGAATCTTCTCCCATCTGGATCAGGGCTTGTTCGATTCGTTCAATTTCCTGATGATGTTTATGAATTTGATTGTTCAGATCGGCTATCGAATGCTGGGTACGTTCCCGGTCATTTTTTCGGTTGGTAATTTGATTTTGTAAATTGGTAACATCAATCCGAACTTTTTGAACTTCATTCAACAAGGTATCCAGCATAGAACTGTTTTGCTCATAGGAAGAGGTTTGCTGTATGGTTCTTCTTTCCAGTTCATCTAACTTTTTTTCTTCCGCTATTACCCGATCTGACATTTTTAAGCTTTCAGCGCTTAATTCCTTAATTTTCTGCTCAGTCCTGCTCAGATGGGTTTGCTCGTTCAGGAGGCCGCTCTCTATCTGCTTCATTTCGTAAAGAACCTGGTTTTCCTGCTTTTCCTGCTCGATTATTTTATGATAGGAACGATTCATATGTTCGGTAATCGTATGCTTTTCAGAGAGGGAAGTTTCCAAGTCTTCCTGAAGGGAAGCGAGGCGTTGTTGAATTTTGTGCACGCGTCTGATCTGTTCTTTCTCGGATTGTGCCAGTTCTTGCAGACGCTCTTTTCGCCCGATAATGGAAGCATTATTGCGATTCACTTTGCCGGAGGAAATCTCCCGATTAAAATTAACCAGATCCCCCTGCGGTGTAAGAAAGCGGATGTCAGCATGTTTTGCGGCCAGCTCCAGCGCATGGTTCAGGTCATTTGCTATGGCAACGTCCCCTAACTGAATGCGTATTAATTTTTCGTATCGGTCCTCTGTTTTCAGTGAATCCATTAAAAAAGTCAATTCCGGATCGGAAGGCATACGGGGTAAGCTAATTGCATCGAGTCGTTCCAATGGAATGAGGGTGACACGTCCCTGATCTTCTCTTTCTACGGAACGAATCAGCTCTTTAGCTTTACGGACGGTATCTACCACAATATAGTCGAGAGCTTCACCGAGAAGCATTTCTACTGCAGAAGAATAGGCGGTATCCACGGTAAACAAATCACTTAAAGGACCGTATACACCGGGAAGCGATTTCTGCCGGGTCATAATATACTGGGTGCTTTTGGCATGTCCTTCATAATTGGAAATAATCTGCTCGAAGAATACCTTTTTGGAACGAATCCTTTCCAGTTCAGCATTCTGCCGGTTAAGTTCATCCTGAAGCTGATCCAAAGATTTCTGAAGCTTTTCCATATTCTGCTCAAGGCGTTTAAGTTGTCCGTCCGACTCCTGCCGCTCTTTTAAAAGGGCTTCTTTGGCTTTATGAATTTTTTCTTGTTGCGCCTTCAGTGCAGTCTGATTCTTTTGAAAGGATGCTATCTTTTTAAGCAGTGCATCACGCTGTTCCTGTTGAAACTTCAATTGAAATTTTTGCTGTTTTAATTCGTCTTTTAAACCTGCTACTTGTTGGAAGCGGGCAAGAAAAGATTGATTGAGCCGATCAATTTCCTGTTTTTCTTTTTGTAATTTTTCAATTTCACTTTTTCGTTCCCCTTCGATTTTGGCGAACCGCTTATCTACAAGGTTTTTGCGCGCCAGCAGATCATCAAGTTCTGCTTCATATTTCTTTATGTTTTCCTCGAGAATGGAAATTTTCTTATGGAAGTCTTGTATTTCCTGGGTAAAGCGATCGCGTGCTTTACTCATTTCTTCGGCTTTGGTTCGGCCGATTGCCTGATCCTGGTTGATTTGAGCAACTTTTTGATCGAATGCATGCAGCTCTTTGTTGATCGCCTGTAATTGCTGTTCCGTCTGAACGCGATCCCGTTTGTAATCCTCGAGGAGTGCTTCATCAATGGTGATTTGGTGATGACTTTCTTCTTTAAGTTGGCTAATTTCCTTTAGTTGGGCGCTCAAGGGGCGGATTTCATCCAATAAATGGTGGTAACGCCAGCGGGCCAAATCGACATCCGCTTTTTTTAATTCTTCCGTGTATTTGAGGTAGCGTCGCGCTTTTCCTACCTGACGGGAGAGCGAATTCACTTTTTTTTGTACTTCCGAAATGATATCATTAATTCGGGTCAAGTCGATCCGCGTGGCTTCTAATTTTCGTAAAGCGGATTTGCGTCGTACCTTGTATTTTACGACACCTGCAGCTTCTTCAAAAAGTAAACGTCGTTCGGATTTATTCTCGCTGAGGATATTTTCAACCATTTTAAGTTCAATAACCGAATACGAATTAGCTCCCAAACCCGAATCCATAAAAATATCGAGCACGTCTTTTAGACGAACGGGAGTATTGTTGATCAGATACTGACTCTCTCCGGATCGATAAAGTCTGCGAGCGATAACGACTTCATCGAATTCTGTTTTTAAAATGCCTTTATTATTTTCAATGGTCATGGAAACTTCGGCCAGTCCCATAGGTTTGCGACTGTTGGTTCCGTTAAAGATAACGTTTTCCATTTTATCGCTGCGCAGTATAGAAGTCCTTTGTTCGCCTAATACCCAGCGTACGGCATCTACGATATTGGATTTACCGGAGCCATTCGGACCGATAATACAGGAAATACCGCTGTTAAATTCAAGAACGGTTCTATTGGCAAAAGACTTAAAACCGATCAGTTTTAATTTAGAAAGATACATTCATCTCCATTCGACATACGGTTTAGAATAATGATCCGGAATGTATGAGCAGATTCAAGTAACTGAACCAACCATTCACAGGATTAAAAACAGCAAATAAGATAATCAAAGGAATGATGTAAGACAATAGCATGTAAATGAAAACTTTGATAATTCGGGTGATAAAGAGAACACGAATGCCATTAATAATACGAAAGTGAGCCCAGATAACAAAAAAGAGCAGCAGATATACCTGGTAATGGGCAACATTAAGGATTTGTAATATCTGATAATTAAAAAGGCTGAAAGGTAACAAATAGATCAGAGGAACACCGGACCATAATCCGATGGCCAAAGCCTGCCGGAAACGTATCTTATTCCCTGTAAGGATACTGATAAACTTAAGGATAAAGCTGACCAGAAGGGGATAGGATAAGAGCAGAACAAAGAACAAACCAGTAATACCGCCCGCATTATTATTCAATTTAAGAAAAGAAGTAAAAAGTCCTGCCGGGATAAGAAAAAGACCGACGAGTTCCTGAAGCAGAATCGATCCCCGGTAAAAATAAAAAAAGGAACCGATATAAACGGCTAGAATCAAGGATGAAAAACTTCCTACTAAGAACGAATTAAATAAGGGGATGATTCGTCGTTCCCGCATATCGACGAAAAACCCATAAGGATGGATGCGGGCGCGTTGAAAGTTTTCTTTAAGCCGGGCTTGCCGACGATAAATCAGAAAAAAGAAAATCGTGCTAAAAACAATCAGCAATGAGAAGAAATTATTCTTTTCAGAAGGGGTAGCGCTCAAGGAAGCGCCGGAATCTGTGGAATTCCAGAACGTATTCCATTCGGCGCTCCAGGGTTTGGAAATCGATGTTAATGTAAATAAACCGCTGTGATTCACAAGAGGATCATCGCTTGCAAGGGAAAGATTATTCGGGTTACTCATAATCCAGTCCCGGTAACTTTCAATGAATCCACCTTGAAGCTGTTTTGTGTTCTGCACATCGATCCATTCCTTCCGTAGAATGGCTCTGCGTTGAATTTGCGTCGGATCTTTCTTGATCTCCCTGTACAGTTGAGCATCGGGTATTCCCAGATTGCCGATCAGAATGGTCGGAGCATGGAAATCGATCGGATGGCCCAGGGGATTAAAGGGATAGTAAAAATCACTTTCATAAAAATCGGCTGCCACCTCAACGGGTACCTGATGTCCGGGAATCGGGGAAAGATAAGATGTCCCCCGTACTTGTTCCTTGATATATCTTTTAAGAATGAACATGAATTTTTGAACCGGAGCCTCATCCAAAGGAATCTCCTGGCCTATGCTCACAGCCATTAAACTTGGATGTTTTGCAAAAAGCCCTTGCATACGTTGCAAGGAAGCTTTCATATGGCTTAGCAGAAGATCCTTTGTAAAGAGCGATCCGGGATACCGCCATACGGGAAGTTCCGCAAAAAGCAGGATACCGGTCGAATCCGCAGCCCGAAGAATGGATTCATCCGGAATATAGTGGGGGAATCTTATGGCATTAAATCCCATTTCTTTAATCGTTACCAGATCCTGACCGATCTGGTCGACCCTGTTTTTACTGAGCCAGCTATGCGGATTAAGATGGAAATTCACTCCTCTGATAAGAAGAGGGCTATTGTTGAACAGTAATGTATTGTTATGCACGGTCCATCTTCGGAAGCCGAGCAGGAAGGATCGATGGGCAACGGTTTTTCCATTTGCCTTGATCCAGACCTGTAAACGATTCATGCCCGGATTTTCGGGTGACCATAAGGAAGATTTACGGATGGTGAACTTTAAAGAGCGTCGGCGCTTATTTTTTCTCAATAGATTTTGGCGATAGAGAATCTTTTTACCGCTTGAAGAAGTAATTAATTCTTCTAAAATATAATTTTTATGTACAGCAGGCAGATTAAACCCATAACTTATTTGAACAGATTTTAAATCTTTGGAAACCTTCGTTTCCGGTTCGGAAATGATGGAATTGGGTTTTATATAGAGATAGAGAGGACGGATCAGGCCGACTATTCGTTCTTCGGAATACACCCGGACATAGTGTGGATATCCGTTTTCTATGGAAACAGGTTGAACTAATCGGATCTCAACCGAATTATCACCGGATTTAATTAATTCCGGCGGAATCTTGAAATGCAGCGGAGTGAGATCATTGATTGCAAAAAATGCATGTTGTCCGTTAATACGGATATCTGCACTATTGACAAATCCTCCGCAATACAGATAAACCTCCTCGCTGTCTGCGTTTGCGGGTAAATTAAAATGCATTCGAATAAAAAGTTGATGTAAATTCTCACTAAAAAAAGGAAGGGATTCTGCCTCCCATCTATTTTGAAGTTCATTTTTAATTTGTATGTTTTGTGGCTTAAACAGCGTGATTTTTTCCGGAAGAGATTCCCGAAAAGCACTGTCGGAAGAGGCCCATTGAAACGGATAGAATTTTGGCTTAGGAGCAGCCAGCAAAAAACCCATACCGATGAAGAGCATCACCGGGATTAATTTTTTCCAAATATTGCGCATACTGTATTCGATTCCATATTCATTCTTATAATTGGGTACTGCGATTTGAATAAGCCGGAGCGAGGCTCACAAATCGATTAAATCAGGCTGATAATATCTCTTACCGCCTGTTCAAAGCCGATGGCCAGAGCTTTGTGGATGATCGGAGTACCGACGATGATATCCTCAATATATTCGATATTTGCAATATCGCGGATATTATCATAGCCGATGGGCCCGGAAATATTAACTCCCATTCCAATTTTATTGGCGGCCAGGGTCAACCCGGTAATCCTTTCCAAAATTTCCAATTCGCTTCCCATATCTTCTGCGGACGCCAGACTTCGGGCGCTGATTTCTATATAGTCGAACTCCAATTTACCGGCCTGTTTAATATTGGATATTTCGGGTTCGACCAGCACCGAGCTTAAAATATTATTGGACCGTAATTCGGCAATGAAATTTTGTATTTGATTGGAATACATATCCAGATCCAGTGGTAGAGCCTCTACCGTAGTTACATCGCCGGGAGCAACAAAGGTAACCATATCCGGTTTTATACGAAGTAAGGTCCGAATAGTATCTTCCGTTAGATTCGATCGAACGTTCAAATAGGATTTGATAATCTGGCGGAACAGAGTTACATCCCGTTCATTGACCGTTTTCAGGTCGTCACGAAGATAACATACAATACTTTCCGTTCCTCCCAGCTCCGCCAAAACCAGAGCATGAACCGGGTCGGGATTTTTCCCGTCCATCATATTTCGTATGTATGCCACAGGGTCGATATCAAGCGCAAATCGGTGCATAAAACCTCCATCGTAATCGGATGCGGAATAGTCCGGATCGAAATCTTCCTTCCGGTGAAAATAAAGGGTTTGGGATTCGACCAATCAGCTATTCCAGCGATCTCTTTTCAATCCATTCAGTCATGACTGCTCACATGAATCATATTGTTAAAATGAAGAAAGGTCCTCCCAACGACTGATTTTCCAGATACCGGTCGTATCCGTCGGACTTTTCCGCCGTTTTTTAAAAATAAACAGAGCTTCTCCTCCAATGGGCGGATATTCCAATCCACCGTCCAGAGTTAGTTTAAAAGTTTTTTTAACTTCCTTCAAGGTAAATTCATTATTTAAATAGCGTGCATAGACCGTTCCTTCCCAGATCAGATTAAGGGTTTGAAAATGGCGGAAGAGGCCAACGGTTGTTTTAATATCCACATCGCGTCCCCAGGTTATATCCGTAACGGGGTCGGTGGCAAAATTTTTTGAAATAAACAGAAAACTGCTGTCTAAAAGATCGCTGTAAACCAGGGAATCCTTAAAATTATAGGCATAGCTAAAGTTAATCAGCACCTCTTCCGGTGTTTTCTGGTCGGTAATAATCAAATTTTGGTTGGCTTCTTTATCGGTTAAAGACGGTGCAAAAGGGTTCAAACATCCGGACAGGGTGATGAGTAAGATCGTCCCAAAGAGAATCGAGCGCCAAATGAATCGATGTCTGTTTTTTTCTTTCATAACTTTTATGGTAGCTACGATTTTTTTCGATAAAGTAATTTTAAAAAAGTCCAGCTTTTTTTATGTTGATTTTGAAAAGCCAAATCCTGCCAGAAATAAATATGCCAGGTCTCGGGCGGTGTTTTGGATTTGAAGAGTTTAAACCGGGCATATCCCTGAAAGACGGCAGTAGAATCGAGAGAAGACCTGATTAATAATTGGTAACGGAAATTATTGGTTTCAACGGAATCGTTAACCGAAGTCGGTGTAATAGGACGCCATGAAATGCTTGTATCGACAACAGAAAAGGTAAGGATGGGGTAGACTCCTTTACCCGAAACCGTCAATTGAGTAAAATAATTCCGTTCATCGAACAGGGTCCAGGGACGATTTTCAAATTCACTGCCATAATAAGGGTCCGCTTCAAAATAGAATCCGGGCGGCGTTGTTTGCGTCTGCGGCACGAAGCAACGCATGTACTCTTCGATATTTTTTTCTGCAATGGATTTTTCAAAATTAAGGAAAACAATATCCGGATTGATGGCCGGTGTAAAATCATAGCCGCTTCCCGGTGTTTGAATCTCGGGTTTTTCAACCTTATCGGCACGAGAGGAAAAGGGATTGGTACAGGACCAGATAAACAGGATACCTGAAAAAATTAAAACGACACGCATCTTGGCTGCATAACTAATAAAAATCATAGTGAAAATTAAATGTAAACCCAACCAGAATCAACTTAAAATCCGTAAAATAAATTTGTTTGCTTAATTCGGTCAAATTAAATTCTGCAGGATTATAGGGGAGAATAGCTATGAATATCAAAGAGAGTATAGAGGACCTACGTCGTAAAATAAGACGCTACGATTATGAATACTATGTTAAGGCTCAGCCTACTATCAGTGATTTTGAATATGACCAATTAATTAAAAAGCTGGAAAAGCTGGAGCAACAATATCCCGAGTATATTACACCCGATTCTCCGACTCAACGCGTATCGGGTGAGCCCACCAAAGAATTTCCGAGCGTTATCCACCGTTACCCCATGCTCTCTCTCTCCAATACATATAGTGCTCAGGATTTCATTGAGTTCGACCGCAGAACCAAATCTGCTTTGAAAAGCGATGCGCACGTGGAATATGTGGCGGAATTAAAAATTGATGGAGTCGCCGTCAGTTTGAGTTATGAACAGGGAAGATTTGTACAAGGTGCCACCCGCGGGGACGGTATTCGTGGTGATGATATCACCATTAATCTCCGGACGATTCGCAGTATTCCCTTAAAAATCATAGAAGGGAAAAAGATTCCATCCCGGTTCGAGGTGCGCGGCGAAGTTTTCATGCCGAAGAAATCTTTTGAAGAAATTAATAAAAAAAGAGCCGAACAGGAAGACAGCCTTTTTGCAAATCCCCGTAATGCCGCCGCCGGAACATTAAAATTACAGGATGCTCGTCTCGTGGCCGAACGTCATTTGGAAATGTTCGCCTACTACTTTTTTACGGAAGAGGATTCTTTTCTGAATCCGACCCATGTGCAGAATTTAGAGCTGCTCAAACGCCTCGGATTTAATGTCAATCCCCATTTTAAGGTATGCCCCGATATAGGAGCTGTATTGGAATATGTCCGGGAGTGGGAAGAGAAGCGTTCCTCTCTTCCGTATGAAATCGATGGAGTCGTGGTTAAAGTAAATGATTTACAGCAACAAAAAATTCTGGGCAATACAGCCAAGAGCCCCCGCTGGGCCATTGCTTTTAAATTCAAAGCCGAGCAGGCCGAAACAAGAATCAATGCCGTCGTTTGGCAGGTGGGTCGAACCGGAATTCTGACGCCGGTTGCCGAGCTGGAACCCGTAAAACTGGCCGGTACGACCGTTTCCCGGGCGACCCTGCACAACCCGGATGAAATTGCTCGTAAAGATATTCGCCAGGGAGATTTCGTCTTTATTGAAAAAGGGGGGGATATCATTCCTAAAGTAGTTGCGGTGAATCTGTCCCGCAGAGATACTGCTTTGCAACCGCTTAAAATTCCGACTCATTGCCCGGTTTGCGCAACAAAATTGGTACGAATAGAAGATGAAGTCGCCTTACGCTGTCCCAATGTAGAATGCCCGGAACAGATTATCCGCAGAATCGAACATTTTGCCAGCAGAAACGCCATGGATATTGAAGGACTGGGAATCGCCTTAGTGGAATTACTGGTTAAGAAAGGATTCCTTAAAAATGTAGCGGATATTTATTCCTTAAAAGCGGAACAGATTGCCGAATTAGAGCGGATGGGAGAGAAAAGTGCCGACAATTTGATAAAGGCCATAGAAGCCAGCAAAAAGCAATCCCTGGATCGACTTATCTTTGGGTTGGGTATACCTTATATAGGAGTTACCGCCGCTAAAATCCTGGACAGGACCTTCCAATCTATGGAAGCGCTTCAACAAGCCGATATGGACCGTTTGCAGGAAATTAACGGTATCGGCGAAAAGATGGCGCTCAGCATAGTCGATTTTTTCAGGGATGAACGAAACCGGCAGATTATTGATAGGCTCAAAGAATATGGAATACGAATGGAATCAACTGGTTTAGAGAGCAAACAAACCTTGCAAGGTTTAACTTTTGTGCTGACCGGCACCTTACCTACTTATAGTCGTAAACAGGCACAGGAACTAATTGAAACTCATGGCGGCCGGGTCAGTTCATCCGTTTCAAGCAAAACCGATTATGTATTGGCCGGAGACAACCCCGGCTCCAAGCTTTTTAAAGCCCGACAACTGGGAGTAAAGGTGATTGATGAGAAATCCTTTCTGGATATGCTTGGAAGCTGATATTTTTAATTGACTTTATATAATGCTAATCCTAAATTATTAATCTTTAAAAATTTATTAAAATAAAGATATTTTATGATCAAATCAGGAGGTTAATACAGTTAATGAAGTCCAAAACCACTACGAAATTCATTCTCATTTTGGTCATCCTTCTGGGAGCAATTTATTATCTCTATCCCACGTATAAGTTCAATTCCCTCTCAGACAAAGAAAAGCAGGAAATGAAAATCAATGATCCCAAAGCTTTTTTTAATCTTAAGGGAAAGACCATCAATCTTGGTTTGGACCTGCAGGGGGGTATGCATGTCGTCCTGGAAGTCGATATCAAGGAATTACTAAATAAACTTGCTCGCAATAAAAATGAGGCTTTCCAGAAAGCCCTGGAGAAAACCCAAAAACAGGTTGAAAAAACGGATGAAGATTTTATTTCCGTTTTTAATGAAAATTTGAAAAAAGAAGGTGTGAATATCGCCCGCTATTACGCTAACAGCGAGCATCGTACCGAGAGTGAAGTGCTTGATTATTTGCGTACACAAACCAAAGAAGCGGTTAATCGTTCCCTTGAAATCTTACGAAATCGTGTAGATGAATTCGGTGTATCCGAACCGATTATACAAAAGCAGGGTAATACACGAATTATCGTCGAACTGGCCGGAGTGACAGATCCGGCTCGGGTCCGGAAGTTAATCGGTCGAACCGCTTTGCTGCAATTTAAACTATTAGCCGATAATATCGTATCCGCCAATGTCGCGGAAAAGATTAACGAGTATATCAATTCCAAAATCACACCTTCCGATACATTGGCTGAGAAGAAATCCTCTGCCGACAGTACCAGGGATACGTCTACCACTTCTCTGGAAAATATGTTTGGAATCGATTCGACTAAGAGTGCTGACACAACTACGGTTGCCAAAAATGATTCTATCAAAACGCTTTTCGAGGAAAATTTATTTTTTCTGGATCCTCGGGATAAACAAACGTTACTGGTTCCGGTGGACAAAGAAGCGAAATTCCGGAAAATATTGCAACTTCCCGAGATTCAAAAGATTATTCAAAAGGAAGCGGAAAATGCCGAATTCGTTTGGGGTGCCAAGCCGGTCTTCGGCGGAAAGTATTACCAGGTTTATCTCGTAAAGAAACATGTGGAATTGTCGGGAAATACCATTGTTGACGCCAGTCCGCAAACCGGTAATCCCAATGATCCGACTTCGATTGGAAAATTTGAAGTATCCCTTACATTAAATGATGAAGGTGCCCGGACTTTTGCCAGGGTCACCGGAGCCAATGTGGGCAAACGTCTGGCGATCATTTTAGACAACAAGGTCTTCCTGGCCCCGGAACTACGGGTAAAGATTACCGGCGGTAGGGCGCGGATTACCGGAATGGATACAATGAACGAAGCAAAAGATTTGGCTATTGTTTTAAAAGCAGGGGCTCTGCCGGCTCCGGTTCATTCCATAGAAGAGCGGACGGTGGGACCTTCTCTCGGTCATGATTCGGTGAGTGCGGGAAGCCTTTCCGCTGTGTTGGGTCTGGCTCTGGTTATGCTCTTTATGATTTTTTATTACAAACTGGCCGGGCTGGTAGCCGATTTTGCCTTAACGCTAAATATCGTATTGATTATGGCGGTTATGGCCTATTTTCATGCCACCTTAACTTTGCCGGGTATTGCCGGAATTATTCTCACCATTGGTATGGCCGTGGATGCGAATGTGCTTATTTTCGAAAGAATTCGCGAAGAACTGGCCAAAGGTAAAACGATCCGGGCTTCTATCGATCTGGGATATGGCCGGGCATTTATTACGATTTTGGATGCCAATGTTACCACCTTTATAGCCGGTTTGGTTCTTTATACTTATGGAAGCGGCCCGGTGCAGGGTTTTGCTCTGACCATGATGATCGGTATTATTGCCAGTATGTTCACGGCCATTGTAGTTACACGGGTTATCTTTGATTATACTCTGGAAAAAAGAGCTGTTAAGAAATTAAGCATCTAAGGCCTTACCCGGAGCAAATATATAAGGAGAATGAGGTAAATGCAGTTTTTTAAGAATCCTAACTATAAAATTATTCAGAAACGTAAAATCGGCTATTTTTTTAGTGGTACATTAATTCTTATTTCCATCATTTCATTGATTCTTCATGGAGGCCCGCGCTATAATATCGATTTCACGGGCGGCACCCTTATTCAATTGAAATTTGAAAAGGCGGTGAAGATTCAGGATGTTCGTTCTGCCCTCGGTAAGGGTGGCTATAAAGATACGGAAATTAAACATTACGGTAGTCCGAATGAAATCGCCATCCGGGCCGGTTTGGGAAGAACCGAAGAAGAGATTTCCAATAGCATTGAAGAAATTATACAAAAAGCTATCCCCGATAATCATTTTGTCGTTCAACGGGTCGAAAAAGTTGGCCCGAAGATAGGACACGAGTTGATTATTGATGCTTTGCTGGCCATTTTTTGGGCCATGATTCTCATTTTAATTTATGTCATGTGGCGCTTTGAGTTCAAATTTTCCGTAGGGGCCATTATAGCCCTCATGCATGATGTGACCATCACAATCGGTGTTTTTTCCGTATTCAATCTCGAAATATCCGCTCCGATCATCGCCGCCGTACTTACGATTGTCGGCTATTCGTTGAATGATACGATTGTGGTCTATGATCGTATCCGCGAAAATATGAGGGCTTCTAAAAAGAACCTTCAGGACTTTGGCGGTACTATTAATCGCAGTATTAATGAAACCTTAAGCCGTACCATCATTACTTCCGGTACCACTCTCCTTGTAGTTATCGTCCTCTATTTCTTCGGGGGGGAAGTCTTGCGTAACTTTGCGCTGGCGCTCATTATCGGTATCGTGATCGGTACTTACTCTTCGATTTTCATAGCTAGTCCGATTGTGTTAGACTGGAAGGTAAAGAAGGCCTAAATTTTTAAGGGGAAATTATGGGTGTTACCGTCACTGACCAAAACGAGGTCACCATTATCGGTCTGTCCGGAAAAATAATGGGGGGTCCCGAAGCCGGACAGGTGAACGAAACCATCAATGCTTTGATTGATGAAGGAAAAAATAAGATAGTAATGGATCTGAAAGAGGTCGAGTGGATGAATAGTTCGGGACTGGGTATCCTTATCGGAACGATTACGACTCTTAAGAATAATAACGGCCGTTTATCTCTGATCCATGTCTCGGATCGTATCCAACATCTTCTTAAAATTACTAAGCTATCCAATGTCTTTACCATACATTCCGATCTGGAAACTGCTTTAAAAGACTTTGCCTGACCCGGAGCTCCAGTATGTCTGGAGCTTTTTCGTATAAAACCATCAATTTATAAAATGATGAAGAACCTTTTTCAAAATTTCAGAATATTCTCATTAGTTTTTTTAAGTAACCTGCTTATTCTGTTCGTAGTACCCAATAAAGTTTGGGCACAAGGTAAGGCTGGGGTTGATTTTGAAATACTGTTTCTGTCCAATGTAAACGGCATGATTCAAAATTGCCATTGCGGTTCACCGGCTTTGGGAGGGCTTGGCCGATTGGCTTCGGTTGTTCAGAAGAAACGCCATAGTAATCCGCATCTTTTGTTTATTGACGGCGGAGATTTTCTCAATCCCTATTCCTATCCTTTACTCAACAAGAGCATCCTGGCTATTTATCAAACAATGAAACCGGATATTATCCAATTAGGCGAACAGGATTATTGTGAAGGTAAATCCTTTTTAACGGCCTGGCCCTATCTTGCTACACACTGTCTGGCTACCAATTATCAAGCTGACGGTGTTCCTTCCCGGAGGTTTGAAAAAATAAAGAAAAGGGAACAGCAATCAGTAGTTATTTTGGCCTATTTGGATCGCAGCTCTTTTGCCTATGCACTTTCTTCAGAAAAATATTTTAATTTCGACGAGGATTTATTTCAAAAAATGTATAACAAATTTTCAAAGGATTCCTATCTTGTTGTCATTTTTCATGGCAGCGGACCGGCACTAACTAAATTTACGCTCAAATTTCCGGCAATTCGTCTCGTTTTATTTGCTCATGAACAATGTGAACAAAGCCCGTCGAATACATCACCCGCCATTATTTGCGGCGGCTCCGATGCCCGTTTTCTCAATGATATCTGTTTAAAGTGGAGCCCACAGACAAAATCTTATTCTGTATCTGTGGAAAGAATCCTGATCCGCGAAGAGATGGCTCAGGATAGACGTATACAACCCATTATCAACGAATTCAATACAAAGAACAGAAAAAATGAAAAAGAAAATTAACGGACACCCGGAAGGCAGTCCGATTTTAAAAGCTGCCATTGCAAAATTGGTTCAGGGAAAAGATATTTCCCGTAATGAGAGCAGAAAAGTCATGAATGAAATTCTGGATCGTAAAGCGACCGATGCTCAAATTTCCGCTTACCTTGTGGCCTTGCGTATGAAAGGGGAAACGATTGAGGAAATAGCAGGCACCGCCGAAGCGCTGACGGACTCCGCACATATGGATATGAAATCCGAAAATGTAGTCGATATTTGCGGTACCGGAGGCGATAATCTGCATACGTTCAATATATCAACTACCGCAGCTATCGTCGCCAGCGGAGCCGGTGTAACCGTGGCAAAACACGGCCATCGCAGCGTATCCAGTAAATGCGGTAGTGCCGATTTATTGCAAAATCTTCAGGTAGATATAACCTTATCCCGGCGAATGATCCGGAAGTGCTTGCATGAGATAGGTCTGGCATTTTTCTTTGATCCCAAATTTCATAAATCATGGCACTATGCCCTGGGTCCCAGGCGTGAGATAGGAGCCTGGACGATTTTTAATATTATGGGACCCTTAACTAATCCGGCACGCATCAAACGCCAGGTAATAGGTGTTAATGATGTAAACTTAATGCATACCGTAGTGCAGGTAATGCGCGAACTGGGGGCGATCCAGATCATGGCGGTTCACGGGGCCGATGGTCTGGATGAAATAAGCATCAGTGACAAAACCTTTGTCGTCGAATTGGTGGATAATAAAATCTATGAATATGAGATTTGCCCGGAAGATTTCAATTTGAAGAGTGCACCCATTAAAGCCATTCAGTCAGACTCCTGTGAACAAAATGTACGGTTTGTACATGAAATATTAAAAGGGAAAAAAGGGCCGGCCTATGATGTGGTCCTTTTGAACGCCGGTGCAGCCATTAAAGTAAGCGGTAAGGTCGATTCAATTTTCGAGGGTATTGAATTAGCCAGAGAATCCATAGAAAGCGGGGCAGCCCGCCAAAAATTGGAACAGTTAATAAACCTGACTAAACAAGCCGTTTAAATTCGTATGGATTTCCGCTTCGTTTTTATTTATTTTAGATGCGCCGGAAATATTATCTGATATGGATACTATATTAAAATCTGCGGAAGAAGAATTAGGGGAGACTTCGATTTGTCCGATTTAGAAAAAGAACTTATTCGCCTGCGGAAAGAAATCGACAGCCTTGATGAAGAAATGGTGAAATTGCTCAACAAACGGGTGGATTTGGCGCATAGGATTGGCACTGTTAAACGCAGGCTTCACCTGCCGGTCTATGTGCCCGAAAGGGAAGAACAGGTGATTCAAAACATACAAAGGATAAATACCGGTCCGCTTCCCGGAGAAGCGCTCAGGCACTTGTATGAACGTATTATCGATGAAACACGTCGTCTGGAACAGGAAAACTACGTAACGAAATTAAGATGACTAAATTATCTGGGAAAACCAAGGGGTCCTTGATTTTAATTGGATTACTGACCATTTTTGTAATAGATGTTGTTAAATATTTTAAAATACCGGAAGATACTTCGGAACGTCATGAGCTCCTATTGATCCCCAAAGGATCGGTTCTGTCTCAGGTTGCCG
>Ga0256841_1001812_pt1 | contig 17664 bp, 14 predicted proteins | sample 356308metaG_FD_185971 | JGI IMG/M metagenome (GOLD analysis project Ga0256841, IMG submission 185971) | Hydrothermal vent microbial communities from Mid Atlantic Ridge, Atlantic Ocean - 356-308 | ecosystem: Environmental > Aquatic > Marine > Hydrothermal vents | place: Atlantic Ocean: Mid... | reverse complement strand
TCCCCTTGACGTCAGGCCGTTTGGCGAAGCCCCCCCTCAATTCCGGCGGAGCCACAGATCCTCGCGCCATTGCAACGGGAGGCCGTCCGAGTCGCCTTCATAGAACTGATAGACGGCCGTCGTCCGCCGATAGCGCTGGTCTTCCCGGATGTCGCGTGCGCCCACGGGCACCGGTACGCCATGGGCCGTGGCGCGGCGGCGCTTTTCGGCGGGGTGCTGCTCCAGGGGCAACGGCTCTTCGGGATGGAGAATCCGATAGGCCGTGACGAGCGTCCAGGTAGCCATAAAGAAAAGCATCGGGACGGCTACGATGAGGAGCAAGAAATCCATGATATCGCACGGCTGCGGCAGGCCGTAGACAGGGCGGGCCGCCCTGCACCGTCCGCCGGTATTGCATCAATTCCCTTTGCGCTCGGCGAGATAGTTGACGATCGCATCCAGCTCTTCGGGCGTCACCTTGTCGTAGAAACCGCTTGCCTGGAGCGTGGCTTTCATGACGCCCGGCGGGAAGTTCTTCGCGACGACGGCGTCCGGCTCCAGGATCGACTGGCGAATCTCCTCGGGGGTGAGGCGGCTCCCCACGTCGTACAGGCTGGGCCCCACCATCACGTTGGGGTTATCGACGGCGTGGCACGAAGTGCACATGTAGGTCTGGAGCAGCGCCGCGGCGTCGAGGGTGTCGGCGGGGGCCGCTTCCGCGTGCGCGCCTGCGGCCATCGTCGCCGCGCCCGCTTCGTGCCCGCCCGGCGTCGCCGGTTCGGCCGTCTCCGCGGCGGTCCCGTGCCCGCCCGTGGGCGCTTCGATCTCGCCCGTGGCGATCGCCGCCATGCGCTGTTCCTCCGCAATCGTCATCGGGTCGACGTTGCTCAGGTCCCCCCGGAACGCGGTGTCGAAGAGGGTGAAGGTGAGGAAGACCCCCACGAAGATGACGCCGATCATCATCACGAGGGCGTTCACCTTGTTGTCGTACTTGAGCGCCATGAAGAACGTCACCACGAGCGAAGCTTTGACGGCCGCGATGCCGATGGCCACCGGAACGTTGAAGGGCCCGAGGTGAACCCGCGAAGCCGCAACGGTCAGCAGCGTGAGGAAAACCAGCGCGCCGAAGACCTTGAAGAGTGTTTCCTTCGGGACGTGGTGAATGTGGCCGTGATGGGTGGTGTGTGCGTGCGCCATGAGCTTTCGAGGTTCGGACTTGAGGCTGAAAACTTTGCGAGGGGGCGCGAAGGCGCGCCGGTGAAGGCTCGGGAACCTAAATCAGGTACAGGAGCGGGAAGAGGAAAATCCAGATGATGTCGACCAGGTGCCAGTAGAGGCCCGTCAGTTCGACCGGGGTGTAGTATTCGCTCGAAAAGTGCCCCTTGCGCGCGCGGATGATGATCCACGTGAAGACGCCCATGCCCACGAGCACGTGAACGCCGTGGATGCCGGTCATCACGAAGTAGATGCTGAAAAACTGCGCGGCATACGGGACGTTGAACGCGGCATAATCATGACCGTTGGCCACCCCGTGCGGCGCGAAGTTCGCCCCCGGGAAAACGCCGTGCGCAAACTTGCCCGTGTACTCGAAGTACTTGACCGTCATGAAGATCCCCGCGCATACGAGCGTGATGATCAGGTTGATGAGCAGCCCTTTCCGGTTGTCGTTCTGGATATAGTGGATGCTCAGCGCGACCGTAAGCGAGGATGCCAGCAGCACCAGCGTGTTCAGACCACCCAGCCGCCAGTCCAGCAGCTCCGCGGACATATCGAACACCTCCGGGTGCCATACGCGATAGACGGTGTAGGCGACGAACATCCCGCTGAAGAGCAGGATCTCCGTGATCAGGAACAGCCACATCCCCATCTTCGAAGCGTCGAACTGTTGCTCGCTCGAGACGAAGTGGTGGTGCAGATGCGGAGGATGGTGGGGCGCCTGGGCCTCCGCGTGCGCCGTTGCAGTCGTTGATGCCATAATCTTTTCGGATAGAGCCGTGTGCGAGGAAAGTCAGGAGGTCGGCCCGGCGCCTTGCAGGGTCGTGGCCGGCGCGCCGTCGCCGCCGTCGCCGCTGAAGAGGTCGTCGACGAGGTGGAAGTCGTACGGGCCGCGCGTGACGATGGGCATCCGCTTGAAGTTGTGCGGGTCCGGCATCGGGGTGGTGTCCGTCCATTCGAGCGTGGCCGCCCCCCACGGGTTCGCCGGCGCTTTCGCGCCCCGGAAGAGCGAGACCAGCAGGTTGCCCGCCGCCAGGAACAGCCCCGCCGCCAGGATCCACGATCCGTACGTCGAGAGCGCGTGGAGCGAGGCAAACTCCGGCAGGTAGTCGTAGTACCGGCGCGGCATGCCCTGACTTCCCAGGATGAACTGCGTGAAGAACGTCACGTTGAAGCCGATGAAGATGAGCGCCACGGCGATCCGTGCCGGGGTCTCCTTGTACATCCGCCCCGTAATCTTCGGCCACCAGTAGTGCAGCCCGCCGAGCGCGGCGATGACGGTGCCGCCCATCATCACGTAGTGGAAGTGGGCCACGACGAAGTACGTGTCGTGCAGGTGCACGTCGATGGCGAGCACGCCGAGCATGATGCCCGTGAACCCGCCGATGGAGAAGAGGAACAGGAACGCGAGCGCATAGAGCATCGGCGTCCGCAGCCACACCGACCCTTTGTACATCGTCCCCACCCAGTTGATCACTTTCACCCCCGTCGGGATGCCGATCAGGTACGTGATGAGCGAAAAGACGATCGACGAGACCGCCGACTGCCCGGAGACGAACATGTGATGCCCCCAGACGAGGAAGCCGAGGAAAGCGATCGCCACGGACGAGAGCGCCACGAACTGATAGCCCATCACGGGCCGCCGCGAGAACGTCGCCATCAGCTCGGAGATGACGCCGAAGGCGGGCAGGATCATGATGTAGACCGCCGGATGCGAATAGAACCAGAAGAAGTGTTGAAACAGCACCGGATCGCCGCCGAGGGAGGGATCGAAGATGCCGATGTGGAGGAGCCGTTCGAGAAAGAGGAGCACCATCGTGATCCCGATCACCGGCGTGGCAAGCACCTGCACGATGCTCGTGGCATAGATCGACCACACGAACAGCGGCAGCCGGTTCCACGTCAGCCCCGGCGCGCGCATCTTGTGCACCGTCACAATGAAGTTGAGCCCCGTCAGAATCGACGAGAAGCCGGCCACGAAGACGCCGAGCGTCACGAAAAGCACCGAGGTCCCGACCGTCTCCGAGTACGGCGTGTAGAACGTCCAGCCCGTATCGACGCTGCCGAAGAACATGCCCATCAGCACGATGGCGATGCCGAGCACGTAAATGTAATAACTGGCCAGGTTCAGCCGGGGAAAGGCCACGTCTTTCGCCCCCAGATGCAGCGGCAGCACGAAGTTGCCCATCACCGCCGGGATCGACGGGATGATGAAGGCGAACACCATGATGATGCCGTGCAGCGAGAAGAGCTGGTTGTAGGTGTGGGCATCCATCAGGGTCCGGCCCGGCGCGATCAGTTCGGCGCGCACGAAGAGCGCCAGGATCCCGCCCGCCAGAAAGGCCAGCGAGACCGTCACCATATACATGATGCCGATGCGCTTGTGATCGAGCGTCAGCAGCCACGACTTGAGGCTCTTGTCGTGGTTGATGTAATTAAGCGATGCGTGCGGGTGTGCTCCCGTCGCCGCGCCTACTGCAGACGTTGCCGTATTGCTCATGATCATCAGGTTTTTGTTGTTCGTCCCTCTGCCCCGCGCGCATCTCGCGATCGCATCCTCGCACGGCGCCGCGGACGCACAGCTCATTCACTCAGACTTTTGATAAAGGCCACCAGGGCGTCGATGTCCTCGGGGGGCAGGCTTCCGAAGCTCGCAGGCATGATGGGGTTGAAGCCTTGCGCCACCTTCGCCGTCGGATCGAGGATCGACTCGCGGATGTAGTTCTCGTCCGCCACCACGGTCCCCCCGCCCTCGAGCGGCCGCTCCTTGCCGAAGAGCCCCTTGAAGGTCGGCCCCACGCCCGGCGAGCCGTCCGTGCTGTGGCAGGCATTGCACGTTTGCTGCTTGTACAGCTGCTCGCCCCGCTCGACCGGCGTCAGATCCGTCGATTGCGATTCCTGAAGCCATTTCTGAAAGTCGGCTTCCGGCTCGACGATCACCTTGGCGAGCATGTTCGAGTGCGCCGTGCCGCAATATTCGGTGCAAAAGATCTGGTACTCCCCCGTTTTCGTGGCGTGAAACCACACCGAGGTATAGCGGTTGGGCAGCACGTCCATCTTCACGCGAAACGCGGGGACGAAGAAGCTGTGGATCACGTCTGCGCTGCTCATCACCATCTGCACGGGCCGGTCCACCGGGACGTGCACCTCGCCCACGGATTGCGCGCCGTTCGGGTACTCGAACGTCCACGACCACTGCTGCGCGCGCACCTGTATCTGATAGGCGTCCGGCGGGGCGACGTTCATCCGCACGTACGTCTTGAACCCCCACGTGAAGACGATCAGCACCAGGATCGTGGGGATGACCACGGAGGCCATCTCGATCATCTTGTTGTCCTTGACGAACGCGGGGCGCTCCTCCGGCTTTCTGCGACGATAGACGAACGCGAAATAGATCATCGCGCCGACGACGCCGACGAAGATGATGAGGCTGACGTAGTAGACGAAATAAAACAGGCCGTCCCACTCCGGAGTCAGCGCCGAGGCGCCCTCCGGCAACCACACCGTTCCGTTTTCACCCATGATAGCTACTCCGTTGGCTGTGTAAATTTCGAGTCCGGCGGAACCCGCCTCGCCGGTGGTCCCTCTGCGGCTCTCTTCCGAACTTCATCGCCTCATCCGACCCCGGAGGCGTGCGACCGATCCAGACTCCTGCGCTCGCGTCGCCAGAAGATAAACAAAAACAGACCTAAAACGATGATCGTCAGGAAACCGGCCAGCTTCATCAGGCTGACGGCGTCCGCGACGTACGAGTTGGCGTCGGCATCGTAGTGAAAGCAGTAGAGGATGATCTGATCCACCGCCGTGCCCACCTTGCCCGCCGAAGCTTCGACGAGGGCCGTGCGCACGTCGCGCGGCTCGTACTGCATGCCGTGGAGGTATCGCGTGATCTTGCCGTCGCCGCTGAGCAGGATGAGGGCCGTCGGATGCGCGTATTCCTGCGACTCCTCGACCCACTTGAACCGGAACCCCACGGCGGCGGCGAGCGCCTGAATGTTCTCTTCGTTGCCGGTGAGGAAATGCCAGCCCTGCGCGGCTTCGGGCCGGTCGAGCACCATCAGGTAGCGCGCTTTGGCGCGGGCGGCCAGGTCCGGCGTCTCATCGGCGGCGAAGCTGACCGTCACCACGTCGAACTCTTCCCCGGGCGTCCATTGCATCTCCTCCAGCGTCTTCGTGAAGCCGTCGAGCACGAGGCTGCAGAGCATGGGGCAGTTGAAATAGACCAGGTTCAGCGCCACGGGCCGTTCGCCGTCGAAGTAGTCGCCGAGGGTGACCGTCGCGCCGGTTTCGTCGGTGAAGGTCAGATCCAGAGGCACGCGCTCGCCGAGCTGCTCGTCGATGCCGACCCCCTCGAAGACTTTCGGCAACTCTCCCGCACGCTGCGCCGCGACCGGACCTGCCAGGCTCGCCGCGACGAGCCCGAGCACCATCCATGCGATATGCGTACGCCGTATCGACATCCTTTCGTGTAAAGTCCCCCTCCTCATCCTCGTAGGCCGAAGCCTTACGGATTCGGCAAAAGCTGCAGTTCCGTGGTATAGCGCCCGCCGCTCTCCTGCATCCGCTCGGCCACGACCAGTTCGATGGCCCGGTCGATCGGGATGCGATAGACGCCGGCTTCGGGGTCCACCACGGCGTATTGCGTAAGCTTGCTCGCCGAGGCGGCCTCGTACTCGCGCAACGCCGGATAGCCCGAATCGCGCGTAGCCTCCACCCGCACCCGCTGCACCTCCAGGTTGGTCCACTGAAACACCACCACCACGGCCACGACGATCAGCAGCGCCAGCGTCAGAGCGGCCTTCACCAGCGGCCCGACGTCCACGCCCTCGACCTCCACGGCGCCTTCGCCGGAAAGCACCGCGCCCGGCGCGTCGGCCTTCAACAGTTGCGCCAGCGGCCCGCCCGGCTCGACCAGGTCCGGCGCCACGAGATGCCGGGCCGCCACGTCCGCCGCAGCGCTGACGAAACTCTCCACGTTCTCGCCGTGGCTCCAGCCTGCCGCGTTCTTCGCCAGCACGCGCCAGTAGTACGTCCGACCGTCGGTCTCGAAGGCATCCTTCACCGTCACGGCCGTAGCCGTGCCGACGTTTTCTTCATAGACGATCTCCTCGAAAGAGGGATCGGCGACGACCTGAAGCAGATAGGCTTCGGCTCCCTCGACGGGCTCCCATTCGAACGTCACCGAGGCGCCGTCGACCACCAGGGCTTCACGCGGGGACACGAGGACGGGCGAAAGGGGAACCGTAAGATTGCGCTGTTCTGACATGGTTCTGTTTTTCAAAGCGAAGGGCTGACACGCGCCACCGCTCCGGCGGATCGTTTCACCTCATGAAAGAAGCATGAAAACAAGAAGGCTGACCGCTCGCCTCTACCGCAAGGAAGGCCTCCGACCAACAAAACGCAACCTCGCGCCGGGGTCAGACATTCACGAACGCGATAGATTTCTGCAGCCGGGGATCGTTCTCGGGCACGAGGCTGTGCCGGCTCAGGCGATAAAGGCACAGCCCCAGCATGATGCCGAAGAGTCCGAGCGCGCTCGTAAAGTCGAGCCAGTGGAAGGCGGGATTCGTCTCGCGAAGCACCGGCATGGCGATCCACCAGAAATCGAACCAGTGCATGATCAGGATCCACACCGACATGAACGCCATCAGCGGCAGGATGCGCTTGGCGCTCCGGGAAATCAGCACCCAGAAGGGGATGATGAAGTGCCCGACGAGCAGCACCGCGCTGTAAACCTGCCAGCCGTTCTCCAGCCGAATGCGGTACCAGATGGTTTCCTCCGGAAGGTTGCCGTACCAGATCAGCATATACTGGCTGAAGGCGATGTACGCCCAGAAAACCGTGAACCCGAACATGAATTTGCCCAGGTCGTGGTAGTGCTCGGCGGAGATGGTGCGACGGAGCATGCCGCTGCGCTGAAAGAGCACCGCCAGCAACGTGATGAACGCAAAGGAGGAAAGGAACGAATCGGCAAAGAAATAAACGCCGAAGATGGTGGAGAACCAGTGCGGATCGAGCGACATGAGGAAGTCGTAACTCGCAAAGGCGGTCGTCACGGCCATCAGCGGCAGCCCCCAGGCGCTCGTGCTCCGCTGCCGGGCCGGGATCGAGCGATCCGGGTCCCCATCCTGACGAACGGACAGCGTATAGAGGCGATACCCGATGAGCGTCCACACGGCGAAATAGAAAAGCACGCGCACGAGGAAGAAGGGGACGTTCAGATACGCTTCCTTCCCGGCGAGCACCGGGTCGTACTCCGGGCTTCCGGGGTCGAACAGCTCATGATGCGTCCAGTGGAAGAGGTCGTGCATCCCGAAGAAGATGGGGATCGAGAGGAGGGCAAGCACGGGAAAGGCCCACACGAGCGCCTCCGCGATGCGCCGCACGACGACGCTCCAGTGCGCCTTCGTCAGATGCTGGACGATGACGAAGAACTGCGCGCCCACCGCCACGGACACGCAGAAGATCCAGCCGATGAGGTAGGAGAAATAGAACTGATGCGCGTCCACCGCCCAGCCGACGAAGCTGACGATGAGCAAGGCCACGCCGATCAGGGTGGGCGCCAGCCACGAACGCGCATCGGCAGTGTACCGGAAATCCGCGCCGGTCGCCGGGGTGGGCTGGAGCGGATCGACCAGCCACATCAGAGGGGAGCTTCTTCTAACCGTGTTTGCCATCTTCAGATGCTATTTCGTGAGGCGTGAAACGTACGGTGACCCGTTGCCTTTACGCTTCCCGACTTACCTTGAATGTTCCGTAGGTTACTGCCGTTGCCGAAGGCCGTCGAGGATGTCTTGCGGGATGTCGCCTTCGGAGGCATGCTGGCTACGCTGGAGCGCGCGGATGTACGCCGTGATGGCCCACCGGTCGGCGACGGGGATCTGCGGTCCATAGGGCTGCATGGTGCGGATCCCGTTCGTGATCACGTCGAAGAAGTACCCGTCGGCCTCGCCGCGCAGACGGTCGTTGTGGTAGCTAGGCGCAGGGACCATGCCGTAGCCGCCCGTCGAGACCGGCCCCTGACCGTCGCCCACCTTGCCGTGGCACGGAGCGCAATAAACGTTGAAGCGCGCGCGGCCCCGGAGCACCAGCTCGCGCGTGACCGGCATCGGCATCAGCCGAACCAGCGACCCGTCGTCTTCACGCCCCCGATAGAAGCGCGTATCCTCACGCAGAAAGCCGCGCGCCACCGTCCCCGGCACCGGCGGGCGCATGGCCCGTCCGTCGGCGAAGAAAGCATTGGCCTCCTGCGCCTCGAAGCGAGGCTGCATATCCATGTTCGGATTGATGTGGATCGGCGGCTTGTCCGAAACCGTCCCCCGGCAGCCCGAAAGCGCCAGGGCGGAAAGCAGCATACCGACAACGAAGAGGTTTTTCATACGTCTGTTTCGATTTCTCGCTTCGGATCACGCACCGGCCCCGTCACAGGCGGGCTTCCGAGACGTTCCGGGAGGCCCGATCCGTCGTTCATAGTTCCGTAGGCACGCTCACGCCTGCGCTTTTTCAACCGCCTCGCCCCGCACGTCCCCCGCCGGCCCCTGCTCCGTCCCGAGGTCTTCAATGACCTCGACGTAGAGCGCCCCGAGGTCGCGCAACAACTGCTCGGTCTTTTCCATGTCGAACCGCCCGTCGCTGGCGGCGACGTGAAGGAAGAAGGCGTCGTCGGTGACGCGGCTGAAGTTTTCCGAATAAAAGAGCGGGTTGTAGGGGCGCGGCAGGCCGTTGAGCGCGAACATGCCGGCCACCGCCGCGAGCGCCGCGAAGAGGATCGTCAGTTCGAACATGATGGGGATCGACGGCTCCCAGGCGAAGAACGGCTTGCCGCTGATGTCGAGCGGGTAGTCGACGCCGCCGGTCCACCACTGGAGCCACGTGGCCACGGCCAGCCCGGTGATGCCGCCGACGAGCGTGATGTAGCCGACCTTCGAGTTGCCCAGCCCCATGGCCCGGTCCATGCCGTGCACCGGAAAGGGGGAGTGGGTGTCGAAGTGCTTGTAGCCGGCCTCGCGCACGCCTTCGGCCGCATGAAGCAACGCGCCCGGATCGGAGAACTCGGCGAGCAGGCCGTAGACCTTGTCGCGCCGGGGCTCATAGATCCCCATCGTTGCCTTCGTTTCGCGCGTCAGTTCTTTGAGCATGGTCGTTTCGTATTGCGTCGTACGGCGCGAAAGATGCGCCGCGAAAAAACGTGTCTAGGATTTCCCCCGGTCCGATTCCGGCTTGCCCGCCGACAGGTCGTGCGCCGCGCCGTGACCGTCGCCGTGCCCCTCGTAAAAATGAGGGTCGGACTGCGGCATGACCATCTTCACCTCGGCGAGGGCGACCATCGGGAGGAAGCGCAGGAAGATCAGAAACAGGGTGAAGAACAGGCCGAACGAGCCGATGAGCGTCAGCACGTCGATGGCCGTGGGCGTGTAATAATCCCACGCGGACGGCAGGTAATCGCGGTGGAGCGACGTGACCACGATCACGAAGCGCTCGAACCACATCCCGATGTTGACGAAGATCGAGACGACGAACATGAAGGCCACGTTGCGCCGGAGCTTCTTGAACCAGAAGAACTGCGGGAAGAGCAGGTTGCACGACATCATGGTCCAGTACGCCCAGGCATACGGCCCGGTGGCCCGGTTGATGAACGCGTACTGTTCATACGGCGAGCCGGAATACCACGCGATGAAGAACTCGGTGATGTAGGCGAAGCCCACCATCGTACCCGTGAGCAGGATGATGATGTTCATCTTCTCCAGGTGGTTGATCGTGATGATGTTCTCCATGTGATAGACCTTCCGGGCGATCACCATGAGCGTCATCACCATGCCGAAGCCGGAGAAGATGGCCCCGGCGACGAAATAGGGCGGAAAGATGGTGGTGTGCCAGCCGGGAATGATCGAGACGGCGAAGTCGAACGACACGACGGAGTGCACCGAGAGCACGAGCGGCGTGGCGAGGGCGGCCAGCAGGAGATAGGCTTTCTCATAGTTGCGCCAGTGTCGGTTGGCGCCGTTCCACCCCAGGGCAAAGAAACCGAGCACTTTCTGGCGGAGCTTCTTCGTCAGAGGCGTGCGGTCCCGGAGCGTGGCCAGGTCCGGCACGAGACCGACGTACCAGAAGACGAGCGAGACGGTGAAGTAGACCGAGACGGCGAAGACGTCCCACAGGAGGGGGCTTTTGAACTGCGGCCACATCTCCATCTGGTTCGGGATGGGCAACGACCAGTAGATGGCCCACACCCGCCCGACGTGGATCGTCGGGAAGAGCAACGCGCATATGACGGCGAAGATGGTCATCGCCTCGGCGGAGCGGTTGATGGCCGTGCGCCACTTCTGCCGGAAGAGATAGAGAATGGCCGAGATGAGCGTCCCGGCGTGACCGATACCGACCCAGAAGACGAAGTTGACGATGGCGTATCCCCAGCCGACGGGATTGTTCAGCCCCCACACCCCGACGCCGTTCCAGAACAGATAGGCTACCGAGAGGAGGAGGATCATCAACCCGATGTTGGCGATGGAGAACGCGCCGTACCAGGCCATGGGCGTCTTCTTCTCCGTATGCAACGCCACCAGATCGGTAACTTCGTGGAACGACAGGTTGCCGGCCACGAGAGGCGGGTCGTCGTGATAACCGTCGCCGGCGGTAAAGGCGAGGGATTTCCCTGTGCTTGCCGTGCTCACAGATGTTGTGGTTTTGGTTGAAAGTCTAAAAGACGAAGGACGACGGGACGGCCTCAGGCCTCTGCCGAAAGCCGGGGGTTCGGGTTGGTGACGCGCCCCAGGTACGACGTGCGCGGCTTGACGTTCAACTCGGCGAGCATCTCATAACGTCGCTCGCTCGCCCGAACCTGCACGACCTTGCTGTTCGGGTCGTTGAGGTCGCCGAAGGTGATGGCCTGCGCCGGACATGCCTGCTGGCAGGCCGTCAGCACCTCGCCGTCGCGGATCGGGCGATCCTCAAGCTTGGCCCGTTTGTTGACCTCGCGCACGCGCTGAATGCAGTACGAGCACTTCTCCATCACCCCGCGCGAGCGCACCGTCACGTTCGGGTTCTGGGTCATCTGCACCTGCACCGGCAAGGTCTTCGTCCAGTTGTAAAAATTGAACCGGCGCACCTTGTACGGGCAGTTGTTTGCGCAATAGCGCGTGCCGATGCAGCGGTTATAGATCATCTGGTTGGTGCCGTCGGGCGAGTGCACCGTGGCCGCCACCGGACACACCGACTCGCACGGCGCGTTCTCGCAGTGCATACACGGCACCGGCTGAAGCACCATCTGCGGCTCCTCGACGCTGTCCGTCTCGCTGGTGAAGTAGCGGTCGAGCCGGATCCACTGCATCTCGCGCCCGTTGGCCACCTCCTCCTTGCCGACCACCTGAATGTTGTTCTCGGCCTGGCACGCGATCACACAGGCATTGCACCCCGTGCACGTGTGCAGGTCGATCACCATCGCCCACTGGTTCTTGTAATAGGGGTTATCCTTGTAGGCGTCCTGTTTCGTCGGATGGTTCTTCTCCCAGAGCGTGGGGTACTCCTCCCACGGTTCGCGGATCGGCTCGGGGTCGCCCTCTCGGACGAACGCCGGGTTGGCCCGGTATTCCTCGACCGTCGCCATGCGGAAGACGTGGCGCTTGCGCACCTGCTCCATCTCCTCGGGCAACGCGCCGTGGTCCTGCGTCGTGGCGATCATGTAGTCGCCGTCGGACTTCGAGACCTGAGCGCCGGCGGCCACGTGGAAGGCCGCCGTCGTGCGGAGCGACGCCACGTTGACGCCCACTCCCGTGGCCACGGCGCCGTGACCGTAAATGTCGGTGTGGTCGTCGAGGTCGAAGAAATTCGTGTGGCGCTCGGGCCGCTGCGAAACGATGGCGCGCCCGTAACCGAGCGTCACGCCGATGGAGTTGTCGGCATAGCCCGGCTGAATCCACACGGGGAGTTCGACGCTGTTCCCGCCGAGGCTGACCCGGATGCGGTCGACGAAATGCTTGCCGTTCTCCAGCCGCACCGTCACGCCGAGCCGTTCGGCGGTGGCCGGACTCATCATGGCCACGTTGTCCCACGTGATCTTCGTGGTGGGGTCGGGCAGTTCCTGCATCCACGCGTTGTTGGCAAAGCTGCCGTCGAGCACTTTCGGGTCGAGGCGGAAAACGACCTCGAGGTCGTCCGCGCCGATGGCGGGCGCGGCATAGGCTGCGGGCGCGCGCGCCGGGATCCGGACCGCGGCATAGGCGCTCTCGGGCAGGAAGCCGTCGTGGAGCACGCGCCGCCACGCTTTCTCGAAGTCGCCGCGCAGCACGCTGCGCCAGTGGTCGCGAACGAGGTCGTAGCCCGGCGTGTCGAGGCCGGTGGCCAGCGTGTTCAACACTTCGATTTCGGAGTGGACGTCGTCGTAGAGCGGAGCGATGAGCGGTTGGATGACCGCCATCGTGCCGTCGTAGGCGCGGCCGTCGCCCCAGGCTTCGAGGTAATGGGCGCGGGGGAGGTGCCACCGGCAGGCCGCCGCCGTCTCGTCTACGTGCGGGCCGAGGTGGATCGTCTCGGCTACGTTCGAGAGCGCGCCGGCGAAGTCGAGGTCGGCGGGCGCGTCGTAGACGGGGTTGCAGCCGATGATGAGCAGCGCATCGACGTTGCCGCCGCGCATCTCGCCCACGAGGTTGTTCAGCGAAAGGTCGTCCGAGGCGCCGGTGTCGAAGAGCGTCATGGTCCGCCCGACGCTGCCGAGGCGGCTGTTGACGGCGGCGCACAGCGCGTGCACCTCGGGCGGCTGCGTCTCACCGGCCAGCAGCACCCCGGTGTTGGCGGACTGCCGCAGGTCGTTGACGATCTCGACGACGTACGGATGATCGGCGAAGGCCGCGCCGGCCTCGCCCACGTTCACTCCCAGGCGCGCCGCGATGGCCGCGGCGAAGGCCGGGATCTCGCTCGAGCGCAGGCGCAGGCGGTTGTCGGCCATGCCGCCGGTGATCGAAAAACCGCTTTCGACCACGTAAAGGCGGCTCATGGCCCCGTTCTCCAGTCGCCGCCCCTCGCTGAACGAGCGCGTGTTGTGGATCATGTCGCGGTCGGCGGGGCCGAGGAAATCGGCGTCGAGACTGACGATGGTGCGGGCGCGGGCGAAGTCGTAGCGCGGGCGCACCGCGCGCCCGAAGGCCTGCCGCATGCCCTGCGCCGCCGGGTCGGCGTCGTACGTCGCCCAGCGGAGCGCGCCGAAGGTCGAAGCCATCGCGCGCCGCAGCCCGGCCACGGTCATCGACGAGGTCGCCTCCATGAGCACGGCCACCCGCTTCGTCCCCGCGTCGGCTACGAACGACCGGCAGAAATCGACGAAGCGCTGCCAGTCGGCTTCGTCGCCGTCGCGGAGGACGTGCTGCGAGCGGTCGGGGTCGTAGAGGTTGAGGATCGAAGCCTGCTCGAAGACGCTCGTCGTGCCGCGACTCTCCGGGTGCTCCGGGTTGCCCTCGATCTTCGTCGGACGTCCGTCGGTGCTCTCGACGAGCAGGCCCCGCAACGCGCCCCGAAACGGCATCGACGTGGCGTACTGCATCGGGACGCCGGGAATCATCTCTTCCGGCTTGTGCGCGAACGGCATGATGTGCTGCACCGGACGCCGGCACGCCGTCAGCCCGGCCAGCGCCATCGAAGCGCCCATGAGCTGCAGAAACTGCCTGCGGGAGGCGCCGCCGGGACCTTCCGAGGCGCCCGGCAGAAACTCGTGCGCCGCGACCTTCCGGAACTCCGGATCGTCGTTGCGGTGGTGGAGGCTGCGCCAGAACCGGGGCCGCGAGGGTTCTTCGTTCGACGCGGCGTCGATGACGGGAAGCTCGATCATACGCTATCGGGAAACCGTTTCGGGATACGACCCCTCCGGCGCACGTCCGCCGAAGCCGACGCCGGGAGCCCGAAGCCCGAAACCTCTTCATTTAGTTAGTAATGACACCCGGAGCAGTACGTGGGGGGCTCGATGTGCTCGATCCGAATGCGCTCCATGTTGCGTTCGACGAAGTCGGCGGGCTGCACGTACCCCATCGTCGTAACCTGGTCGTTCGGGCGGAGGTAGAGCTCCGGCTGCCGGTGACATTCGAGGCACCACCCCATCGACAGCGGCTCGACCTGACGGACGACCTCCATCTCGTCGATGCGCCCGTGACACGTCTCACACCCCACCCCGTTGTTGACGTGCATGGTATGCGTGAAATTGGCGTAATCGGGCAGGTTGTGCACCTTCACCCACGGGATCGGGGCGTCCGTGGCCCAGCTCTCGCGCACCGGAAGCAGCTTCAACGATTCGGTGCGGATCTGGGTATGGCAGTTCATGCACGTCTGCGTCGGCGGCACGTTGGAATGATCGGCCACCTCCACCCAGTTATGGCAATACTGGCAGTCGATGCCCAGTTGCCCCGCGTGCAGGCGATGACTGTACGGCACCGGCTGCTCCGGCTCATACCCGACGTCGGTATACTCCGGCGAGAAGTAGTACCAGACAAAGAAGATCGTGAACACCCCGCCAAAGAGCGCGCCAATCAGCGAAATGTGAGGCAGGATGTTGGCCTTTTTAGGGAAAATCTGCGGCATACGAATCGCGAAGGTGGGCGATGGAAAAGAGGCGTCAACACAGACGGCGCTAAACCTAACCAATAATCCGCCATGAAGCGAGCACACGAGGTTGAATTTAGCAGTAAATGACCATTTTCACTCTATTTTGAAAACGATCAAAGCTGATTATTGCTGCCTTTTCGAGTCCCCGCTTCCCTAACCTCGCCCACTCCGACGCCTCCGGCGCACGCCGCACGCTCCTCCCCTCTCAACGACCCTCCGGGACAAAACGGGCAAAATCATCCATGTTTCCAATCCTGATTGACCGCAAGTGTGCGCCGTCCGAACGGAAGCGCGAACGATCCGTGAAGGTTTTTTTGATGGACGCCGTTCCGGAAAAAACCGGGGCCTCTTCCCCACGCAGCAGGGAACCGACCTGCTCTTTCCACCCCCGCCTCCCCATCGACGCAGCGGAAAGCTTTTCCCGAGGGCGCGTCCTTTTCCGCCGACCGGAGCCCTCCGGGACTTCGGACGAAGGGAGGCGCTATGTGCGTTCTTCCCGGTCCGCCGCGCGCGCCGGGGCCGCGTGCGATTGCCGGTGAAAGCGCCGTCCGAGCAACGCCGCCGCCGTGCCCAACCCGAGCACCAGTCCCCACCACAGGCCCGTCGGTCCGAGGCCGAGGACGAAGCCGAGGGCGTATCCGCCGACGAGCCCGACGCCCCAGTACGAGAACAGCCCGATGAACATGGGCACGCGCGTATCCTTGAGGCCGCGCAGCGCGCCGGAGGCCGCCACCTGCACGCCGTCGAACACCTGGAACACCGCCGCCACCCCGAGCAGGGCGACGGCCGTCGCCACCACGGCGTCGTTCGCCGGGTCGCCGAGGTCGAGGTAGAGCGAGACGATGGCGCGGGGCGCGAGCCAGAAGGCGAATGCGGCTCCGAGCATGACGAACGCCGCCAGCCCGATGCCTACGCCGCCGGCCCGCCGCACGCCCGCCGCGTCGCCCCGTCCGGCGGCCTGTCCCACGCGCACCGACGTGGCGAGCCCCACCCCGAGCGGCACCATGAACGTGAAGGCCGCGCACTGAATGGCCACCTGATGCGCCGCCAGCGCCGTCGTCGAGATCCATCCCATCATCATCACGGTGATCATGAACAGACCGGACTCGATGCCGAGCGAGGCCCCGATGGGCCATCCGATGCGAAAAAGCTTGCGGAAATAGTGCCAGTCCGGCTTGCCCATGCGCGCAAAAAGGCGGTACGCGCGAAAGTCGCGTTTGCCCTGAACATAGAGCAGCAAGAGCCCGAACATCGTCCAGTACACGAGGGTGCTCGCCCGGCCCGTGCCCACGAGGCCGAGCGCGGGGAAGCCGAGCTTGCCGTACATGAGCACGTAGTTGGCCGCCACGTTCAGCCCCACGCCTGCAAAGGCGATGAGCGTGACCGGGCGCGGGCGCGAAACCCCTTCGACGAAGCTCCGGAGCGCCACGAACCACAGAAACGGCAGGAAGCCCCAGCTGATGGCGCGGAGATAGGCTTGCGCGCGGGCGACCGTCGCCTCCTCCTGTCCCAGCAGCCGGAGCACGGGCGCGATGTTCCACAGCAGCGCCATTGCCGGGATCGCCATCGCCAGACCGAGCCACAGTCCCTGCCGCACGCTCCGCCCCATCGGCTCGGAGTCTTCCGCCCCGTATGCCTGCGAGACCATCGGCCCGACGGCCAGCACGACGCCCATACACACCATCAGCAGGGTAAAAAAGACCGAACTGCCCAGCGCCACGCCCGCCAGGTCTCCGGCTCCGAGCCGCCCCACCATCACCGTGTCGACGAAGCCCATCGAGATCTGCGCGAGTTGCGTCAAGACGAGGGGAGCGGCCAGCGCGAGCGTCTGCCGCACCTCGGTGCGAAGGATGTGGCGGGAGGGGGACATCCCGGCTTCCCGAAGGTGAAGGAGATAAAGGACAGCGTATACGGAAGCCGCCGCAATGCGTTCTGCCCCGACCCGCCTTCCCACGAACGGCCTGCGCGTCAGCGGTTCGCAGGTGTTCGCCGTCAGGGGGCTCGCATGGACTCGCCTGCGGCGCGTTTGCCCGCCGTCAGGTATGCCTGAGGCGCGTCAGGGGGTGCGTTCGTTCGCGTCAAGATCGCCTCCCACACCCCCGCACATTCTCCCGCCGGGGACCAACCGGCGGCGCGCGGCAAAACCCCCTCCCATCTCCCCGCGCCTCCCGTCGCCGTAGCTTCCCAAAAGAACAACCCGACCGGGACGGCGTTTTGTAGGATTTGAACATGTCCACCTCTCCGCTCATATCCTCCACGCCCGCCGCTCCGCCCGAGGCTCCCGCCGGGGTGCTCGACCTCTCGGTCATCATCGTCAACTACAACGTGCGCGAGTTCCTCGAGCAGGCGCTCCGCTCGGTGCGGCGAGCCGCCGAGGGCCTCAGCGTCGAGGTCTTCGTGGTGGACAACAATTCGGTGGACGGTTCCGTCGAGATGGTGCGCCGGGACTTTCCCGAGGTGCGCCTGATCGCCAACGCCGAGAACGCGGGCTTCGGGCGCGCCAACAACCAGGCCATTCGGCGCGCGCGCGGGCGTCATCTGCTCATCCTCAACCCCGACACCATCGTTCAGGAGGACACCTTCTCCACGCTTCTCCGTTTCATGGAGGCGCATCCCGAGGCCGGCGCCGTCGGCTGCCAGATCCTCAACCCCGACGGGGCCTTCGCGCCCGAGAGCCGCCGCGCCTTCCCCACGCCCCCGGTGGCTTTCTACCGCATGACCGGGCTGAGCCGCCTCTTCCCGAAGAGCCGCCGCTTCGGGCGGTACAACCTGACGTACCTCCCCATCGACCAGGTTGCCGAGGTGGACGCGCTCAGCGGCTCGTGCATGCTCGTGCGGCACGCCGCCCTCTACTTCGCCCGCGAGACGTGGTTGCGGGAAGACGAC
>Ga0256841_1001811_pt1 | contig 17666 bp, 16 predicted proteins | sample 356308metaG_FD_185971 | JGI IMG/M metagenome (GOLD analysis project Ga0256841, IMG submission 185971) | Hydrothermal vent microbial communities from Mid Atlantic Ridge, Atlantic Ocean - 356-308 | ecosystem: Environmental > Aquatic > Marine > Hydrothermal vents | place: Atlantic Ocean: Mid... | reverse complement strand
CTGACATTGACATGACCAGGATCACTGATCGAATAAGGGTCATAACCAGGACTTTGTGAGTTGTAACCGTCAGAACACCACGGCTGAGTTGAGGGATTACAACGACCTCTATAGCTACCCATTGATAAGTATCGTGCATAGGCCTTAGTAGCATTGTACGGTAATGAGAATGGTGGGTGGTATGGCGGATGATTTGTTGCGGCCAATGCTGTAGCTGTTGGAGTATACGATGCCGGGTTCGCAGACCAGCTATTTCCGGATCGATAATCCTGAGCAGCGGCATTCCACAGCTTTGGTGCTCTCAATTTCCAGACATTATCGCCACGAAAATATTTTGCAGCGTCAAGTAATGCCGGTACCATTTTCGTTTCATAATTAGGGTTTACCCAGCTATCGTTTTCAACAATATGGGGAATAATTTCGTAGTTCTTAAAATCTCCAACAGGAATATTTGGATCAACCGTGTGAGCATCATCACCGATTGCTGAAACGGGCCACTGGACACCTGTAATATAACGGTTAAACCAGGAAACACCCACGTTCAAACCAGTTTGGTTTTTATTGGCATCCAGTACGTCTTTGAGTGCCTTTAGCAAGATTCCATATCTGGAATCAGGCCCTTCCAATGAAGAAGCCTGAGTTCCATCCGGTTTCAAGCCCATACTGCCAGAAATATCAAAAACAAACAGGACATTGACAGGCGGATCGTTTAATAACGAGGAACTAAATATATCGAGATCATCTGCTTTAGACGTCGTTGAGATTGTAATCAATGCAAAAGTAAAAAAAACAATTGCCGAGATAATCGCTAAAGAGCTTTTCATTTTATGACTCCATTCATCACTTCGCTACATAATCCATCCTGTTTTCCTGAACAGGGTTTATACATACCATATAAACTTCGGCTTATTATCAGCAATGAAGAAATGGTTAAACGGTATTTACCAACCGATAAAAGGCTGATTGTTCTACAGAAATGTAGCGGTAGATCTCTGGAAAGCTGAAAAGATATTCCAGCTTACTGGCGTATAGTCGTACTTTCCAATAACCGCCATGTGTTTGTTTCAATTTGAACGTACCAGTTCCCAACAACCAGTTCAGGTAGCGTTGCTTCATAAATATGATCAGTACTGCGATTGAGTACTGTATGCTGATCAAAACCTTTGCGGGTCTTATTCAAAAAACTTATTTTTAACTGTTCCGGATAACTAAAATCAGAATTGGCCGTCAGCATTAATTTTACTTTCCCGGCTTCCCGATCAAGGTTTAGCATAGCACTTAAACCCATCTGTTCAGCCATCTCATCACGCTTAATTACCCGGTTAATTTCCAGACCTTCCTTATAATAATCATCTATTACCAGTCCATCATCAGACATAATCGCAAGATAAATCGTATAGGTTCCGGCTATTACAGCCGTTAGAGGTAAACTGATCACCAACCAGACATATGGGTTTTTATACCAGGTAGTCTTATCCTTTATCTCCCTCATTTTCGTGGCCCAATAAATCGTGCTTCTTCTTTCACGTTAAGCTTCTCATCATCTACAGCGTTTAATTGAAAATATACTGTTGAACTACGTTCCTTAAGATCAGCTTCATCGGCTCTCAATCTAACGGGTAAATCTAATACCTTTCCACCCTTAACAAGAATCTTTTCCTGTTCCAGTTTCATCTCCAGTCCTTCTATTCCTTCAGCTGAGAGATTGAATTCATGATCATTTTCATCCATATTAACCAGTTTCAATGTGTAGACATTCTCGATCTGACCTTCATTCGTTTCACGAAACAAGGTATTACGATCTCTCATAACATCAAGTTGTAATGGTACGCGCACTGCGAGGGTATAGATGAAAGCTGAAGCGAAAGTCAAAAGAATTAAAGCATAAATAACAATTCTTGGTCGTAATACTTTAGTAGGATTACCTTCTACAGTATTTTGTGTAGTGTACTTAATCAGCCCTTTCTCATATCCCATCTTATCCATAACATCGTCACAGACATCAATACAGGCAGAACAACCAATACATTCATATTGCAAGCCATCGCGAATATCAATTCCCGTGGGGCAGACCTGAACACACATCGTGCAGTTGATACAAGCTCCCAGTCCTTCTGCCTCATAATCCAGATTTCTTTTACGTGGTCCTCTTGGTTCACCACGTTTTTCATCATAAGCAACGATTAATGTATCTTTATCAAACATTGCACTCTGAAATCGCGCATAAGGACACATGTGTAAACAGACCTGTTCACGCATCCAACCTGCATTTCCATAAGTTGCGAAACCGTAGAAGAAGATCCAGAACGCCTCCCAGGCACTCAGATCAAATGTAAAAAGTCGATGTGCTAAATCTCTTAATGGAGTGAAATAGGCAACAAAGGTAAAACCGGTAAACGCTGCAAACAAAATCCAAGCTGCATGTTTGGTCAATTTAATCCTGAATTTATTCGCCGACATGGGTGATTTGTCGAGCTTCATTTGTTGTTGGCGATCACCTTCTATGGCATGTTCAATCCAGAGGAAAACCTCCGTCCAGACTGTCTGGGGACAGGCGTAACCACACCACAAACGCCCTGCTAAAGTCGTAAAGAAAAATAATGCCAGAGCGGCCATGATTAGCAGGAATGCAAGGAAAATAAAATCTTGTGGCCACAAAGTGATACCAAAGATATAGAATTTTCTGGCTGGTAGATCGAATAATACGGCCTGTCTTCCGTCCCATTGTAGCCAAGGCAAACCATAAAAAAGTCCAAGGAGGACAACAACAGCAAGAACTCGCAAACGTGCAAATTTTCCATGAACTTCTCGAGGATAGATTTTCTGATGTTTTGCGTACAGTGATTTTGCTACATCATCATCTAATTGCCGATCAACTTTACTCATAGTCTATATCTTCTATTTCGTTACTTAACTATTTAAGAAATATTTTGTGATGAAACTCGAAGCCGCTGTTAATAACCAGAACAACAGAAAACCAATTGTATATGCACCCATACGACTCACTTCAGGAAACGTCACACAAGCACTCAATGCATCGGGATCGATAGCCGAGAAAAAGACACCTGTTGCTATTCCAGCCATAACAAAAGATAACCATAAAATAATAATTGTTTTTTGAATACCTGAAAGACTTCTTTTCTTATTTTCAATTTCAGTCATAACTTCACTCCAAACACTATTAACTAGTCACCATCATTGATAAGTCATCATATTGTACTTCTTATTCCCTGCATTATATATTAACTATTTCTAATATAACCTTTTAAAAAAAAGATTGTGTATAACCTGGATGAATAATAATACTCATCCAGGTTACCAAATAAAACCTATTCTTTCTTTTGATGGGAAAGACTATAAACATAGGCAGCTAACAGATGTACTTTGGCTTCTCCCAGGAATTCCCCATGTGCAGGCATATGACTCTGACGACCTTTAGTGATCGTTTCCTTAATTCGTTTGTCTGAACCGCCATGGAGCCAGATTTTATCTGTCAGGTTTGGTGCACCCATCGCCTGCGTGCCTTTAGCATCAGCGCCATGACAAGCTGCACACGTTGTGGCAAATATCTCTTTTCCTTTTGCTGCAACAACTGGATCAACATCTCGACCACTTAATGATTGAACATAGGCAGCCACATTGAAAACACCTTCATTCCCTATGATCTCACCCCATGCAGGCATCATTCCATTACGACCCTCCATTATAGTGGTTTTGATGGTTTCAGGCTCACCACCATATAGCCAGTCATTATCTGTCAGGTTAGGGTAACCTCTGGCACCACGTGCATCCGATCCATGGCATTGAGTACAGTAGGTTGAAAATAGACGTTTACCAATCTTCTGTGCTTCAGGATTAGCGGCAACAGCGGCCAGATCCTGATTGGCAAATTTATTGAATATCGGTCCATAGGCCTCTTCAGCTTTTTGCATTTCACGGTCATATTGTCCTGTTTCACTCCAGCCTAATAATCCCTGAAAAGTTCCCAATCCAGGATAGAGAGCTAGATAAATAGAGCCAAATGCCAGGGTGATATAAAACATCATCAACCACCACCGTGGTAATGGATTGTTCATCTCCTGAATATTTTCATCCCAGACATGGCCTGTTGGTTTTACTTCACCTGACATTTGACCTTTTTTAGATTGAGTTATTACTAACCACCAACAGAACAGAATACTCAATACTACTAGTACGATGATATACCAGTTCCAGAAACCACTGACAAAATCAGCCATTAGAATTCTCCTTTTTATTTGTGGTTATGACCACATCTTCATCATCTTCAAGTGGAATTCGTGAAGCCTCATCAAAAGCAGCCTTATTTTTACCACTCCAGGCCCAGAGGACGATCCCGATAAATATAATGAACACTAAAACTGTCCAGATTGATTGAAATTTGATTAAAAATTCCATTATTCTGATCACCTACGTATTTTGATAGCAGTACCCATTCCTTGCAGATAAGCTATCAAGGCGTCCATTTCCGTCTTGCCTTCCAGTTCTTTGGGAGCATTTGCTATTTCTTCGTCAGTATAGGGCGAACCCAGAGTACGCATGACTTCCATTTTTTTCGATATGATTGATGCATCAGCCGGTGTATCCTCCAGGAAAGCATAAGATGGCATCACAGACTCCGGAACCAGATCCTGAGGATGAATTAAATGAGCACGGTGCCATTCGTCACTATAACGTCCACCTACACGAGCCAGATCAGGCCCCGTTCTTTTTGAACCCCACTGAAAAGGATGATCGTAAACAAATTCACCCGCCACTGAGTAATGCCCATAACGCTCAGTTTCTGCTCTGAAAGGTCGGATCATTTGTGAATGACACAGATAACACCCTTCACGCACATAGACATCCCGACCTGTCAGTCGAAGAGCTGTATAGGGCCTCAACCCTTCCACCGGTTCAGTAGTGGAGTGCATAAAGAATAGTGGCACTATTTGTACCAGTCCACCAATACTGATCGTAATAACTATCAATATAATCAATAGACCTATGTTAGTTTCTATTTTCTCATGTGTAAAAGCCATTTAGGTTCTCCTTATTCTTAATGCGCCATGGCTGGTTCAGGAATACGTGCTTCTGCAGGCGTGGATCCCTTAACCGTCTTAAAGACATTAAATGCCATGATGACCATCCCTGTCAGAAACAGGATTCCACCCAACATTCTAATCACGTAGAACGGATGCATTGCCTGTACTGTTTCAACAAAGCTATAGGTCAATGTTCCGTCACTATTGACAGCACGCCACATTAAACCCTGCATAATGCCGGAGACCCACATGGAGGCGATGTAAAGAACCACACCGATGGTTGCCACCCAGAAATGTACTTCGACCAGTTTCTTGCTATAAATCTCCTGATTAAACAGCCGTGGAATCATGTAATAGAGACTTCCGATAGAAACCATTGCAACCCACCCGAGGGCACCAGAGTGAACATGGCCAATTGTCCAGTCAGTGTAGTGGGATAAGGCGTTAACCGTCTTAATTGCCATCATTGGCCCTTCGAAAGTCGACATGCCATAAAAGGATACTGAAACGATCAAGAAACGCAGTACGGGATCAGTTCTCAACTTATCCCAGGCACCAGACAAGGTCATAATTCCATTGATCATGCCGCCCCAGGAGGGTGCCAGCAGGATCAATGACATCACCATTCCCAAAGACTGTGTCCAGTCTGGCAATGCTGTATAATGAAGGTGATGGGGGCCTGCCCAGATATAAGTAAAGATCAGTGCCCAGAAATGCACAATAGACAAACGGTAAGAATAAACCGGGCGCTCAGCCTGTTTAGGAATAAAGTAATACATCATTCCCAGAAAACCCGCCGTCAGGAAAAAGCCTACCGCATTGTGCCCATACCACCACTGAACCATAGCGTCTTGTACACCAGCGTATGCAGAGTAAGACTTGGTCAATGAAACGGGTAATGCTGCACTGTTAACAATGTGAAGCATCGCAATTGTCAGTATAAATGCTCCAAAAAACCAGTTTGCCACGTAGATATGAGAAACCCGTCTTTTTGTAATAGTGCCAAAAAATACGATTGCATAAACTACCCAGACTAATGTGATCAGGATATCAATTGGCCATTCAAGCTCTGCATATTCTTTGGATGAAGTTATTCCCAAAGGCAATGTGATCACAGCCAGCACAATCACTGCCTGCCAGCCCCAGAAAGTAAAGGCTGCCAATTTGTCGGAAATCAATCGTACATGACAGGTTCGCTGGACAACATAATAAGATGTCGCGAACAATGCCGAACCACCAAATGCGAAGATCACGGCATTAGTATGGAGGGGTCTCAAACGACCAAAATTAAAATAGGGTGCGACATTAAGTTCTGGCCATGCTAATTGTGCGGCGATAATCACACCGACAAGCATACCAATCACACCCCAGATAATGGTCATAATGGAAAATTGCCGGATGACCTTATAATTATATGTTTCTGCTGTAGCCATGAAGGCCTCCCTGGATATAAATTAGTTCTGACACATAAAATATTAGCAATAATTTAAGATTCAAACAGGCCAATATTTTCTTGATTTGATAAAATTAATCCCTTTTTCCTATCATAGAAAATTCTGGGGAACATAACAATGACCTGCTCCTCAGAATCTTTTTAGTCCTTAAAAAAATATATCATTAGAACCGGTGCCCTATACCTATGCCATAAACGATTGGATCGATATCCACATCAACATTTACATCGCCTACTGCAGTATTGCGAAATTCGGCTCGGGTACTCATATCAATGTATTTCAAATCTACATTTGCAAACCATCCACTATCTCCCAGATCAAAGTCAGCTCCGATCTGTGCAGCCCAACCAACGGAAGGACGCATGTTAACCGTTGCCCCATTAACCGCCAAAGGACCCTCCACATCTTCTGAGTAGAAAATAGTGTAGTTTACTCCCAGTCCGGCATACGGGCGGATACTGGATTCAGGCATAAAATGATATTGTAATGTCAACGTGGGTGGTAAGGCCCATGCGTTGATAACGTCATGACTACCTGGGTCGGACGATGGAAGACCATCTAGAGCACCGATCAATGCAGCACCCTGGGGATTAACATCATGTTCTGAGGTACCCAAAATCAACTCAACACCCCAGTGCGGTGACAACATATAGGTAATATCCAGCTCTGGCACTGTACTACTGTCAACACCAACAGAACTACCTGGAACATTTCCACCTAATGCTGGCACGTCAACTTCTGAACTACTATCGATCGGATTCACATTGATACCACGAACACGAACAACCCAGTCTCCCGCTGCAGCTCCTGCCGCCTGAGCGGTGAAACTTGCCACGCTGGAAACTAGAGTCAACCCGACTAAAAGACTTTTCTTTGACACTTTCATTTTTGGAACTCCCAATTATTAATAATAAAACTCTTGCACCTACAAAGGAATCATTGCAGACTCTATAAATTCTATATAAACCGTTGTTTTATATAAGATTAATGCTTTTTTAGATATTTTAATTATTATCAAGCATCTTCTATCGCTTTCGTTAAACCAAATTATTATTCACATCTCGTTAAATTAAATTGATCTGGATCAATATTTTAGTCATTGCGAATTTTAGATTTGTGGATTGTTGCAGAGGCAATCTGGCACAATAGCAATAAATGGATATTGATCATTGCTTCCACTGTGGGCTACCCGTCCCTGCTGGCACATCCCTGACTGTCTGGATTAACAACAAAAACCAGCCTATGTGCTGTGCTGGTTGTCAGACTGTTGCGCAAACCATCGTCGATTCAGGACTGGAAGGATTTTATAAACATCGCACAGCACCGGCTCCAAACGCTGATGATGTTTTACCGGATTTCCTGCAACAACTTTCTGTTTACGATGAGCCGGAGTTACAAAAAAGTTTCGTTTCCGAGGTCGGGCATAATCAACGAGAAGCCGCACTGATCCTGGAAGGCATTACCTGTCCGGCCTGTGTCTGGATGAATGAACAACACCTGAAAACCCTGCCCGGCATTATCGATATTCAGGCCAATTTCTCAACCCGACGGCTTCATGTTCATTGGGATGATAGCCAGATCAAACTCAGCTCGATCCTGAAAGCAATCCATGAAATTGGTTACAAAGCACATCCTTATGATCCATTACAGCACCAGGAAATCATTGAAAGTGAGCGCAAACTTCTTCTGCAAAGATTAGGTGTGGCAGGTGTTCTCGGCATGCAAGTCATGATGCTGGCGATTGCTCTTTATACCGGTGAATTTTCAGGTGCGGAAGAAAAGTATAAACATTTTTTTTACTGGATCAGCCTGTTATTGACACTGCCCGTTGTACTCTTCTCTGCCAGAGCTTTTTTTGAACCGGCACTTCGTGATCTAAGACATTTGAAGTTCGGCATGGACGTACCTGTTTCACTGGGAATACTGTTTGCTTTTATCGGTAGCATCAAAACCACGATCACCGGATCTGGTGAAGTCTATTATGACTCGGTGGTCATGTTTACTTTCTTTCTGTTGTTAGCCCGATATCTGGAACTGATCGCCAGAAAACGAGCAACAGAAACCTCAGAAAACCTGATTCATGTCATCCCCGCAACAGCATTGCGGATCCATCAAAATATAGAGGAACTCGTTCCCGTAGCTCGTCTTAATATCGGCGATCGGGTGCTGATCAAACCCGGTGAAACAATCCCGGCTGATGGCCATATTGTCGAAGGACGTTCCAGTGTTGATGAGTCTCTGCTCAGTGGTGAAAGCCTGCCCATCTCCAGACAAGTTGGCGATCCCGTGATCGGGGGCAGTATCAATATTGAAAGCCCGATTCAAATCGTAGTTGATACCATCGGCCAGGACAGCCTGCTCTCCCGAATTACCAGTCTGATGGAACAATCGCAGATGGAAAAACCACAAATAACAAGGCTGGCTGATCGGGCTGCCGCTTATTTTGTACCGGCTGTTTTGATCCTGGCTGCACTGGTTGGCGCTTACTGGTGGTTCAAAGATGATCCTCACTGGTTTGAAACCGTATTATCGATGCTGGTCGTCACTTGTCCCTGTGCCTTATCGCTGGCAACACCTGCTGCCATGACTGTTGCCACCGACACAATGATGAAACTTGGCATGCTGGTAACACGCGGCCATGCGATTGAAACACTGTCACATGTTGATCATTTTATTTTTGATAAAACCGGCACACTCACCGAAGGGAAACTGACACTGAATCATATCGAAACAGTGTCTGAAATGAGTGAGGAACAATGCCTTAATATCGCCTGTGCACTGGAGGCGCATTCAGAACACCCGATTGCCAAAGCGATCATTTCAACTTCGACAGATAAAAACGTGATGGAAGCTTCGAATGTGATCAACATACCCGGTGCAGGTCTTACCGGCACCATCAATAATATGCAATATATCATTGGCAATGCAGATCATATTGTTGAATTTTCTGAGGCGAAACTGGACGATGATCTTTTGCGCTCACCCGATCATAAAAACAGTTCACTGATTTTTCTGGCTGATAAAAAACAGTTGCATGCTGTTTTTATTCTGCAGGACAGTTTACGATCAGATGCAGAATCCATGATCCAGCAACTCAAAAACAAAAATAAAAAAATATCATTACTATCTGGCGACTCAGCAATCGCAGTAAAGGCAATTTCTGGTCAACTGGGCATTGATGATTTTCAGCATAACCTGAAGCCTGAAAATAAACTCCTCGAACTAAAACGGTTGCAGGAACAGGGAGAAATCCTGGCTATGATTGGTGACGGTGTGAATGATACACCGGTACTTGCGGGTGCCCAGGTTTCCATCGCCATGGGCACAGGTACACAGATTGCACGCGCCAATGCTGATCTCATCTTACTGAAAAACCAGCTACCGATTATTGTTAAAGCGATTGACGTGGCGAGAAAAACTGTCAGGATTATAAAACAGAATATGTTCTGGGCTGTGGCTTATAACCTGATTGCTTTACCCATCGCAGCGATGGGCTTACTGGAACCCTGGATGGCGGCGATCGGGATGTCACTCAGCTCATTACTCGTGGTAACAAATGCCCTGCGCATCAAAAGAGTCCCTGACTGATGGAAATAATTTATCTTCTAATACCCCTTTCCCTGGTCCTGATCGGTGCCATCATCTGGGCATTATTCTATGCGATCAGATCAGGCCAGTTCGATGACATGGAAGGTCCGGCTCACCGGATTTTGATGGATGATGATAAGCCCGAAAAAATGGACAAGAAACTTGAACATGATGATTCTGAAAAATAACTAACCTGAATGAACTCGGGATAACTAGCCACACTTCATTCCTTTTCTCATCATCTCTTCATGACTCATACCTTCCATATCAGACACTTCAGAACCCATGTCATGCCCCGTATGTGCTGAATGATCCATCGGAATCAATAATGTTACCGCGCCTAACGCAATCATGACTGTTCCAAACAGCTGCCTGATCCGTGGTTTTTGCAACCACTGACTCAAACCACCGGTGATCATGCCGGCTCCCATGACAGCGGGTAAGGTGCCGAGGCCGAATGCCAGCATCCCCAGTCCACCGTTGAGCGCATTACCACCAAGCGCCGCGAGCAATAAGGCGGTATAGACAAGACCGCAAGGGATCCAGCCCCAGACCATTCCAAAACCCAATGCCTGCCATGGTTTTTTAACCGGCATAAAACGTTGGCCCAGGGGTTGAATTCGTTTCCAGAGTTTCGCGCCCAGCCGATCCAGTTTAGAAAGATGTGGAAACCAGCCAGCTACATAAAGACCGACCGTGACGATCATCACTGCAGACAAATAACGGGTAATCGTATGCGCTTTCTCCATACCGATAAATCCAACCAACGTCATTCCGATCATCCCGACCAGCATTCCTGCAATGGAGTAACTGATCAATCGGCCAACATTGTAAGCACCCACATAAAGCGTCAGTAAGGGCTTATTTTCCCGGATAGAATTATCCAGACCGAAAGTCAACGCGCCGATCACACCACCACACATGCCGATGCAATGGAAGCTACTAAAAAGACCCAGGATAAAAAGTGCTGCGAATGAAAATTCATTACTCATAGATCAGAACTATGTGGGAGTGTTTATTTTTTCGCAACCTTTATTTTTATAGGCAATTTATTACAAGCTGTCGAAAAATTGATCCAGATCATTTTTTATAATCAATAGGCATGTTCAAATGAAGACACTCTCACACAGGAGAGTCCCATTATTAAGATCATTGTTTGGGGTGAGTTTTTTAAAATCCTGAACTGTTTTAGATCACATCGCTACGGATATTTTGTTACTCTTACCCTCGAGCAAACCGTAGCGATGTTTTTTTCTACTGATATTAACCTTGTTTACTAATCCTTGTTTCTTTCGTTAATTGAAAAAACGCTAAAAGCCAGTTCCTTCCATACTTCCCGGTAATCATAATCTGTATCCAGGGCAAGATTAAACCGTGCTTCGCAGCCACTCATGAGCAGTACAACGATTATGGAAAAGAGAAAAATCCGCACAACGAAACCCTTTTTCTTTATAATTATTCTTGTGCAATCTGATCTGTGATCAAGATGAAAGCCGATGTTAACATAGACACTGATAAAGAAAATAAAAAATAAATAAAGGAAACTCTGAATTATTCAGATCATCCTAAATTATTTCAAACAGGTACCTTACTATGACTAAACCTACATTTTCAGCCATGCCCGATGAAAAAGGATATTTTGGCGAGTTTGGTGGTCAGATCATTCCTCCTGATCTGATCAAAATTATGGACGATATCAATGATGCCTACGAAGAAATTCGTGTCACCGAGACCTTTCAGAATGAACTGATGGATCTTTATCAACATTATGTGGGCAGGCCCAGTCCAATCTTCAAAACGACAAAATTATCCAGTGGCGGGGCACAAATCTTTCTCAAACGTGAGGATTTGAATCATACCGGTGCGCATAAAATTAATCACTGCCTGGGCGAAGCGTTGCTGGCAAAACATATGGGGAAAACCAAGGTGCTGGCAGAAACAGGTGCCGGGCAACACGGCGTTGCCCTGGCCACAGCCTGTGCATTGGTCGGTATCGAATGTGAGATTCACATGGGCGAGATCGATATTGAAAAAGAACACCCCAATGTCACCAAAATGAAAATCCTGGGTTGTAAACTGGTGCCGGTCTCGCGGGGCACCCGAACACTCAAGGATGCTGTCGATAGTGCCTTTGAAGAATATCTGAAAGATCCAGTCCATTTTTTCTATGCGATAGGCTCTGTCGTAGGTCCACACCCTTTTCCGAAAATGGTGCGTGACTTTCAAAGTATTGTCGGTAAAGAGGCACGTGAACAATTCCTCAGCTCTGAAGGGAAACTGCCCGATGTTGTAACCGCCTGTGTTGGTGGTGGCTCCAATGCGATTGGCTTGTTCACTGCTTTTCTTGAAGATGATAATGTAGAATTGGTCGGTGTTGAGCCTGCTGGCAAAGGACTGGATACACCCGATAATGCGGCCACGCTGACACTCGGTGTTAAAGGTGGTTTGCATGGTATGCAATGCTATAACCTGCAGGATGATAATGGTGAGCCTTTGCCTGTTTACTCCATCGCCTCGGGTTTAGATTATCCAGGTGTTGGCCCCCAACATTGTTATCTGAAAGATCTGGGCCGCGTTAAATATGTCACGGCTGATGATCAGGAATGTCTGGATGCCTTTATGACGCTTTCACAAAAAGAGGGCATTATACCTGCACTTGAAAGTGCCCATGCCGTGGCTTATGCGATGAAGATCGCGAAAGACATGTCACCTGATCAGACTATTCTGATCAACCTGTCCGGTCGTGGTGATAAAGATGCTGATTTTGTTGCGGAAAAACTTGGGCTTTAGTTATACACAGATGAATGAGACAAGCCTTTGATCAGCTGGTAAAAGAAATTCGTGCCTGCCAATTATGCAGGCATGAGTTACCGCTTGAACCCAATCCGGTTTTTCAGGCAAACCCTCAAGCCAAGGTTCTGATCGCTGCACAGGCTCCCGGTATCCGCGTTCATGAAACCTCTATTCCATTCAATGACCCCAGTGGTGATCGCCTGCGCGACTGGCTGAATGTTGATCGAGAAACTTTTTATAATCCGGAAAAATTCGCCATCATCCCCATGGGTTTCTGCTACCCTGGGACGGGTAAAAGTGGAGATTTACCACCCCGTCCGGAATGTGCGCCGGCCTGGCGCGATCAGCTACTTACGACCCTGCCCAATATCCAGCTAACCCTTGTGATCGGCCAGTATGCACAACAATATCATCTGGGAAAGGAAAGAAAAAAGAATCTCACAGAAACGGTTCGATCATGGCGTGAATTCCAGCCTCATCTGATTCCACTTCCTCACCCAAGCCCGAGAAACAATATCTGGTTGAAAAAGAATCCATGGTTCGATAAAGAGATTATTCCGTTGTTACAGGATAAGATAAGAAGAATTTTAGAATATTAAAGAGAGTCATCAGACATGAAACTTATATTGGATATTGGTGGCTGGATTGGAATGATCATGGTGGTGACTGGTTATTATCTGGTTTCGAATGGAAAAATTGAAGCAAGAACCAACACTTTTCAGTTAATCAATTTAGTGGCTGCTTTTTTGATTGGGCTGAATGCTCTTTATTATGGCGCAATGCCTTCCGTCGGTTTGAATGCTGTCTGGATATTGATTGCCATTGTTGCTTTAGGCCGAAACAATCGCAAACAGACATGATGGCTCCCCAAACCTATACCTGGTCATACATTCTCAGTATTGCCCGTGAACATAAACGTGAATTGATCATTGCAAACATTGTTGCACTGCTGGCAGCTATTGCCAGCGTTCCCTTGCCCTTATTAATGCCATTACTGGTGGATCAGGTTCTGTTGGAAAAACCCGGAAAACTGACAGCCTTTATTGACAGTCTGTTTCCAGCATCTCTGCATGGACCCAATCTCTATATCATTACGGTGCTTGTTGTCACCGTCTTGTTGCGCCTTATCGCTGTGATCTTTAACGTCTGGCAATCGCGTAATTTCTCTCTGGTCGCTAAAGATGTTGTCTACCGAATTCGAAAACAGATGCTCTCCCGGCTATCACGTATTGCCATGTCTGAATACGAAACGCTGGGCAGCGGCACAGTGACATCACATTTCGTCACTGATCTGAATGCCGTTGATGATTTTATCGGCACGACGCTGGCGAAATTCCTGGTTGCCGTTCTCTCATTAATTGGTATGACGATCATCTTGTTATGGATGCACTGGCAACTGGCACTTTTTATTTTGCTGATGAATCCACTGGTGATCTACTTCACGACAAAACTTGGAAAAAAGGTCAAAGAACTCAAACAAAAAGAAAATACGGCTTTTGAATTATTTCAGCAGGCTCTGACCGAAACACTTGATGGCATCCAGCAGATCAGGGCGATCAACCGTGAAAAACATTACCTTGTCCGTGTTGCCGACAGCGCCCGAAACATTCGTGATCATGCGGCAGCCTATTCCTGGAAAAGCGATGCTGCCAGTCGCGCCTCTTTCATGGTCTTTTTATTCGGATTTGATCTGTTCCGTGCAATCAGCATGTTTATGGTGCTCTATTCCGATCTGACCATTGGACAGATGTTGGCGGTGTTTGGTTATTTGTGGTTCATGATGGGCCCGGTTCAGGAAATTCTTGGAATCCAGTATTCCTGGTTTGCAGCGAAAGCGGCTCTTGCACGGATCAACCAGTTATTGATGCTGAAAGATGAGCCACAATACCCACACCTGAAAAATCCTTTTTCTGATAAACACACCGTCGGTGTAGAAGTTGATCATGTCACATTCTCATATGGAGAAGAACAGGTGCTTAATGGCGTTAGCCTGACCATTCAACCCGGAGAAAAAGTGGCTCTGGTCGGTGCTTCTGGTGGAGGGAAGTCAACATTAGTACAGGTGATTCTCGGCTTATACCAACCGGATTCAGGAAGGGTTTTATTTGATGGGATCCCAACCAGCGAAATCGGTCTCGATGTGGTGCGGGATCATGTAGCGACGGTTTTGCAACACCCCGCCCTGTTTAATGACACGATACGAATGAACCTGACACTGGGTCGTGATCTTGATGATCAACAACTCTGGAAGGCGCTGGAAGTCGCACAATTAAAACAGACCGTTCTGGATATGTCCGATGGGCTGGATACCATTGTTGGTCGGCAAGGTATCAGACTCTCTGGTGGGCAACGCCAGCGTCTTGCTATTGCCCGGATGATACTTGGTAATCCACAGGTGGTGATCCTGGATGAAGCGACTTCGGCACTGGATGCAGAAACAGAAGCCAGACTCCATAATGCGTTAAAAGAATTTTTACGTGATCGGACGACTCTGATCATCGCACACCGACTTTCAGCCGTTCGACAAGCTGATCGGGCTTATGTCTTTGACGATGGCAAGATTATTGAAGAGGGTGTTCATGATGAACTTATTTTGAACGATGGACTCTATTCAAAACTGTATGGTCGTTTACAACAGTAGATAACTTTCTCATATAATTATGGCTATGACGTATAAGAATATTTTTACACTAATTTTAATCCTTCTTCCGGGTCTTTGTTTTACTGCTTCCGCAGTTGGAGATAATCCCTTTTCTATCCCCAGGTACAGTACAGAATATGATCCTGATCGAGATCCCTTTAAAGATGGAAGAAATGCACTTAAACTCGCAAAACAGACAGATAGAAAGGTCATGATCGAGGTTGGTGGTAACTGGTGCCAGTGGTGTCATATTCTGGATGAATTTTTAGAAAATCATCCAGAAACTAAAAGAATATTGCAGGAAAATTTTGTTGTTATGAAGGTCAATGTTAGTGATGAAAACAGAAATGAAAAATTTTTTTCTAGCATGCCTGAAATTGATGGCTATCCTCACGTCTACATTACCGATATAAATGGATCAATCGTTTTCTCTGATGATCTTTCATCTCTTGTTGTTAATGGGGATTTTTCTGAAAAACGTTTTCTTGAATTCCTGAACCGCTGGAAATAGTGAAAATTAGTATTCCCGAAAAAATAAGCGGGAAATGTTCCTTTGGATTCTGGTTAGGCCTTATCCTGGTCATTGCTCTGATAATCCGATTGATCATCTTTCTCGAGTTCATCTTTATGAATCCTTTTTCCGAATCATTTTTTTCGGACGACTGGGTTTACTGGGTCATGGCCGGATCGAAAGCGGCGGGTCACTGGATACCTGAAACACCTTTCCTCTCGGCTCCCCTTTTTCCATATCTTCTTGGCATCGTTCGCTGGATCGGTGGTGGGCTTAAATCTGTCTATGTGCTCCAGTTACTATTAGGAATGATTTCAATTTTACTGATCGCTTTTGGAACAAAAAAGCGTTTTGGTGAAACAGCAGGACTGATCGCCGCAGCCTTGTTTGCATTTTCCGAAGAACCAACCATGGCATTTACCCGTGTGATGGCCGACTCTGTTCAGATCTTTCTGGTCACACTGGTCTGGTTTTTATGGACTCGTTTATCTGACCAGCAAAACCTGTCTTTAAAACAAATTATTTTGTCAGGAATCATGATTGGTTTTCTTGCACTGGCCTGGCCGCCTGCGCAGCTTTTATTAATTGGATATGGGATCTGGTTGTCTTTTTCTACAAAAAAATCACTTCCTGATCGGTTTACCAAAACGTTTATCGGCATCATTGCTGGCTTAATCATCATCAGTCCCGTTACATTCCATAATTACAAAACAGATAATGAGTTTATTCTGATCAGTGCGAATTCCGGCATCAACCTTTTACAGGGTAATAATGAAAATGCCCAGGGAATAATTACACCGATTAAAGGCATAAGAACCGATCGGCAGCATATGTTCGAAGATGCAGCCAACGTCTATCAACAGACACATGGCAAAACTGATAGCTGGAAAAAGATCGATCACTATTTCGGTGATCAGGCAAAAGCGTTTATTTTTGGACAACCAGAAAAAAGTATTCCTTTACTGGCAAAGAAATTCTACTGGTTTCTGACTTCTCTGGATTATGACAATATCTCCGTACTTTCTCTGGAACAGGAACACGGACTCTATCAGGCGGCAAAACTGGTTCCCATTGAACTCCCCTGGCTGATGGGACTTGCCTTGTTAGGCGTGATACTTCTGTTCCGTGACATACACCGCTTTACACCCGAACTTTTGATCCTGGGTTTGACGATTTTTGTCTGTGTTGTCTTTCACTATTCAGCCCGTTATCGACTTCCCGCTGCACCTGTGCTTTGTATTTTATCTGCCGTTGCGATCACTCAATGGCAAAAAATTTCATTCCCCCCCATTGCTAAAGTTACAATCGCATTATTGCCCTTATTGTTTATTATCCTTAACCACTTTACCGGCTTTACCAGTGTCGATTTTATGCGTAAGGATACGGCAACAAAAATCGCCCATGCCTATATTGAAGTTGGTGATCGACGTGTCAGAGAAAAAAACTACGATTCGGCTATCTATCATTATCAGAACGCGATAACAGCCGACCCAACTTACGAGACACCCTATCTGCGACTTGCTCATCTTGGTGTGAAAACAAAACGTGATCCAGACTTTCGAATTTCCAAAGAGGTGCTTTCAAATCCGCAGGCAAAAATTATCTATCTGAAGCAACGCTACAACTCACAACTCTCT
>Ga0256841_1001810_pt1 | contig 17683 bp, 15 predicted proteins | sample 356308metaG_FD_185971 | JGI IMG/M metagenome (GOLD analysis project Ga0256841, IMG submission 185971) | Hydrothermal vent microbial communities from Mid Atlantic Ridge, Atlantic Ocean - 356-308 | ecosystem: Environmental > Aquatic > Marine > Hydrothermal vents | place: Atlantic Ocean: Mid... | reverse complement strand
CTATTGCCATACAAGAATCGATGACTTGCATTTCGACAGACAATCCTTCGGATACCAATATAGAATGGGTTACCAAAATATTTGATCAATTGGGAAAAACCGCCATTATTGACGATGAACTGATGGATGCCGCAACTGTTTTAGCAGCCAGTGGAATAGCTTTTGCCCTACGATATATACGAGCCAGTATGCAGGCGGGAGTTGAAATCGGGTTTCATTCGGATTTAGCACAATTAATTGCCGCTCAAACCGTTAAAGGCGCCAGTGATTTGATATTGCAATCGGGACATCATCCCGAAAAAGAAATTGATAAGGTAACTACCCCGCTGGGAATTACGATTACCGGTTTAAACCAAATGGAATTTAAAGGATTTAGCTCATCTGTCATCAAAGGAGTTTTGGAATCTTATAATAAAATTGTCAAAATTAAGAATGATAAAAAGTAAAAATTTACATAAAAAATATGGAAATTTGGAAGTCCTCAAAGGTGTTGATTTAGAAATCAATAAAGGGGAAGTTGTAGCCATTGTAGGACCATCGGGAGCCGGCAAAACCACTCTTTTGCAAATTCTGGGAACTTTGGACCAACCGACCAATCATCATTATGAGTTATCCATAAACGGAAAAGATTTAAAAAAACTTTCTCATAAAGAATTATCCGATTTTCGTAATAAAAACATCGGTTTTATCTTTCAATTTCATCAACTTTTGCCCGAATTTACAGCTTTGGAAAATGTGGCTATCCCTGCTTATATTGCCGGCTTATCAAAAAAAGAAGCCGACACAAAAGCAGCCGAAATATTGGAACTTCTGGGATTGAAAAATCGATTGCATCACAAACCTTCCAAACTTTCGGGTGGAGAACAACAACGAGTGGCTGTGGGACGAGCATTGATAAACAATCCTGCAGTGATTATGGCAGACGAACCCAGTGGAAATTTGGATTCGGAAAATGCCAAACAATTGCACAAACTGTTTTTTGAGTTACGCGATCAATTCAACCAAACTTTTATCATCGTTACTCATAATGAAGAACTTGCAGAAATGTCCGATAGAAAATTAATAATGAAGGATGGAAAAATCATCAACACATGATATTTAAAAATCCTAACATATTATATACACTCATTTTGCTATCTATTCCCGTGATTATTCATTTAATCAAATGGAAAAAATATAAGAAAAAACTTTTTACCAATGTGGCTTTTTTAGAAGATTTGGAAATCAAATCCAGAAAAAGCAGAAAACTAAAAGAGCTACTGGTTTTATTGACTCGGATATTGGCTTTAGCTTTTTTGATTCTTGCATTTGCTCATCCTTATTTCCCATCTGAAGCCCAAAAGAAGCAAATTCAGAATATTCGAGAAATTATATTTTTGGATAATTCTTTAAGTTTGTCAGCAAATAAAGGAAATCAAAGCATTTTTCAATTGAACAAAACTCAGTTAATCAACTATTTGAAAGATGACCAAAATTATGTATTTTTTTCTAATGATAATTATATTCCGGAAATATCCGGCTACAAACTAAAAAAAATTCTTCAAAATTTGGATTACAGTCCATCAATTTCAAATCAAACAAAAATTTTAAAAAAAATAAATTTATCCTTGAGTTCCCAATCCATAGATAAATATTCTAATCATGTTATTTATTTATCCGATTTACAAAATATTTATAATCAACCATTTACACAAGAACTTTTTCCTAACAACAATCAATATTTTTTAAAAATCGATAAAAATTCGGATATTGAAAATGCCAGTTTAGACAGTTTAAAGTTTATCAGAAAAACAAATGATCAACTGCAATATAAAGTTTGGATTTCATCAACCAAAATCGGTAAAAAAATACCTATCCAAGTTGTAGAAAATAATTTGATTTTATGGAGTGGAACAGCTGACTTCAAAACCAGCAATCAAATTGAAAAGAATTTTACTATTCCCGCACAAGATGTTTTAACCGCAAAAATAAGCATTACAGACACCAGAGGTTTTCCCTTTGATAATCAATTGTATTTTACCTACAAACAACCCGAAAAAATCAAAATTTTGTTTATCGGAAATACTATACCTGAATTTCTCAAGAAAATTTATACTCCTGATGAATTTGAAATGGTAAAAAAAAATCCACAACAAGTTGATTATGAAAATATTGATACTTATCAATTGGTAATTTCATATCAAAATGACCTAAAAAATATATCTTGGGAAGCTTTGAAAAAATATGTGGAAAAATACGGGAACTTGGCGATTATCCCGAATTTGAATAAATTTTCTTCTTTGGAAGATTTTAATTATAGCTTACAAAAATTATCCATTCCTATTCGAGCAAAAAAAATTGATACACAAAAAGTTTTGTTAAATACTATAAATTTCACACATCCTTTTTTTAAAGGTGTTTTTCTGAAAAAAGTCCAAAACTTTGCTTATCCGTTCGTAAAAAAACATTTGGTAATTTCATCGGGAAAGAAAAGTCTATATCAACTCAACGACCATACTTCTTTTGTTGAAGAAATCTCGCAAAACGGAAATATTTTTATATTCAATACGGATTTGGATCCCGAACAGACCAATTTTGCCGATGCCCCATATTTAGTTGTCCCTTTATTTTATCAAATGGCTATTCAATTTCAAAATCATCAACAACCTTATTTTACATTAGCCGAAGAAAATCAATGGAAAATAAAAGCAAAACTAAAACCCGAAGAAATACTCAAACTAAAAATAGACAATGATATTATCATCCCCTATCAAGTAAATCAAAATGGAAAAATTCTCATGCAAGCCGGGAAAAATTTAAAAAAAGCCGGGATTTATCAAATTCTATATAATAACCAACCTATTGATTTTGTTGCATTTAATTACAATCGTAAAGAAAATACGCCAAATTTTTATGAAATACCCAAATTTAATAATATTCAAAAAATAAAGAATATCAGACAATATTTCAAACGAAAAGATGCCTTAACTAAGGAAAAAGATCTTTGGAAATATTTTGTCATCCTATCATTACTGTTCTTATTGATTGAATTTTTAATAATCAAATTTTGGAAATAAATGCTTAGTAAAATTCGTCTCATATTATTTCCATTTTCCTTTCTTTATGCGTGTATAACCGGCATTAGAAATTTGTTATATGACTATGGTTTTCTAAGAACCGAAAGTTTTAATATTCCCTTGATTAATGTTGGTAATCTAAGTTTGGGAGGGACAGGAAAAACTCCGCAAATAGAATATTTAATCCGTCTCTTATCCGAAAAATACGAACACATTGCAGTTGTTAGTCGTGGATACAAACGAAAAACCAAGGGAATTATCTTAGCTGACGAAAAATCCACTCCCGAACAAATCGGGGACGAACCTTATCAAATCTATCAAAAATTTCAAAACATTTTGGTTGCTGTTAGTAAAAAAAGAGTTCCTGCAATAAAAAGACTTCTAAATTTGGATAACTCTCCCAATATCATACTTTTGGATGATGCTTTTCAACATAGAAGTATCAAAGCTTCCCTGAATATTTTGCTAACCGAATATGCTCGTCCGTTCTACAAAGATTTTATTTTACCCGTTGGAAATCTTAGAGAATGTCGTAGTGGAGCTAAAAGAGCCGATATTATCATTGTCAGCAAATGTCCAAATGATTTATCAAAAAACGAACAAGAAAAAATAAAAAATAAGATAAAAAATTATACTGCTGCAAAAGTTTTCTTTTCTTATATAAAATATGATGAAAAGGTTTTGGGTAAGAACAAGCAATTGTCAATGAATAAATTATCGGAATACAAGATATTATTAGTAACCGGAATTGCAAATCCCGATAAATTATATGAATTTTTGTCCAAAAAAAATATTAACTTTGAAAGTTTGAAATATGGCGACCATCATTTTTTTAAACCGTCGGATATTCGGGAGATTAAGAAAAAATTTAAACAAATTGATGCAAAGCAAAAAATTGTTTTAACAACCGAAAAGGATTTTGTCCGGCTTAAAGAACATTTGGATTTGCCATTGTATTATATTCCTATTGAAACGGAATTTATCGAAAAAGAATTGTTTAATAAAAAAATTTTGGATTATGATCACAGCATTAAATGAATTTGAAAAATCTTTGGAAACAGCTGAATTTATCTCATCAAAAATTGAATCCAAACCCGAATATGCTATTGTTTTAGGAAGTGGATTGGGTTCTTTGGTGGAAGATATCGATGTAATATTGGAAATACCTTATAAAGAAATTCCCAATTTTCCGGTTTCCACGGTCAAAGGACACAAAGGTTCTTTGATTTACGGTATCTTGAATGGAAAAAAGGTATTGGCAATGAACGGACGTTTCCACTTTTATGAAGGATACTCAATGAAGGAAGTTACTTTTCCCGAAAGAGTTTTTTGGCAAATGGGTATTCGCAAATTAATTGTTTCCAATGCATCCGGAGGTGTCAATAGAAATTTTAATATCGGAGATGTGATGTTGATTAAAGACCATATCAATTTCTTTCCCGAACATCCGTTACGCGGTCCCAATGACGAGCGTTTCGGTCCCCGTTTTGTCAATATGAGCGAGCCATACAGCAAAAATATGCTACAAGTAGTTCGGGAATATGCCGCCGAAAAAAATATCAAAATCAAAGAAGGCGTTTATTTGGGATTGCAAGGACCTACATTTGAAACCTTAGCCGAATATACTATGGTTAGAAACATAGGTGGCGATGCCGTTGGAATGTCCACCGTTCCGGAGGTAATTGTTGCCAAACATATGGATATGGAAGTTTTCGGTATTTCGGTGATTACGGATATAGGCACTGCCGAATTTATTGAGGAGGTCAATCATCAAGAAGTTTTAAAAGCAGCCAAAGCCGCCGAACCGGTAGTAAGGGAGTTGGTAGGTAAATTGGTGGAAAGATATTGATTTATAAAACTTAGTAACAAAAAAATCCCGCTAAAACGGGATTTTTTTGTTATAAGAATATTAGTTTTGAATCATAAGTGAATTACTTCTCCATAAGCAGCTGCAACGGCTTCCATAACCGCTTCACTCATAGTAGGATGCGGATGTATGGATTTTAGTAGGGTATGTCCGGTAGCTTCCGCTTTACGTGCCGCTACAATTTCGGCAATCATTTCGGTAACATTGGCACCGACCATATGCGCACCTAATATTTCTCCGTATTTTTTATCGATGATGACTTTTACAAAACCTTCGGTATGTCCTGCGGCTTTTGCTTTTCCGCTGGCTGTAAAAGGAAATTTTCCAACCAATATCTCATGACCTTTTTCAAGAGCTTCTTTTTCGGTATAACCGGTAGAAGCCACTTCGGGACTCGTATAAATAGCTCCCGGAATATTGGTATAATCTATAGGTTCAGGGTCTAATCCTGCTATTTTTTCAACACAAGTAATTCCTTCAGCTGATGCCACATGAGCCAATGCAGGACCGGGGATCACATCACCAATGGCGTAATATCCGGGAATATTTGTTTCATAAAAATCATTTACCAAAATTCTACCTTTTTCGGTTTGAATGCCCACTTCTTCCAAACCGATGTTTTCAATATTCGGAGTAATACCAACAGCAGATAAAACAACATCTGCAATGATTTCTGTTTCTCCTTTTTTACCGGTCATTTTCACACTGACTTTTCCATCATTCATCTCTACTCCGGTAACTTCGGTAGAAGTCATAATTTTTATTTTAGATTTTTTGAATGAGCGGGTCAATTGTTTGGATATATCTTCATCTTCCATGGGTGCTATCCGCGGCATATATTCAACTAAAGTTACTTGTGTTCCTAAAGAATTGTAAAAATATGCAAACTCCAAACCAATAGCTCCTGAACCCACTACTACCATACTCTCAGGTTGTTCTTCCAAAGTCATGGCTTGACGATAGCCAAGAATTTTGTCTCCATCTATTGGCATATTAGGAAGCGAACGAGCTTTGGCTCCGGTGGCTATAATGATATTTCCTGCATCCAAAACAGATGACAATCCGTCTTTATGCAAAATTTCCACTTGTTTACCGGGCAATATTTTGGCTAATCCTTCAATAACCGTAATTTCATTTTTTCTCATGAGAAATTCAACTCCTTTACTCATACTTTCAGCCACACCTCTACTTCGTTTAATAATTTCATTAAAGTCTGCCCTGACATCATGAGAAATAATACCATAATTTGCAGAATGTTTTATATAATTAAAAACCTGTGCGCTTTTCAATAAAGCTTTGGTCGGGATACAACCCCAATTGAGACAAACTCCACCTAAATTTTCTTTTTCTATAATGGCAGTTTTCAATCCCAATTGTGCTGCACGAATGGCGGCTACATAACCCCCCGGACCACTTCCAATGATAATTAAATCAAATTTCATATTCAATATTTTTTAAAACGTATCAAATATAAAAAAAAGCCATGAAAAAAAGAAGGACTTAGCAGAAAATTATTTTAAAAAACGAAATCCCAATAAGGAAAAAATTTTCCCCTCCAAACTTTTAGTATATAATATTATATCTCTGGAATTTCCGATTTTTAACCAGTGAGTAAATTGTTCTAAATTGGTATTAAATCTTTTAAAACGAGGATAAAAATCCAAACCTTTTATGTTTTTTATGAAATATTCATTATCAGAAAATATTTTTTTGACTTTGAATTTAGGACGGTAATATCTAAGAAAAGGTTTTAAAGAATGAATATCCAAAATAATATGTTCACATTGATTACAAATAAAAATCTCATTATTCTCAATCATATAGGAATTAATTCTGTTACTGCCACAATTACAACATTCGAAAAAAGTTTCATTACTAAATTTTGGTTTCAATATTTGTTTAATATGCTTTTTTTGTTTGGAATAAGCATAAGAAACTTTTAGTAATTTGAACAGATAATAGATTGCAAATAAATAAATTATTAAAAATAAAAATTCTAAATTTTTTGTATAAATAAAACCGTCATACAATCCATGAGCTAGTACCGAAATCAAAAAAGCCAAAAGCAATCCCAAATAGTTTTTCTTTATTTTTTGATGAATATAAAAAGCGATACCCATATAAACTGAAAAAGCAATGTGTCCAATTGTGGCAAACAGAAAACGAAAAACCAAGGTCCAATATGGTGCATCGGAGTAATAGGAGTATTGAATATTTTCTATTACCGAAAATCCCAAAGAAACTGCTGCAATATAGATAATCCCATCTACAATTTCATCAAAATCTTTTGAATAAATTTTATACAATAGATATAAAGCCAACAATTTGGATAATTCTTCAACAGGTCCGACAATCAGGATACTATCCTTTAAGTTTTCTTCGGGTTGTATAAAATTATAAAGAAAAATTGCAATTACCACAGCTAAAATTCCACCGAAAAATGTTAATAATATGAGTTTTAATAAAGGTTCTTTATCATATTTATCGTAGGAACGAATTTTTAATAAAAACAAAAAACCAACAAGATAACTAATTGATACTATAATCCAAATATTATTCATAATTTTTTATTCTTCATGCGCATTGTCCCAATTGATTTTTATAATGGCCGCTATCAATATAATCGCACTAATCCACTGGACAGTTGATAAAATATGGTTATTGAAAACATAATCAAAAAAAATAGCAGAAACAGGAAAAAAAAGTTCCATGATGGTTGATAAAATGGCTTTTACTTTTTTTAATCCATAGTAATAAAGGAAAATAGCTCCCAACCCACTGGTGAGAATAATGATGATGATATAAATCCAGTTTTTTGAAGTAACCAAATAAAAATCCCATAAATGTCCTGTCAGCAAGACAATAAAAAACATGATAAAAGTAGTCATTCCGTAACGGAAATAAGTAGCAGTAACAAAATCCAACTTATTAAGAATTTTCTTACTGAATACCGTAGAGCTTCCAAAACTAAAAGCAGCCAAAACAGCTAATCCTGCAGCCATTATGGTATTTTTATTTTTATCTATATGAGGAATTGTCAGACCAAAGGTTAAAAAATAACCTGCAATCAAAGCAATGAAAGCCCATAATAAAAAATGTTTTTTTGGTTTTTCTTTGAGAATTATTGCAGCCAATAATATAGCAAAAACCGGTTGTAATTTTTGTAAAAGCACCACAATGGAAAGCGACTTAAAATTTACCAAAAACAATGCCTTGACAATAAAAATTGTTCCCAAAGCTCCCCCAAACAAAGCAACTAAAAACAAAGCCAATTTCTCTTGGGTATTGAGAAATTTAAAATATTTAAGTCTTTTATATAAAAAAAGAGACATCAGCATGAAAGGCAAAAAATGAAGTATAAATACGACAAATTTCACATCCAGATTATATAAGCCGGGCGTTAAGACTATTCCGTCAAAACCCCATAAAGTTGCAGCAATAGCGATGCTAACAGCACCTATAAGCGTACTTTTTTTGTCTCTTAATTTTTGATAATCCATCAATTTTCTATTCGTCCAAAAGTTCTTTTACTTTTTGTTCCAATTGTTCTCTTCTGAGGTTTTTTGCTCTAATGATACCTTTGGCATCCAGTAGATAAGTTTGCGGTATAGACATCACACCATAGAGTTTGGCTATAGGTTCATTCCAAAATTTCAAATTTGAAACATGTTGCCAGTTCAATTTATCATCTTTAATGGCTCGTACCCAAGCTTCTTTGGTTTTGTCCAATGAAACTCCAATAATATTGAAACCTCTATCATGATATTTATTATAGATTTGAACCACATAAGGATTTTCCATTCGGCAAGGTTTACACCACGATGCCCAAAAATCTATTAAAGTAACCTTGCCCATGGCTTGTTGCAAAGACAATTTTTTTCCTTCGGGTGTTGTTCCTATAAAAGCCGGCGCTTTACCTCCAATTTTAGTTGCTCCTTTGGTAAGTAAAGTCGTATTAACATATTTGCCTAAGGATGTATAACGAACAGCTTGCGGATAGGAATTAAAAGCTTTGGAAATTTCATCAAATTTTGCCTCTGGATACATCAATAATGATTGTAGCACAATTAACCCAACCATATCCTTGTTATTTTTGATATAATCATATTGTGATTCGACGGCTTTGTTTCGCCAATTTTCGTAACGGTTTTTTATAGAATCTCTTTTTTTTAAATCTGTTTCACTGCGATATGCCTGCATCATTGAAAGTCCTTCATTTTTTTCTTCTTTGGAAGTGCGTTCATATTCAAAAAACTTTTTGGTAAGTGCAGAAGTTGTGCCTGTAATGTCAGATGAAAAATTAAATTGTTTTTCGGCATTAATTTGAATATCCCCATCTCCTAAAATCACAGCCAACCTTTTGTTTCCGCCTTCCATTTCGATAATAGCCAAATCGGGATTTTGCTTAGGAATTTCAAAAACAAAGACACTATCTTTTACAACAGCTGTATCGATAACTTTAGCTGATAAATCTTTTTTTATTTTCTTAAGAAAAACTTTTTTTCCTTCATCAGCAGGACTGTATCCTTTGATTTTGTAAGTAATAATTTTGGGTTTGCTTCCACATGAAGCAACCAGCAAAGCAATTGTGAACAGATAAAATATTTTTTTCATAATGATTGAATTTAAAAAACCGGATTTTATTCAAAACAAAATCCGGTTTTATGAATAAATAAAATATTAATTATTTTCTTCCAATAGTTCTTTAACTTTAGCTTCCAAACGATCTCTTCTAAGATTTTTAGCTCTGATAACTCCATTTTTATCCAAAATAAAAGTTGCAGGAATGGATCGCACACCATATTCACGGGCTATAGGATCTTGCCAGAATTTGAGATTTGAAACATGATTCCATGCCAGATGATCATCTTTGATGGCTTTTAACCATTTATCTTTTTCGCCGGGCTTATCCAAAGAAACACTAATAATGTTTAATCCTTTGGGATGATATTTTTTGTAGATAGCCGCTACATAAGGATTTTCTGCTCTACAAGGACGACACCAAGATGCCCAAAAATCTATGATTGTCACTTTTCCCAAAACATCTTTTAACGACAGAGTTTTTCCATCGGGTGTTGGTGCGGAAAAATCCGGAGCTTTGCTGCCAACAGAAACTTTAGCTTTTTGATTCACTATTTGAATTGCCTGCTTGATATTAGGCATATCTTTTATTTCTTTTGGAAAACTTTCATATATCTTTTTCAATTTATTATAATTGGGTTCCGCTTGGTCATAAACTACTTTTTCAAAAATCTTTGCGCCTACCAAATTATCTTTGTTTTCTTCAATTACTTTATATTCATATTCATGACGCTCATCATCAATATTATAATATCGATTGATAATTTTTGTCTTTTCCTCTTCGGTTGCTTTATTTTGAGCAGCTTGGTAAAGTTTAGCCAATTTTTGTTGTTTATCTGAGAATAATTTTAATTGGTCAAAATAGTCATAAAGTTTTTTGTTAAGTCCCTGACTAACAACTGTGGATTTTCTCATATGGGTAATATCAATATCCACTTTAATATTTGAACCGGGTTCAATAATCAAAGGTAAATCACTGGGGACGCCGGAAACGGTTAAAAAAACCATATCGGGTTTATCTACTTTGGTATGAATACTAAAATGTCCTTCTTTGACATCGACGGAATCAAGAGTTTTAGCTTTTCTTCCTTCATATTTTACCAGCTTGGCTGTAGCTTTATCCAAACCTACTACAGTTCCGTCAATACGCACATTAAAATCGGATGAGTTTTTTTTATTGCCGCAACTTGTCAAAAATACAACTACAGAAAATAAAATCAATAATTTTTTCATAAATAATCTAATTTTTAATTTAGCCACAAAGATAATATTTTATATCTAAAATTAAATATAATTTATTCTTAAAGTTTCAAAATTGTTTTTTAATTAATTAATGTAATAAAAGACAAAACCAAAATTCCGATTCCAGTGATAATCATATAGGTGGGAACAATTAAAAAAATCACCTTAACAAAGGTATTGATAAATGATTTTTTATAAAAATATTTATAAGCTAAAATCAAATATATCAAAAAAGCAATTCCGCTAAACAAAGAAACAACAAAACCGACATAAGGAATCCGTTCCACAATCAATAAAAAGAAATAGACACTTTGCAGATAAAATACAAATATCAAGGTTTCTGTATAATTATATCCGCTTTTACGATAAAACAGCCAAGTAAAAAATGTAAAAACAGGCAAGACAAAAAACAAAGCTATGGTAATATTTGAAATGAAATTCTTTTTATATTGTTTTTGTTTGTCGGTATTATATAACGTATTATAAAAGCGGTATGGAATAATTACAGCCATTTTGTTTTCAAAAGTCGGTTTGATTTTAAATTTTTCAAATAATTCCTTTTCATTGAGTTGATTATACATTTTATAGCTCAAATAAGAAAATGTCATGGATAACTTTTTAAAAAAATCAGATTTATTAAATTCATCTACCTCCATTTTAGGGATAAAATTATAATTCTTTACCCCGTGTTGTAATAAATATGAATTATATTTTTTTAAAATTACATCCGAGTTTGAAATAAACTTTCCCTTAACAAATCTCAAACTTTTAAGACCTATTGGCTTTAGAATTTGTTCACTAATCGAATCTTTGTCTCGGATAGATAAATTGACATCCGAAAGTTTTTGGATAAAATTTTTCTGTTGATTTATCGAATCTATTTTTTTATAGTAATCAACATTTTGTTCTCTTTTATATTCCATTTTATCTTCTCCTATATGAACATTATGAGTAACACTAAAAAAATCTTCATTTATTTTATCAATATTTAACCACTTTGTCAATCCCAACAACAAAAAATATACAATACTTACTTGGATAATAAACCGAAAAGGATTACTATATCGTATTTTTTTTCCTTCAATAAATTCTTTTGGGACTTTACCCGGCTTTATAATAAGTTGAATGAACGTATGCCATATACGAGAATCGAAATTAAAAAAATTTCCAACCAAATTTTGCCAAAACATTTTGATGCTCAACCTTCGCTTATCATTTTTTTGACCACAATACGGACAGAAATTCTCATCGTGTTCCAAAGGAAAACCACAATTATGACAATAAATATCTTTGGTTGTCTCATTTTTGTGCCTCATCAGCCGGTTTTTTTCCAAATTTAAAAAAATAAAACGAACAATTACTTTTTTTATTAATTTTATGGCAAAATATTTCAATGATAAAAAAACGGAAAGAAAACATTTTTACTATCCCAAACATCATTTCCTTCTATCGCTTACTCAGTGTTCCGGTCTTGTTTTATATTGCTTGGCTAGGTAAAGAAAATCTTTTCTTCTACTGGTTTTTGTTCAATATTTTTACAGATGCTTTGGATGGTTTTGTCGCACGACAATTCAATATGCAAACAAAACTAGGAGCCAAATTGGATTCCCTTGCTGATTTTTTTATGTATCTTTTAGCAATGTATGCTATGCTGCACCTCAAGCATGATGAATTACAACCCGTGATTTTCAGCTTTTATTTAATTATCGGGTATTATTTGTTTATCGATATTTTTGCTTTAATTAAGTTCAAAGAAATTTCAAGTTTACATTTATATCTTTCAAAATTAAACGGCGTTGTTCAATCAATTTTTTTTGTATTATTATTTACCATTGGATTTAACAAATATTATTATTGGATAATGTTTACTTTGGCCAGTGTTTCTTTTTTTGAAAATATGTATTTTTTATTAAAATTAGATCAGATGCGATCGGATTTAAAAGGATTTTTTTGGGCTGGAAGAAAAAAATTAACTTGAATTGCAAGTAAAAAAGATTTTTATGAAAAAGAATATTATCTTACTATTTATGTCACTGCTGATTATAAATTCTTGTGGAAGTAGCAAAAAAACAAGAGTTCAAAAAAAATCTACCCAATATTTATTGGAAAAGTCATACAAAAAATACAAAGGAGTTCCTTATCGATATGGAGGAACAACTTCCATGGGATTTGATTGCTCCGGATTTGTTAAAAGAGTCTATTCGGAAGCTTTTCATAAAAATCTACCAAGAACCACAAAAGCCATGATGAAAACCGGAAAAAAAATCAATAAGAAACATTTAAAAATAGGAGATTTAGTTTTTTTTCATCCAACGCGAAAATATTATCATGTAGGTATTTATATGGGCAATAATCAATTTATTCATGCTTCGACTTCCAAAGGCGTAATGAAATCTTCTTTGGATAATGTTTATTGGAAAAAGAAATACATTACTGCCCGAAGGATTTTAAACAATTAATCTTAAATCCACCCCATAACTTTGGATATCCACTCCATCAATCCTGCAGAAATAAGTGCTGCTATTGTCCCCACTACATAACCCACTATTGCCAACATGGCTCCCACCGATGCCAAAGCCGGATGAAAAGCGGCAGCTACAATGGGAGCAGATGCTGCACCACCAACGTTTGCCTGACTTCCAACAGCCAAGAAAAAAAATGGAGCACGAATCATTTTAGCTACCAAAATCAAAAGTCCTGCATGAATGCTCATCCATATCAAACCTATAAATATCAATCCCGGATTTTTTAAAATTTCGCCTAAATCCATCTTCATCCCGATGGTTGCAACTAAAATATAGATAAAAACACTTCCCATTTTTGAAGCTCCTGCTCCTTCAAAATTTCTGATTTTTGTATATGAAAACAAAACCCCAAAAAGAGTTGCCAAACTAATAAGCCAGAAAAATGCCGATCCCAAAGAAGAAAAAAATGAAGTTTTATCAGAGACAAAATGAAAATTATCATGTAAGAATTCAGAAATATAACCCGAAGATTTTAGTGAAACGGCTACTGAAAAAAAAGCAATTCCCAACATCATCATATAATCTGTTAAAGTAGGTATCTTTTCAACTTTTTTTACAAAACTACTTACTTTTAATTTTAATTCTTCTATAGCCGAAGTATCTGCTTTTAGCCATCTATCTATTGCTTGTGTTTTTGCAGCACCCATCAATAAAATTGCCATCCAAATATTTGCTACAAAAATATCAACCAAAACCGTTGCTCCGTATTTTTGCTGATTATAATGAAAAATTTCCAACATCGCCGCCTGATTAGCTCCTCCCCCGATCCAACTACCCGCAAGCGTTGATAGTCCTCTCCAAAGGGCATCATTGCCGGTTCCCACAACTGTTTCGGGAGAAAAATATCCTACAATTGCCAAAGCAATAGGTCCACCGATAACAATACCCAAAGTTCCGGTAAAAAACATAATTAATGCTTTGGGCCCGAGATTAAAAACCGCTTTTAAATCAATACTTAACGTCATCAAAATCAATGAAGCAGGCAAAAGCAAACGACTAGCTATATGATATAAATTGGAATGAAATTCAAAATGTCCATTAATTTTGTTTCCCCATTCGGTAGCGATAATATTGGTTGAAGTCAAAACGGCAGGTAAAACATAAGCTAATAGTAATGCTGGAACAATTTTATAGAATTTTTCCCAAAATCCGCCTTTAAGATGGGCAGTATAAAAGATAAATGCCAAAAGTCCCATCAAAATTCCAAAAACCACTAAATCATTTGTAAACAAAGGTGCTGCTTTATAATTCATATTAATAATTTATAGGAACAAATATACAGAAAAACAAAATAGTTAAAATATTTGGGAATTTCAAAAGGTATTAATATCTTTGAATAAAAGAAAATATACACTTGTATGAATAAGATTTTCTCTCTTAGCTTTTTATTATGTATTTTATGTTTTTCCTTGGGCAAGCTTTCCGCTCAAAACAGCCGGATGATAATCCCTTCGGAAATATCAAAAAGTTTAGAAATGGAAATGCAGGAAATGGGTTCCAAACTTACTTCAAAAGACATTTATGATCCGGAAAATCTTTCATTAAATGATGCAGTTATCCAATTTAATGGTGGTTGCACAGGAGAAATTGTTTCCTCACATGGATTGATTTTTACAAATCATCATTGCGGTTATTCAGCAATTCAATCTCATTCAACTTTTGAACATAATTATATCAAAGATGGATTTTGGGCTAAATCCTATAAAGAAGAACTTCCCAATCCGGGAATGTATGTAACTTTTGTCAGGAAAATTCAAGAAGTTACAGATAAAGTCTTAAAAGGAGTGCAAGATAATATGGATGAAAACCTTAAGAAAAGTATTATTCAAAAAAATATAAATTATCTTATCAAAACTCTTCCCAAAAAAAAATGGCAAGAAATACAAATCAAATCTTTTTATGACGGAAACAAATTTTATGCATTTACTGTAGAAAATTATAAAGATATCCGTTTGGTTGGCGCACCTCCATCTTCCATAGGTAAATTTGGTGCTGATACGGATAATTGGATGTGGCCCAGACACAGTGGAGATTTTTCTATTTTTAGAATCTATGCAGATAAAAACAATCATCCCGCCGAATATAGTCCTGATAATGTTCCTTATCATGCCGATAAATATTTCAGAATTTCAATAAAAGGAATCAAAGCTGGAGATTTTTTCTTAATTTATGGTTTCCCAGGAAGAACTCAAGAATACTTGCCGTCTTTTGCTGTTGAACAAAAGGTAAATATTATCAATCCTGCACGAATAGAATTAAGGGAAAAAGTGTTGAATGTAATGGATCAATTTATGAAAAATAACGATACCATTAAATTAGAATATACAGCAAAATATGCAAGAATTGCCAATTATTGGAAAAAATGGATTGGTGAAAGTCAGGGAATTAATAAAACCAAAGCCGTTGAAAGAAAAAAAGCTTTTGAAAAAGAGTTTATAAAAAAAGTCCAAGAACAAAATTTGGATCCTTCCTATAGGATAATCTTCAATGAATTTCAAAATCTATACAACCAGATAAAAAATCCTGAGCTAGCAAGAAATTATTTTGTTGAAACTTTTTATTTAAATAATGATTTTCTCAAAAGAAGTCTAATGATCTATCAACTGGAAAAACTATATGAAACCGAGGGAAAAGATGAATTTAAAAAAAATAGAGAGAAATTTTTGTCTCGCATTCAATCTACATTTTCAAATTATAATCCTCAAGTGGATCAAGAAATTTTCAAGACCTTGCTAAAACTCTATCTAGAAAAGATGCCTGCAAAATATCTTGATGAAGAATCAAAAAACAAAAATGTAGAAGAACTTGCCAAGCAATTTTATGCTTCTTCAATTCTAAACAATAAAAAAGCACTGACAAAATTAATTAATAAGAATCCAAAGAAATTCATTAAATCTATTGAAAATGACAATGGATATGCATTCCTGAAAAAATTTATTCAAACATATTATAATAAAATTTCCCCTGATTATTATAGCTTACGTGATAAAATAAATAAATTGCAAAAAAAATATATGTCAGGAATTATCAAGACTTCTTCAAGAATGCCTTTGCCGGATGCCAATAGTACATTAAGAATTTCCTATGGAATCATCAAAGGTTATGAACCGCGTGATGCAGTTTATTATTTTCCCATCAGTCATCTTAGAGGAGTTTTAGAAAAATATATTCCTGGGGATTATGAATTTGATGTTCCTGCAAAACTTATTCAATTATATGAAAAAAAAGATTTCAAACCTTATTCAACTTCAGGCGAAATGCCTGTGAACTTTTTAGGTTCTGCTCACACCACAGGAGGCAATTCCGGGTCTCCTGCAATAAATAAAGAAGGCGATTTAATTGGCATAAACTTTGATAGAGTATGGGAGGGAACCATGAGCGATTTGTATTATGATAAAAAAATCAGTAGAAACATTATGGTAGATATACGATATATACTTTTTATTATAGACAAATTTGCCAATAATCAAAGATTAATAAATGAATTGGATATTGTCCATTAAACCAAAATAAAATGAAACACACAAACAAACTTAAACAAACGCTTTTTTCTCTGTTATTATTGAGTCAACTGACTATTTATAGTCAAACTGATATCAAAATTTATGACATTGGATATCAAATATATAATTATCTTCTATCTGATACTCCCGAAAAGATAATAGATATGGTAGCACAAGATGATTTGGACAGCAAAGCGACCGTTTTGGAATCATTTTTGAAGATTAAAGAAATATTAAGTGCCAGCGCAAAATTGAAAAATTACCAATATTTTAATACTGTTCAAGATGCCCTAGGAAATATTTATATCATTATGAAAAATAAAAATAAATTCTTAACCATAAAAGTAAAAATGAATGATACAGGAAAAATATCGGGAGAATTTAAACTTATTCAAGGGAGCATCAATGATGAATTGAGTTTGGGAGAAAAAATATATAATATGAAATGTTTTTCTTGTCATGGAATTAATGCCAAAGGAGGTTTAGGTCCCAATCTTGCCGATAATTATTGGAAATATGTCAATAATGAACAAGATTTGATTAACCTTATTAAAGATGGAAAAAAAGGAACTATGATGATGTCTTTCAAAGATTATCTCAAACCTCAAGAACTCAAAGCAATATATCTTTATATTAAGGCAATTAATGGAAAAGAAGTAAAAAACGCTAAAAAACCTGAAGGAGAAAAGAAAAAAATTACTTTTCAAGTCTTCTAATTCCTTAATAAAATTCACAATTGATAATTAAAAATAAAAAAAGTTATAAATTTGCAATCTAAAAATTAAACAATATGAAAATGAAGAATTATTTTTTTATACTGCTTACCCTATTAAGTTTGACAGCTACACAAGCTCAAATAAATAGCATTCAAGATTTTGTTATTAAAAATGAAGAACTGAAAATGCTTAC
>Ga0256841_1001809_pt1 | contig 17694 bp, 19 predicted proteins | sample 356308metaG_FD_185971 | JGI IMG/M metagenome (GOLD analysis project Ga0256841, IMG submission 185971) | Hydrothermal vent microbial communities from Mid Atlantic Ridge, Atlantic Ocean - 356-308 | ecosystem: Environmental > Aquatic > Marine > Hydrothermal vents | place: Atlantic Ocean: Mid... | reverse complement strand
GGTGATGCTGGCCGCACGGGATGTGGATCTGGCGGATGTTCTGGCCGAACTGGAACGGCGCGAAGGCATGTCGGGGATCGAGGAGAAGGCGGGGCGGTAGGATGTTTATATGAAACGACCGGAGGGAGCCAACCTGGCACCCAACTCTCTCTCGTGTCAGAGGCAGCCATTGCGCGCCTGAGCGAATTGCTGCGGGATGTTTTTGGCTGACCAGAAGGCTATCGCGCCTGGCGGGGCCGCCCGATCAGCCAGCGTCAGCGCGAAGACATGGTTTTGCTCGCCCATATTCGAGAACAGCACCGCCTGAGCTTGAACAGTTATGGTCGGCCACGGATGACCGAAGAGCTGAAAGAGATTGGTCTGGAAGTCGGCCACCGCCGCGTCGGCAGATTGATGCGACAGAACGGGATTTCTGTCGTCAGAACCCATAAACACACGGTCACAACTGACAGCAACCACAAGTTCAACATTGCACCAAACCTGTTGAACCGGAACTTCTCTGCAGATCGACCCAATCAGAAATGGGTGGTTGATATCAGCTATATCTGGACCCGCGAGGGCTGGCTCTATCTGGCCGTAGTTCTGGACCTTTATTCCAGGCGGGTAATCGGCTGGGCCGTGTCGAACCGAATGAAAAGGGACCCGCTGCCCGGCAGGTGATGCCCTTGCATCACCGAGAGGAGGGCAATCAGGGCGTTGAACATGGCTATTGCTCTGCGCAGGCCGCCTATGGGCTGCATTCACCATTCAGATCGCGGCAGTCAATATTGTTCGCATGACTATCAGAAAATCCTGCGCCAGAATGGCTTCAAAGTATCCATGAGCGGCAAGGGAAATTGCCATGATAATGCGGCGATGGAAACCTTCTTCAAAACCATCAAGGCAGAGTTGATCTGGCGTCATTCATGGCGAACCCGCAGAGCCGCAGAAATCGCCATCTTCGAATACATAAATGGCTTCTATAACCCGCGCCGCAAACACTCGGCGCTAGGTTGGAAAAGCCCCTTGGCTTTCGAAAGGACCGCCGCTTAAATGAGCACTTGGAGCGGCACTAAACCGTGACAGGTCCAGTAAGTTATAGTGGTGCCCGAGGCGAGACTCGAACTCGCACGATGTTGCCATCGGGGGATTTTGAATCCCCTGCGTCTACCATTCCGCCACTCGGGCCACAGGGGGGCTGTTTAGCCCCGGTTTTCACGGGCGTCAACTGCCTGCGAACATCACCGCGACCAGCCACAGGGTAATCTGCGGAAACGAGACCAGAATGATCACGCGGATCAGATCCGAGACCACAAATGGTGCGACGCCCTTGTAGGTTTTCACTATGGGAATATCGCGCGCCAGTGAGTTGATAATAAAGAGATTCATCCCCACAGGCGGCGTGATCAGCCCCACCTCGACCACGATCAGGGCCAGAATGCCGAACCAGATGGCCGTGCCTTCCGGCGTCAGGCCGAAATCAAGCGCCTCGATGATCGGAAAGAAGATCGGGATGGTCAGCAGGATCATGCTGAGGCTGTCCATGACACAGCCAAAGATCAGATAAAAGATCAGCATCAAAGCCAGCACGATGGTGGGCGAAAACCCCTGCCCTGTCACCCATTCCGCAAGCGATTGCGGCGCGCGGGTAAAGGCGAGGAATGAATTGAACAGTTGCGCGCCAAGGATGATGAAAAAGATCATCGCGGTCGCTTGCGCCGCGTTCAGGGTTGAATCCAGAAAGCCCCGCCAGGTCAGCCCGCCAGTGAGAATGCCGTACAGCCCGGTGGCAACCGCCCCCACGGCCGCCCCTTCCGTCGGGGTGAACAGCGCCTGAACGCCGGGTTGCACCCAGTTCCAGTCGGCGGCAATGCCGCCCATCACCAGACCGAAAATCACCACAACCGGCCAGATGCGCAGCAGCGTCAGAAACCGCTGCCCATAGGGAACTCTTGGGGCGGTATCCGCGGCATCGGGGCGAATGCGCACATAGATGGCAACCGTGACCATATACCCCAGCGCCGCCAGTATGCCCGGCACCAGCGCGCCAATGAACATCTTCACGATATTCTGCTCGGTCAGGATGGCATAGATCACCAGGATCACCGAAGGCGGAATGAGAATGCCCAAGGTTCCTCCCGCTGCCAGCACGCCGGTGGAAAGCGCATCGGAATAGCCCCGCTTGCGCATCTCGGGCAGCGCCACCTGCCCCATCGTGCTTGCGGTCGCCAGAGACGAGCCACACACCGCGCCAAAGCCGGCGCAGGCGCCAACCGCCGCCATGGCCACGCCCCCCTTGCGGTGCCCCAGCCAATCGCTCGCCGCCTGAAACAGCGCGGCCGACATGCCGGATTTCGTGGCAAACTGGCCCATCAGCAAGAACAGCGGCACGATAGACAGCGAATAGCTGGAAAACGTGTCATAGCTGAGCGTTTTCAGTTGCGCCAGCGGCCCGGCGGCGCGGCCCGTCACGATCCAGGTGCCGACAAAGCCCGTTACCCCCATGGCCACACCGATTGGCATGCGCAGAAAAATCGCCAGCAGCATCAGGCCAAAGGCGATCAGTGCGAGTTCAAGCCCCCCCATCACGCGCCCTCCTGCCCGGCGATCGTCCAGTTCAGACTGCGCCAGACGGTATAAACGCCCGTGACAAAGAAAAAGAACGCCCCGATCAGCGCCAGACTATAGGGAATCCACACCGGCACCTCCAACTCATAGGTGGTTTCCGGGAAAAACGGTTTTGCCCCCATCCCCAGGGCATGGCGCAGCGTCTCGCTGCCATAGGGGAATTTTTCGCCAAACCCGAGATAGAGCCGCCACAGGATCAGAAAGGCGGCAATTGTCAAAAGCACGTCCCCCAGCAAGCCGAGGAAAGCCTGTACACGCAGTGGCAGGGCCTGCACGAAAATATCCACCGTCACATGGCCGCGCCTGAGCTGCGCAAGCGGCAAAAAGGCAAAAACCGCAATGGCACAGCCGTTTTCGACAATCTCGAAATCTCCCTTGATCGGGCCAAATCCGAAGCCGAGAAGGGCGCGACCGATGATCGACACCACCGTAACAATCGAAATGATGGCAAGAATGAAACCGCCGAAATAGGCAAGCTGCCGGTCGATGCGTTCCAGCCTGAAGCCAATGGCCCGTTCCAGAGGTTTGGCCAGCCCCCGGTCATTTGCAATTACCGATGTCATTTCTTCTTTCCCCGTTTCAGACCGCAATCAGCGGTGCGCGCGCATTCAATGTGGCAATATCCATTCCGGCTATCTTTTTGTATTCCGACGCAAAAGCCAGCCTTTCCGCCTCTGGCATCACATTTTCGATAGACTCGAACCCTTCCGGTGCCCGTTTGGCGACAATATCAAGTATCCGGTCCGGCCCGTCGCCCCGGTTGGCCAGAACCAGCCTGTTTACCGCTTCGCGCCGCTCCGCCTCATAGTGTTGCAGCGCCTCTGGCGTTGGTCCGTTGTCGCGCAGGATACGCGCCAGAATTCGGGCGTCGAGGATCCCTTGCGAGGCACCGTTCGAGCCGATCGGATACATGGCATGGGCCGCATCACCCAACAATGTGACAGGGCCAAAACTCCATTGCGGCAGGGGGTTGCGATCGACCATCGGAAATTCCCAGATACCCTCGGCCCCGGCGATGATTGCCGGGACATCGATCCAGTCAAATGCCCAGCCATCGAACCGGTCTGCAAAATCGGCGCGGTTGCCGGGGCGGTTCCAGTCCTGAGACAACCAGTCATGGCCTTCCGGCATGGTCAGATCGGCAATCCAGTTGATCAGGCTGCCACCATCCCCGGTATCGGCAATCGGATAGCAGACGAATTTGCACGCCTTGGTGCCGATCATCGCCATGCTGCGGCCCGTCAGAAACTTTGGTGCACGAGTGATGCCGCGCCACATCATCGTGCCACCCCAATGGGCCGGCCCCTCCTCCGGATACAGCCGGGCGCGTATGGCTGAATTGATCCCGTCCGCCGCAACCAGCAAATCCCCCTGTGCGGTTCTGGTGCGCCCGGTTTTCCGGTCTTGCAGGCCAACCGCAACACCCGCTTTTGCGGGCGTCCACCCTGTCACGGCAGTTCCGGTCGAAATCACATCTCCGGCCCGTTCCAGAACCGCGTCATGGAGCGCCATCTGCAACCCGCCCCGATGGATGGAGAACTGCGGCCAGTTGTAGCCGGCCAGCAGGCCGCGCGGCTCGCGCCAGATTTCCTGCCCCTGCGCTGTGAAATAGCCAACCTCGCGGGTCCGCAACCCGACCTTGTCCAGTTCCTTTTCAAGCCCCAACTCGATCAGTTCGCGGCTGGCATGCGGTTGCAGGTTGATCCCCACCCCGAGCGGCTGAAGGGTCTGAACCGATTCAAAAATATGAAACGGAATCCCCACCTGATGCAGACTCAGCCCCAGCGAGAGGCCGGCAATCCCGGCCCCGGCGATCAGGACCGTCACGTATTTCTCAGCACGGAACGCGCCCCTCTTGCAGATAGGTCAATGCCATCAGCAGATAGGCACTGCCCCAGATCAGTTCATTTTTGTCGGCGAATTTTCCTGGGCGGCTGAAACATCCGCCCACCAACCGACCGGTGGGATGCAGCAAATCTCCCAGAAGCGTGTCGTATTTCATCAACCGGTCCCCGAAGCGAAAAGGCCAGACCGGTTTCTGCCTGGCCTTTCGCGCAATCGCCCATCCAGTTCTAGTTGCCGGAATACTTGGCAACCAGAGCTTTGGCGTCGGCAACCATGGCCGCACCATCCAGGCCTTTTTGCGTGACTTCCGCAATCCAGGCCTCAGTCAGTTTGTCGCCGATACCGCGAATGGTGGCTGTGGTTGCATCATCAAGCTTGTAGATCTCGTTGCCGCGATCCATCACAACCTTTTTGCCCAGCTTGTCGCCATCATCCATGGCCTTGCCGGCCCAGCCGGATGTTTCGACCCCGGAATTGGCATCAATCACCGCCTTCAGGTCATCCGGCAGACGGTCATAGCTGTCCTTGTTCATCGCCCAGATGAAATAGGTGTTGTAAAGGGCGCGATCACCGCCGATTTCGGTGTGGCTGTCGGCCAGTTCATCAATTTTCAGCGGCGGCACGATTTCCCACGGGATCACCCCGCCATCGACAATGCCCTTGCTCAGCGCTTCGGGGAAGGCCGGCACCGGCATGCCCACCGGGGTGGCGCCAAGGGCTTCCAGCAGTTTGTTGGCCTGACGCGAGGGACCGCGCAGCTTCAGGCCCTTGAAATCATCAATAGACTTGATGGCCGGGCCTTTCTTGTGAATGACCCCCGGCCCGTGCACGTGAACTGCGATCAGGTGAACATCGGCAAAGCGTTCCTGCAGGTATTTCTGGGTGAAATCCCAGGCGGCCTTTGATGAGGCTTCGGCCGACATGGATGTCATGAACGGCAGTTCAAAGGCTTCAGCCTCGGGGAAACGGCCCGGCGTATAGGCGGGAATGGCCCAGCCACCATCAATGACGCCATCGCGGATCTGATCATACAGCGCCGGGGGTTTGCCACCGAGTTGCATCGCCGGGTAAATCTCGATCTTGATGCGGCCGCCGCTGTCCTTTTCAACCTTGTCGGCCCAGGGCTGCATGAAGAGTTTCGGAACGGACCCCTTGGGTGAAATAAAGTGCTGGAAGCGCAGTGTGACTTCCTGACTTATTGCGGCTCCGGTTGTGAATGCCGCCCCCAATCCCAGGGCAATAGCCCCTATGAGCGCTGATTTCAGCGTAAATTTCATATCGTTTCCTCCCTGATATGTTTATCCTTCGCGTAGCTTCAGGCTGTCAGACCCGCCTCTTCACTGCAAGTGAAATGACGTGGGGCGCACCCTCTCTCTCGAATATCCGACCATCCGGTCGGTTTTGCCAGAAAAAAGTTTGCTTATTTTACAGCGGATTAGCATTAAAGGTGTTGCAGGCTGCCAAATCTCCACTCTTGAAACCGCGTAAAAACCATCTCTGGCGTTGTTCTGACGTTCCGTGGGTAAAACTGTCAGGCATCGGCCTGCGCCCGGCGTTACGTTGCAGGGTATCGTCACCAATTCGGCCGGCCGCATTCATTGCTTCTTCGATGTCGCCGCGTTCCAGCGTACCGAATTTGGCCTGGGCCTGACGCGCCCAGAGACCGGCATAACAATCGGCCTGCAATTCGACCCGAACAGAAACGGCATTGCTGTCTGCCTCGGACAATTGCCGGCGGATCGCCGTGGATTCACTCAGGATCCCCAGTTCATCCTGGACATGGTGCCCGATCTCATGCGCCACAACATAGGCTGCGGCAAAATCCCCTTTTGCCCCCATGCGTCGGCTGAGGGTGGTAAAGAACGCGGTGTCCAGATAGACTTTTTTATCAAGCGGGCAGTAAAACGGCCCGGTGGATCCATTTGCGCCGCCGCAGGCCGAGGCTGTCGCGCCACTGAACAGAACCAGCGTTGCCGGCGTATAGGGTTTGCCAACCTGTTTTCTGAAAATATCGCCCCAGATTTCCTCGGTATCAGCCAGGGTGACCGAGACAAACTGACCGGCCGCCTTTTCCTCGGCGCTCAATGTGCCGGTTGTCGCCCCGGTGCGCGGGGCCACCCCGCCCTGATTTCCGCCGTTCAGCAGCGGCGTCACATCCACCCCCAGAAAATAGCCGATCAAAAGGATGGCAATCATGCCAATACCGCCAATCCCTCCGACTTTACGCATACCACCGCTGCGCCGTCTGTCCTCGATATTCCGACTTCCCCGTCGCCCCTGCCATTTCATCAACTTGCTCCAACTTGCGAAAAACTGCGGCCAGTATAGGGCAGCAAACGCGTCATTCCAGCCACATCTGCGGCATTTCTTTCGCAGCACCCGACAAGGTCACAGGGTTGACGCCGGCCGGCTGGCGTGCTGCATGGGGAAAAACAGGCGCGAAACCGATGATCCGACGATTATATGACTGGACCCTGTCCCTGGCCGACAGCCCGCACGCCTTGTGGGCGCTGGCGGCAATCGCTTTCATGGAGAGCTCTTTCTTCCCCATTCCGCCGGACATCCTGATGATCCCGATGATACTGGCCCGGCCGTCAAGGGCCTGGCTGATTGCCATTGTTGCACTGGCGGCCTCTGTTCTGGGCGGCATTCTTGGCTATTACATCGGGGCGGCCCTTTTTGACGTCATCGGCAAACCGTTGCTGGAGTTTTACGGAAAAACCGCCGAGGCAGACATTTTCGCCCAAAGATTCAACGACTGGGGCGGCTGGGCCGTGCTCATCGCCGGGGTGACGCCCTTTCCGTTCAAGGTCATCACCATCATGTCGGGCTGGACCGGAATGAATTTTGCCGTGTTCCTGATTTCCGCCATCATCGCGCGCGGGCTGCGCTTTTTCGTCGTCGCCGCCCTGCTGTGGAAATTTGGCGCACCCATCCGGGATTTCATCGAGCGCCGACTTGGTTTAATGTTCACGCTGTTCTCAATCCTCCTGGTGGGGAGTTATTTTCTGGTGAAGTTTCTATGACACGTACCACAGCCCTTGTTCTTGCCACAGGCGGTTCCGTTGCTCTCATGCTTGGCGCGCTTGCCTTTCAATACCTCGGCGGGCTTGCCCCATGCGAGCTTTGCCTGTGGCAACGCTATCCGCATGTTGTTGCCATCGTTGCCGGTGTGCTGGCTCTGATGATGAGCCGGGGCAAACTGCTGCCGCTGATCGGTGGTCTGGCGGCCCTGACCACCTCGGGGCTCGGAATTTATCATACCGGGGTTGAGCGCGGCTGGTGGCAGGGCCCGACCTCATGCACTGGCGGCGGAAATGTCGGCAATATGTCGGCAGACCAGTTGCTGGATCAGATCATGGCCGCTCCGGTTGTGATGTGCGACGAGGTTCCGTGGGAACTGTTCGGGCTTTCCATGGCCAGTTACAATGCGCTGGCCTCTTTTGTCTTTGCCATATTCTGGTTCATCGCGTGGCGTAAAAGCTGATTGTTATCAGGTATTTTCTGACCGTACTTCATTCATGAACCGTTCGCGGATAACCACCGGGTCCATGCGGATGACCGGGGATTTGGCATTTCCCGGCGCACAGGTGCAGACAATGACTGTCATTTTGCCGCTGCTCAGGGCCCGTTGCAGAACCACGCCTATATCCTTGCCCTCACATTCCACGACATTTTCACAGCCGCAGGCCGCGGCAACCTGCGCCAGCGCGGTATTTGCGCGGGTATAGGTCGGCTGATTGCCGGTGGAGCCATAACTGCCGTTGTCAATCACCAGCAGGGTAAAGTTCGGAGCCGGGTTGTTGCCGATCGTCGCCAGGGTTCCCAGGCTTGTCAGGACCGCCCCGTCGCCCTCGATGGCGATCACCGGCCTGTCCTGCGACAGGGCTAACCCCAGACCGATTGCCGAGGCCTGCCCCATTGTCCCCAGCATGTAAAAATTTCCGGGCCGGTCGCGGATGGCGTGCAGTTCCTGACTGGGTGAGCCGATATTGCAGATCACCAGTTCATCTGTCACAACCTGCATTGCAGCCGATATGACATCCGCCCGCTTCATTCGCCTTGCCCTTTCCAGAAATGTGCATCCATCAGCACCGCTACCGGCTTGGAGCACATGAAACAATGGTCGATTATCGCCCCCAGTTCCCGCACATCTTCCGGGTTGTGAAAATGATAGGTCGGTACATGAAGTTGAGAAAGCAACGCCTTGGTATGTAAGGCCATTTCAACCTGACAGGCAACCGGCTCTCCGACTTCTCCGCGATAACTGACCAGCATTGGCAACGGCATCCGGTAAAACTGGATCAGCGTCGCCAGCGCGTTGATCGTCACCCCGAGGGCGGTATTCTGCATCAGGATCGCCGCCCGTTTTCCGCCCAGATAAGCGCCGGCACACAGGCCCATGCCTTCGTCCTCACGCGTTGCAGGCACGTGGCGGATGGAATTGCTGGCATCAACGCCCTTTATCACCCCGGCCAGTTGCTTGCAGGGCACCGAAGAGACAAAGCCTATACCGGCGTCTTCCAACTCTTTGATGATGATCTGGCTAACAGTCACTGGCAGGCCCATCCGGTTGCGGTTTCATGTTGCAGTTTCATGGCAGGCTAACGCCAAGACGCCTGCGCGGCAATGCCTGTTCAGCGCCTGTTCAGCCGGGCGGGTTATCCTGGCCGGGTCGAGCGCCTGGTTGACAGTAACAGGCTGGTTTCGCTGCGGGTCACGCCGGAAATACGCCGGATCTGCGCCAACACCTTGTCCAGGTCCTCAAGGCTGTCCGTGCCGATCTCGACAATCATGTCCCAGCGGCCGTTGGTGGCATGCACGGCCTCGATCGCCGGAATGCCGATCAGTTGATGCCGGATTCGGTCGCTGCCATGGCCTTCTATCTCCAGCATCATCAGGCCGCGAACCGCCGCCTGGGGCGTGTCGCCCTTCAGAAGAACGGTAAAGCCCAGTATCTCCCCTTGTTGCTGCAATTTCTCGATGCGGGTGCGCACGGTGGTGCGTGACAAATTCAGCAAGCCGGCCAGATGCGAAAGAGAGGCACGCCCGTCACGGCGCAATGCGGCGATCAGCCTCTGATCCGTACTATCCATTTTGATCATTTCCCCTTTCGTTTCGGCGGTAATTTGACGAATTAGCCAAAATATATGCTGATATGCATCCATTATACCAGCGAAACTGTGCCTGTTAACCGACAGGAGGGATTCTTGGAACCGATAAAATGCCAGATGATCGGCGTGCCGATGGATTGCGGCAAGCGCCGCCGCGGCTGCATGATGGGACCGGACAGCCTGCGCACTGCCGGCCTGCATGCGGCGCTGGCTGATCTTGGTCACAGGGTGCAGGATGCCGGAAACATCACCTCGGCGCCGTTTGCAGCCGATAGCGCGCGCCCCGGCATTTACGCCCTGCCCGAAACCATAGCCTGGACCAGAGCACTGATCCCGGCGGCCAGAGACGCCATGAAACAGGGCTTCCCGGTTTTCATGGGCGGAGATCACGCGCTGGCATTGGGGACGCTGGCCGGCGTTGCCGCGCATGCAAAAGACATGCAGCGGCCGCAGTTCGTCTTGTGGCTGGACGCGCACAGCGATTTTCACACCCCCGGAACCACGGCTTCCGGCAACCTGCACGGCACCCCCCTGGGATACGTAACCGGCCAACCAGGGTTTGACGGCTTCCCGCCCCTGCCCGCACCGATCCCGACATCAAACATCCAGCTGTTCGGCATCCGCAGCGTCGATGCGGAAGAAGTCACGGCACTTGCCAGAACCGACATGCAGATTACCGACATGCGTGCCATCGACGAATACGGCATCAAGGCGCCGCTCATGGCCTTTCTCAACCGGGTCAGCGAGGCCAGCGGCCTGCTGCACGTCTCGCTGGATGTGGATTTTCTCGACCCGTCCATCGCTCCGGCGGTCGGCACCACGGTCCCCGGCGGCGCCACCGAACGCGAGGCCCACCTGGTGATGGAACTGCTGCACGACAGTGGCCTGGTCACATCGCTTGATCTTGTCGAACTGAACCCGTTTCTTGATGAGCGCGGCCGCACCGCCAGCCTGATGGTTGACCTTACTGCATCCCTGCTGGGGCGGCGCGTATTTGACCGCCCGACCCGCAGCTTTTCCTGAAGGATACTGCCATGAAAACCCCGCAGCCCTCACATCTGGCCTTTGTACCGTTCGTCAGCGTTTCCAACATGATGAAACTGGTGCATCATATTGGTATTGAACGATTTCTGGCCGATCTTGCCGACTATATCGAATCTGATTTCCGCCGCTGGCCGGAATTTGAAAAAACCCCGAGGCTGGCCGCCCACTCGCCCGTTGGTGTGATCGAGTTGATGCCAACATCAGACAAAACCCTCTATGGTTTCAAATACGTGAACGGCCATCCGAAAAACATGCGCGAAGGCCTGCAAACCGTGACCGCCTTTGGCCTTTTGGCGGAGATGGATTCGGGCTACCCGGTGTTGCTGAGCGAAATGACCATCCTGACAGCCTTGCGAACCGCCGCCACCTCGGCCATGGTTGCACGGGTTCTGGCACCAGAAGGGGCGGACACCATGGCGCTGATCGGCAACGGCGCCCAAAGTGAGTTTCAGGCGCTGGCAATGAAGGCACTTTGCGGCATAAGGAAACTGCGGCTCTATGATATTGATCCGGAGGCGACCAGCAAATTCATCCGCAATATGAAAGGCTTGGGGTTTGAACTTTATCCATGCAAGACGCCGGAAGAGGCCATTGAAGGGGCGCAGATCATCACCACCTGTACCGCCGACAAACAATATGCGACCATCCTGACCGACAACATGGTCGGCGCGGGCGTGCACATCAACGCCATTGGCGGCGACTGCCCCGGCAAGACAGAACTGCATCCCGATATCCTGAAACGTGCCGACGTTTTTGTCGAATATCCGCCCCAGACCCGGATTGAGGGCGAAATTCAGCAAATGCCCGCGGATTTTCCGGTCACCGAATTCTGGCAGGTGCTTGCAGGTACGGCGCCTGGGCGCAGCAATGCGCGCCAGATCACGCTGTTTGACGGGGTCGGGTTTGCCATCGAGGATTTCGCGGCCCTGCGCTATGTTCGGCATCGTCTGCACGATACAACATATTATGAACCGCTGGACATGATTGCCGATCCGGACGATCCGCGTGATCTGTTCGGCATGTTGCAGCGATCCCGGTCCTGATTCAGGCCCTGTTTCAGGCGCGATCAGCCAAACTCAGTGTATCGGGAATTCACCGACCACATTGCGCCATTCGCCCGGTGCAATCATCTTGCGATGCGTGAACGATACCGAATGCAGCGGGCCTTCGATCTCGGCCTGCCAGAATTCGATGAATTCGAACAGTTTCGGATAGTCCGGCGCCAGATCGTATTCCTGCCACAAAAAGGTGTTCAGCACATTCTGAAAATCCGGCATCCGATAGTAGATCTGGGCCGTGGTCAGCCCGTATCCCTGCAACATCAGTTCCGTCTCGCCATTCTCCATTTTCAGCCTCTGTTTGCTTTCTGATGGAATCAGAATGCCAGATTTTAATTACTTTTCAATGAAAACAATTTGTTAGCACATCCGGTGCAAAGCTGCCAAGCAAATTGTCCACAGCCCATTGCACCCAACATGCGCCATCCTGTATAGTATGAACAACAATATCTAGAGTCCGGCGAACAGAGCGGTAAATAACGTGAACGACAGCACAGAACCACCTGAAAACAATGAAGATATACAGCCAGAGCGTCCCGCGTATGATGGCCCGGTAATTTCCATCTCGAAAGAGATGAAAACCAGTTATCTCGATTACGCCATGAGCGTCATCGTCAGCCGTGCGATTCCCGACCTGCGCGACGGGTTGAAGCCGGTGCATCGGCGCATTCTTTACGCCATGCACGAAACCAATAACACGCATGACAAATCCTATCGCAAATCGGCCCGTCCTGTGGGCGATGTCATGGGGAAATACCACCCGCACGGCGACAGCGCCATCTATGACGCACTGGTCCGCATGGCGCAGGATTTTTCCATGAGCCTGCCGCTGCTGGACGGTCAGGGCAACTTTGGCTCGATGGACGGCGACAATCCGGCGGCCATGCGCTATACCGAGGTCCGGATGGACAGGCCCGCCGCCTATCTGCTGGCGGATATCGACAAGGACACGGTCGATTTTCAGGACAATTATGACGGCAAGGACCGGGAACCCACCGTATTGCCGGCCCGCTATCCGAACATGCTGGTCAACGGCGCCGGCGGCATCGCGGTCGGCATGGCCACCAACATCCCGCCACACAATCTGGGCGAGGTCATTGATGCCACGCTGGCGCTGATCGAGAACCCGGATCTGAGCAGCGAAGACCTGATCGAATATGTCCCCGGCCCCGATTTCCCCACCGGCGGCATTATGCTGGGCCGCTCCGGCGCACGAAAGGCGTATCTTGAGGGCCGCGGCAGCGTCATCATCCGCGCCAAAACCCGGGTCGAGGAAATCCGCAAGGATCGCTATGCGATCATTCTGGACGAAATTCCCTATCAGGTGAACAAGGCGGCGATGATCGAGAAAATCGCCGAACAGGTGCGCGAAAAGAAGATCGAGGGCGTCTCTCACGTTCAGGATGAATCCGACCGTAACGGTGTGCGCGTGGTGATCGAACTGAAACGCGATGCCACCCCCGAGGTCGTACTCAATCAGGTGTTCCGCTTTACCCCGGCCCAGACCTATTTTGGCTGCAACATGCTGGCGCTGAATGGCGGCCGACCCGAAACCCTGACACTACGCCGGTTTCTGACCAGCTTCATCAGCTTTCGCGAAGAAGTGGTGGCGCGGCGCACCGCCTTCGAGTTGCGCAAGGCCCGCGAGCGCAGCCATATCCTGTGCGGCCTTGCGGTGGCCGTCTCCAACGTCGATGAAATCGTTGCCACCATCCGCTCCTCCGCCGATCCGGCCGAAGCGCGCGAAAAGCTGATGACGCGTCGCTGGCCGGCCGGCGATATTCTGGAATATATCGCGCTGATTGACGATCCGACCCACAAGGCCAATGAGGATGGCACCTACAACCTCTCGGAAACCCAGGCCCGCGCCATTCTGGAGTTGCGCCTGCAACGGCTGACCGCCATGGGTGTCAAGGAAGTGACGGATGAATTGCAGACTCTGGCGGCAAATATCCGCGAATACCTCGATATTCTGCGCTCTCGCGATCGGATCATGGCAATCATCACCGATGAACTGCGCGAGGTTCGTGAAAAATTTGCCGTGCCACGCCGCACCGAAATCGTCGACTGGTCCGGCGATATGGATGACGAAGACCTGATCGAGCGCGAGGATATGGTCGTGACCGTCACCTCCGGCGGTTACATCAAACGCACCCCGCTGGCCGATTTCCGCGCCCAGAAACGCGGCGGCAAGGGGCTGGCGGGCATGCAGACCAAAGAAGAAGACGTGATCACCAACCTGTTTGTTGCCAACACCCATACGCAGTTGCTGTTCTTCACCACGGATGGCATGGTTTACAAGCTGAAAACCTGGCGCCTGCCACAGGGCGGGCGCACCGCCAAGGGCAAGGCGATCGTCAACATCCTGCCGATCCCCACCGGCGTTTCCGTGGCCGCCATCATGCCGGTCGATGCGGATGAAAAGGACTGGGGGAGCTTGCAGATCTTCTTTGCCACCGACGCCGGTGACGTGCGCCGCAACGCGCTCTCAGATTTCACCAACGTGCGCTCGAATGGAAAGATCGCGATGAAACTGCCCGAGGGTGTGAAACTGGTCAACGCCCGCATTTGCACCGAAGACGATGATGTGATGCTGTTCACCGCCGGCGGCCGCGCCATCCGCTTCCCCACCACCGCCGTGCGGGTGTTCAAGGGCCGTGACAGCACCGGCGTGCGCGGCATCAAGCTGAAAGACGGCGAAAAGGTGGTCTCGATGTCGATCATCCGTCATTTTGAGGCAACATCAGAGGAACGTATCGCCTATCTGAAAATGCGCCGTGCACTGGCTGGCGCTGATGACGAAGGCGTGGAAGAAGAGGAAATCGCCGAAGGCTTCAACCTCTCACCGGAACGTTTCGAGGAAATGAAAGCGGCGGAAAACCTGATCCTGACCATCACTGCCGGTGGCGCGGGCAAGCTGTCCTCGTCGCACGACTACCCCGTGCGCGGGCGTGGCGGCATGGGGGTTGCCGCGATGGACAAGGCAATGCGCGGCGGTGCGATCGTGGCGTCATTCCCGGTGGAAATGGATGATCAGATCATGCTGGCCACCTCCAAGGGCCAGTCGATCCGCTGCCCGGTGGCCGGCATCTCGTTCCGCTCCCGCTCGGCTGGTGGCGTCAAGGTGTTTGACACGGCCAAAGGCGAAGTGGTGGTCTCGGTTGCATGGATCGCCGAACGCGACGGGGATGAGGCGGAAGAAGCGCAAAAATAGGCTCTGCCCCTCTTTGTTCCCTAAATATCCCGGGGGTGCGGGGGCTGGCCCCCGCTCCTGCCGATACAAAAGGCACGACTATGACCGAAACACTCCACATCATCGGCGGCGGCATGGCCGGCGCCGAGGCCGCATGGCAGGCCGCGAATGCGGGCGTGCCCGTGGTGATCCACGAAATGCGCCCCAAGGTGAAAACCTTTGCCCACCGCACCGGCAATCTGGCGGAAATGGTCTGCTCCAACTCCTTTCGCTCGGATGATGATGAATCCAACGCCGTCGGCCTGCTGCACTGGGAAATGCGCACAGCAGGCGGCATCATCATCGCCAGCGCCGACCAACACGCCCTGCCTGCCGGATCCGCCCTTGCGGTGGATCGCGACCCGTTCAGCGAAACCGTCACCAGCCGCCTGCTGGAGCATCCGCTGATCAGCCTTGATGGCAATGAGATCACCGAACTGCCAACCGAGGGGAACTGGATCATCGCCACCGGCCCGCTGACCTCCAGCGCTCTGGGCCAGTCCATCGCCGCCCACACCGGCGCGGATGCGCTGGCGTTTTTCGATGCCATCGCGCCGATCGTCTATGCCGATAGCATCGACATGGACACCTGCTGGATGCAGTCGCGTTACGACAAGGGCGACACCGAGGAAGAGCGCAAAGCCTATCTGAATTGCCCGATGGACAAGGCGCAGTATGAATCCTTCATCGACGCTCTGCTGGCCGCCGAGAAAACCGAATTCCACGAAGGGGAAACGGCCGGATACTTTGACGGCTGCCTGCCGATCGAGGTGATGGCCGAACGGGGCCGCGAGACCCTGCGTTTTGGCCCGATGAAACCCGTCGGCCTGACCAACCCGCACCGCCCCGATGACAAACCCTATGCCGTGGTGCAACTGCGCCGCGATAACGCTTTGGGAACGCTGTATAATATCGTCGGCTTCCAGACCAAAATGAAATACGGCGCCCAGACCGAGGTGTTCAAAATGATCCCCGGTCTGGAAAACGCCAGCTTCGCGCGTCTGGGTGGCATCCACCGCAATACATTCATCAATTCGCCTACCCTGCTGGATCATCAACTGCGCCTGAAATCCCGCCCCAACATCCGGTTTGCCGGACAAATCACCGGCGTTGAGGGCTATGTTGAATCCGCGGCCATGGGCCTGCTGGCCGGCCGGATGGCAGCCGGTGAAATGCTGGGCCGTCCGGTGCCAGCCCCGCCGGTCGATACGGCCATGGGCGCGCTGGTCAACCACATCACCGGCGGCGCAGCGGCCAAAACATTTCAGCCGATGAACATCAACTTCGGCCTGTTCCGCCCCATTGACTCCAAGGGCGGGCGCAAGAACCGCAAGACCCGTTACAAGGCCTATACCGAGCGCGCCAAAGCCGCATGGCTGAACTGGCTGAACGGCCAGAAATAGCCGTATGGAAAACATATGGATTTCGTATGGGTTTCGTATGGGTCTTTCAAGCGCCGCGCCGCCGACCTAAACTGACAGGATGCGCACCCGTTTTGCCCCTTCGCCCACCGGACCGCTGCATCTGGGCCACGCCTATTCCGCCCTGCTGGCCCATGACATGGCGCAGAATGCAGGCGGAGAATTTCTGCTGCGGATCGAGGACATCGACCGCAGCCGCGCACGGCCCGAATGGGAAGCGCAGATTTACGATGATCTGCATTGGCTGGGGCTGGAATGGCCCGAACCGGTGATGCGGCAATCCGAGAGGTTGCCCGTCTATAAGGATGCCTTGACCACACTTGGCGAAATGGGGCTGCTCTATCGCTGCACCTGCAAACGCCGCGATATAGAGGCTGCCGTTTCCGCCCCACAGGAAGGGAGCGGCCCAGCCTTCGGGCCGGACGGGCTGATCTACCCCGGCACCTGCCGCCATGCCGGCCACAGCGACAGCAATGCCGCCCTGCGGCTGGACATGGTCAAAGCCTGCGACATGCTGGGCACTCCGGTGCTGGCGTTCAGCGAAACCGGCGCAGCACACAAAGGCAGCCATCAAATCACACCGGAGGAACTGATCCACCGCGTTGGCGACATCGTTCTGGCCCGCCGCGACATGGGAACCTCTTATCATCTGTCGGTGGTGCTGGATGACGCGGCACAGGGCATTACCGATGTGATCCGTGGAGAAGACCTGTATCAAGCCACCAAAATCCACGTCCTGCTGCAAGCCCTGCTGAACCTGCCCACCCCCACCTATCACCACCACCGGCTGATCCGCGATGCGGCAGGCAAACGGCTGGCCAAACGCGACGATGCCCGCGCCATTGCAAAATATCGGAACGATGGCGCAAGCCCTGCCGACATTCGCAAAATGATCGCCCTGCCCCGCACCTGATGCGGGGCCTCCTTGTGTGATGTAGCTTACCGGCGCAGGTCCCGGATCAGGTCCGGGACAGCACATGCTCCGGCGGCCTAGAGCGTAGACCTATAAACCCTGCACCGCTGGCGGGATTGTCGCGAAATATCAACGGCTTGGGGTGCGCGGGAAATAGTGGTTCTATTTTCAAGCGCCCCAAGCCGTTGAGGTGAAGTGACAATCCCGTCCTTCGGATTTGGCGGATTTTCCCCGTGAGAACAGCTTAACGCGCTGATAATCAACCAGATTACGGCACTCGTTAAGCTATCCTCACAGGTAAAATCTGCCAAACCAGTGGTGCAGGGTTTATAGGTCTACGCCCTAATCCAGCCCCCGCCAGGGTTTTGGCATGATCACCCAGTGGTCATTCACATAGACCAGCCCATCAACGGCCAGGCCGAGCGTTTCACCTTTCTTGACGAACTTGAAGCGCACGATC